>LNAP01001422.1_pt1 | contig 42340 bp, 43 predicted proteins | sample 602601 | NCBI WGS metagenome assembly LNAP01 (sample SAMN02440304, study PRJNA202911) | soil metagenome | biome: Subtropical and temperate rainforests or woodlands; isolation source: soil samples (1 kg each in a 20% v/v slurry with milli Q water) were... ...
GATGGCGATCAGGCCATAGACCGACCCGAGGGTCAGGCCGTTGACCAGTTGCTGCAGGAAAATACCATCCATAACGCAATCTCACGCAATGAGAACCTGTCCACCTGCCGGTGCGGTTCTTCTAAGGAAAATACAGATATACGTCGGAGCAATGTCAGCCACGATCAGCCCGGCCCACACCGTCCCCTGTGGGAGCTGGCTTGCCAGCGATAGCGGTAGAACATTCGACAAAATTGTCTCCTGCAAGTCCGCCATCGCGGGCGAGCCCGCTCCCACGAGGATCTGTGGGTTCAGGTGATTGAGTCAGCCCTTACTTCTGTTTTTCCAGCTGGTGGTATTTGCCATCCTTGTCCCACTGGTAAACCACGTAGTCGGAGACTTTCAGGTCGCCCTTGCTGTCCCAGGTCTTCTCGCCCATGACGGTCTTGACCGGATTTTTCTTCAGCCACGCAGCCGCTTCTTCGCCCTTGTTGGATTTGGCGCCGTTGAAGGCAGCCGCCAGGGTCTGCACCGAAGCGTAGGCGTACAGGGTGTAGCCTTCAGGCTCGGTACCGGCCTTGCGGAAGGCGTCTACCACGGTCTTGCTGTCTGGGAGCAGGCGTGGGTCGGCACCGAAGGTCATCAGCACGCCATCCACGAATTGCGGACCGCCTGCGGTGGTCACCAGTTCGTCGGTCACGATGCCGTCGTCGGACATGAACTTGACGTCTTTCAGGCCTTGTTCACGCAGCTGGCGAACCAGAGGACCGGCTTCCGGGTGCAGGCCACCGAAGTAGACGACGTCAGCGCCGGCACCACGGATCTTGGTCACGATGGTGCTGAAGTCTTTCTCGCCACGGGTCAGGCCTTCATACAGCACTGGCGTTACGCCGCGCTTGACCAGCTGGGCCTTGGTGGCGTCAGCCAGGCCTTGGCCGTAGGTGTCCTTGTCGTGCAGAACCACGACCTTCTTGCCCTTGAGCACGTCGACGATGTAGTCGCCGGCCACGATGCCTTGCTGGTCGTCACGACCGCACATGCGGAACATGGCGCTCAGGCCGCGTTCGGTCACCTGTGGGTTGGTGGAGCCTGGAGTGATGGCGATGATGCCCGCTTCGTCGTAGATCTCGGAAGCCGGGATGGTCGAGGAGGAGCAGAAGTGGCCAACCACGCCGGCGACTTTCTGGTTGGTCAGGTCCTTGGCGACCGTCACAGCCTGTTTCGGTTCGCAGGCGTCATCGCCCTTGACCAGTACGATTTTTTCCCCGTTCACGCCGCCCGCTGCGTTGACCGCATCGGCTGCTGCCTGTGCACCCTTCATGTACTGCTCGCCAAATGCCGCATTGGCGCCCGTCATTGGACCCGCTACGCCGATCTTGATGTCAGCCTGAGCAAACGCAGAAACACCCAAAGCAGCTGCCACTGCGAGGGCCAGAAAGCCTTTCTTGTAAAACGTCTGGGACATGAGGTGGTGCTCCATGGTTTTTTTAATTGGCACTGCGACTTCACTGATTGCTCAGAGCAAGGGCCGTGCCATCGGTTTTTTATTCTTAAAAAAGTCGCTGCTTTATTCTTATTTCGACTATCTCGGGCCCATTTTCATTGGGCGTGCAACCGTCTAAACCGCGGAAGGTAAAACCATTATTTTTTTGAGGCGCAACCCGCCCGCGCCATCATTGCAACCGCGGCACTAAACGACGTGCAACCAGCCTGTAACAACGTGCGTCACCGAAGTGCACACTGCTGGTGCGGGACTGCTACAACCCGCACCACTACAGGCTAGCTGCTGATCAAAAAAGCGCCGCTTTCAACAGCAAAAATCAACATTCAGATCACGATCCGCAGGCACTGGCCTGCGTGATACAGCGAAAAACCGGCCTCGTATAAACAACTACGCAATCCCACCCCTGCCAGTGGCTGCATTGGAGCGAAGGGAATGGGTAGCGCTTGAGGATTTCCGTTACACAAATAATCGGCGAATGCCTTGCCAACCACCGTCCCGGTGGTCACGCCCCGACCGTTGTAGCCGGTCACTGCCACTATTCCGGGTGCCGGTTCGAACAGGCGCATCAAGTGATCCGGGGTGAAGGCGATGCGCCCCGTCCAGGTGCACTCCCACTCCACCGGCTTGAGGTAAGGAAAGTAATGTTGCTGCACGCGATCGGCCCAGGCCTTGAGAAACCAGGCCGGTTTCTGATTGCCATTGCCGAGACTGCCAAGCAGCAGGCGCCCGTCCTTGTCCCGGCGAATACTGCTGAGCACCTGGCGGGTGTCCCAGGAACCCTGGCCACCGGGCAAGATTTGCCGGGCCGCGTCTTCGGTCAGCGGGACCGAGGCCACCTGATAGTAATAACCGGGGAAGAAATTGCGTCGCAACTCGGTCCAGTCACCTTCGGTGTAGGCATTGGAAGCGATCACCACTTGCTCGGCCAGGACCGACCCCTGCGCAGTTTGCACCGACCAGCGTTGCCCCTGCCGTTCGAGGCGGGTCACCGGGGAATGATCGAACAACTGACCGCCCAGGCCCATTGCCGCCTTGGCCAAGCCGGTGGTGTAAGCCATCGGGTTGAGCGTGCCAGCACGACGATCGAGCAATGCCGCGGCGATTTTCTTGGTGCCTGTCGCTTGCTCACACGCTTTACCGGTGAGCAATTCGACGGGGGCGCCACGGCGCTTCCATTGTTCTTCACGACTGCGCAAGTCAGCTTCGCCACGGGCGTTGTGACCCATGTGCAATGTGCCTTCGCGGCGCAACTGGCAATCGATGTTGTACTTGTCCACAAGGCTGAACACCAATGAAGGTGCTGCGCCGAGCATTCGGTTGAGCTGACTGCCGACCGCCTCGCCAAACCCGGCTTCGATCTCGTCCGGGGGAATCCACATGCCGGCATTGACCAGCCCGACGTTGCGCCCCGAACCGCCGTGGCCTGCGCGGTGTGCTTCGAGCACGCACACCGTTTTGCCCTGCTCCAACAAATGCACCGCCGCCGACAGCCCGGTAAAACCTGCGCCAATGACGCAGACATCGACTTTCACCTCACCCTTGAGCGCCGAGTTGTCGGGCCTTTGCGGCGTCAGTTTTTCCCACAGACACTCTTCGCGTAACGGCATTGCCAGACTCCAACGGAAACCTAACCAACACACACAAATCAGTGTGGGAGCGAGCCTGCTCGCGAAAGCGGTTTATCAGTCACCGTTGATGTCGACTGACAGATTGCATTCGCGAGCAGGCTCGCTCCCACAGGGATCACTGCCTCACTGAAATATCAGTCAAAGGTAATGCCCTGCGCCAACGGCAACTCCAGCGAATAGTTCACGGTGTTGGTCTGACGACGCATGTACCCGCGCCATGCATCAGAACCGGACTCACGACCACCGCCCGTTTCTTTCTCACCACCAAACGCACCGCCGATTTCCGCGCCGCTCGGGCCGATGTTGACGTTGGCGATGCCACAGTCACTGCCCACCGCCGACATGAACTGCTCGGCTTCACGCACGTCGGTGGTGAAGATGCACGAGGACAGGCCTTGCGGTACAGCGTTGTTCAAACGCAGGGCTTCGTTGAAATCGTTGTAGCCGACCACGTAGAGGATCGGTGCGAACGTTTCATGGCAGACCACATCGCTCTGCTCCGGCATTTCGACGATGGCCGGCGAAACGTAGTAGGCATTCGGGAATTTGTCTTCAAGCTGACGCTTGCCGCCGAACACCCGACCGCCTTCGCTCAGCGCCTGCTCCAGTGCGTCCTGCATGTTGTCGAAGCTTTGCTTGTCGATCAGCGGACCGATCAGGTTACCTTCCAGCGGGTGGCCGATACGCACTTTGGAGTAGGCGGCCTTGAGGCGGGTGACAATTTCTTCCTTCACCGACTCATGGGCGATCAGGCGGCGCAGCGTGGTGCAGCGCTGACCGGCGGTGCCGACGGCGCTGAACAGGATCGCGCGAACGGCCATGTCCAGATCGGCGCTTGGGCCAAGGATCATCGCGTTGTTGCCGCCCAGTTCGAGAATGCTGCGGGCAAAACGCGCAGCGATTTTTGGCGCCACTTCACGGCCCATGCGGGTGCTGCCGGTAGCGCTGACCAGCGCGACACGCGGGTCATCGACCAAGGCTTCACCGGCATCGCGACCGCCAATGACCACCTGGCTCAAGTGCGGTGGCGCATCGCTGAAATTCTTCAGCACGCGGTCGAACAGTGCCTGGCAGGCCAATGCGGTCAGTGGGGTTTTTTCCGACGGCTTCCAGATCACCGGGTTGCCGCAAACCAGCGCCAACGTGGCGTTCCAGGCCCAGACCGCCACCGGGAAGTTAAAGGCGCTGATCACGCCGACGATGCCCAGCGGGTGCCAGGTTTCGCGCATGTGGTGGCCAGGACGCTCGGAGGCGATGGTCAAGCCGTACAGTTGGCGGGACAGGCCGACGGCGAAATCGCAGATGTCGATCATTTCCTGAACTTCACCCAGGCCTTCCTGGGTGATCTTGCCCGCTTCCCAGGACACCAACTCGCCGAGATCGGCCTTGTATTCACGCAGGATGTCACCCAGTTGCCGCACCAGCTCACCACGACGCGGCGCCGGCACCTTGCGCCACAATTCGAATGCATGATCTGCACGACTGATGTGCTGCTCGACTTCAGCGGCACCTTCCCAGTTGACGGCGGCAATCGTGCTGCCATCGATTGGCGAATGCACCGGCACTTTGCCGTTCTGGTACAGGGCCGGGTTCACACCAAGACGATCAAGCAATGCGGCAACCATGGGTCACTCCTCAAGCAAAAAACCGCCGAATCACGACTGATCAGACCTGTAGTTTTAGCGCTACCGAGGTTACTCAACAAACGACCATTAAGAGAGATATCATTCCGTTTATTCATGCTGTGCATTGTTGGCAATAAAGAGACAAGTACAAAGGACCGCCCATGCTGAACAAACGCTATTTGCCCTCGATCGCTGCACTGCAGTGTTTCGAAGCCGTGACCCGCCACCTGAGCTTTACCCGGGCCGCGGAAGAGCTAAACCTGACCCAGAGCGCCGTCAGTAAACAGGTGGCGCAACTTGAAGAGCTGTTGCAGCACCTGCTGTTTCGCCGGGTTCGCCGACGCCTGCAAATGACGCCAGCGGGCGATCTGTACCTGGTGGAGGTACGAAAAATCCTCACCCAGGTCGAGATGTCGACCCATTACCTGCGTTCCTACGGTGGTGAAACCGAAGTCTTGCGCGTCTCGACACCCTCGACCTTCGGCGCTCGCTGGCTGGTGCCACGCCTCAAGGGCTGGCGCCTGCGCCATCCGTCGATCCACCTGGACCTGTGCAATGAGCAGGAAGCCGACGACCTGCTACAGGGGCGCAGCGACCTGGCGTTCTACTTCGGCCAGGGTTCTCGCCCTGGTACCGAATGCCTGAAGTTGTTCAGCGAAGAGCTGGTGCCAGTCTGTGCGCCAGGCAGCCTGCCCGATACGCCATTCACCGACCCGACGCAACTCACCGACCTGGTCCTGCTGCAAAACGCCTCCCGTCCCCAGGCCTGGCACGACTGGTTCGACAGCCAGGGCTACCACACCGAACACAGCTACCACGGTCCGCGCTTCGAAACCTTCTACATGTGCATCCGCGCGGCGCAAGTCGGCTGCGGCGTGGCATTGCTGCCACGGTTTCTGGTGGAAGAGGAACTGGCTGACGGCAAACTGGTCATTCCCTGGCAGCATGCAATGCCCAGCACCGATGCCTATTACCTGGCGTACCCGGAACATTCGGCGGAAGTGCCCAAGGTGCGCGATTTCGTCAAGTGGATGCTGGAGCAGGTGTAGGGCGGTGCAAAAATCGCTGGCAATACCCACCACCGATATGCGCCACTAGCCTTATTCCATGTGGAGAACCCCCGTTATGAGCGAGAGTGTGTTTGCCGATCGCATCGTGCAGAACCTGCTCGACACCGACTTCTACAAACTGACGATGATGCAGGCGGTGCTGCACAATCGAATGGGAGTTTCGTTGCCGTAACAGCGAAGATTTGCGCCCGTATCTGGCAGAGATCCGCTTCCAGATCGAACGGCTGGCCGAATTGAGCCTGAGCGCCGATCAATTGAGTTTCCTGGAGCGCATCAGCTTCCTGAAACCGGATTTCCTGCGCTTTCTCGGGCTGTTTCGCTTTAACCTGCGCTATATCCACACCGGCATCGAAAACGGCGAATTGTTCATCCGTTTGCGGGGGCCGTGGTTGCACGTGATCCTGTTCGAGGTACCGATTCTGGCAATCGTCAGTGAGGTGCGTAACCGATACCGCTATCGGGAGATTGTCCTGGAACAGGCGCGCGAGCAGCTCTATCGCAAGTTCGACTGGCTGACCGCCAACGCCAGCAGCGACGAATTGTCCGAATTGCAGGTAGCCGATTTCGGCACCCGTCGTCGTTTTTCCTACCGTGTGCAGGAAGAAGTGGTGAACGTGCTCAAGCATGATTTCCCCGGGCGCTTCGTTGGTACCAGCAATGTGCACCTGTCCCGGGAACTGGACATGAAACCGCTGGGCACCATGGCCCACGAATGGATCATGGCCCACCAGCAACTCGGCCCGCGGCTGATCGACAGCCAGATCGCCGCCCTCGATTGCTGGGTCCGCGAATACCGTGGCCTGCTAGGGATTGCGCTGACCGACTGCATCACCATCGATGCATTCCTGGGCGATTTCGACCTGTTTTTCGCCAAACTGTTCGACGGTTTGCGCCACGATTCGGGCGATCCGGTGGTATGGGCGGAAAAAGCCATCGCGCACTACCACAAGCTCGGCATCGACCCCATGAGCAAGACGCTGACCTTTTCCGACAGCCTGACGCTGCCCAAGTCCCTGGAGATTTTTCGGGCGTTGCGGGGTCGAATCAACGTCAGCTTCGGTATCGGCACCAACCTGACGTGTGATATTCCGGGTGTCGAACCGATGAGCATCGTGCTTAAAATGACCGCCTGCAACGGCGCGCCGGTGGCGAAGATCTCCGACGAGCCCGGCAAGACTCACTGCAAAGACCCGAATTTCGTCGCGTATCTGCGACACGTTTTCCAAGTTCCTGCCCCCCTCTAGCAAGGAGTGAATTCATGCAAGCCGTACAGCGTGAGATTGCTGAACAGCTCAAGGTTCAACCGCCGTTCGCCGACGAAGCCGCCCTCGAAGCGGAAGTCGCCCGGCGGATTACCTTCATCCAGGATTGCCTGGTCAATTCCGGGCTCAAGACCCTGGTGCTGGGCATCAGTGGCGGCGTCGACTCGCTGACTGCCGGGCTGCTGGCCCAGCGTGCGGTCCGTGAACTGCGTCAGCGCAGCGGTGATGCCGCCTACAAGTTCATCGCCGTGCGGCTGCCGTACGAAACCCAGTTCGATGAACATGACGCCCAGGCCTCTGTGGATTTCATCAAGCCGGATGAGCGCCACACGGTGAACATCGGCCCGGCGGTCAAATCCCTGGCCAACGAAGTCGCGGCGTTCGAAGGCAAACACGCGGTGTCGGTGGACTTCGTGCTCGGCAACACCAAGGCGCGCATGCGCATGGTCGCCCAGTACACCATCGCCGGCGCGGCCCATGGCCTGGTGATTGGCACCGATCATGCCGCGGAAGCGGTGATTTCTACCCCCCTACACTAAACTGCACAACCCCCTCTGTACCCCCCGCCCTACCCACTTCCCCTTACCTTATCTCCACACCCATAATGCACATCGCTGGTTCCCCAACTGATTGAAATGGAAACCGAAGGTGATGCGCTGATGAAGATGGTGGCAGTCAAGGGAGAGCTCCTAGACCTAAGAAATTCTGTCCTGACCCAAGGCGAGTACCGGGAGCAGTTCCTGTCCCAACCCGAAGCTCAACAACTAGAAGTGAAGGTCACCGGGTGCGTGTTGATAGGGAGTGGAGAGCAACTCCAACCCCTGACCTCGGATTATCTCTGCCGAAACTACAGGAACAACTTGCTGGCTGATGCCACCACCAAGTCCTACGCGTACCGCATCGGGTACCTTCTGGATGACCTGAAGACCCAGGTGGAGTTTGAGAGCAGTGACCGAGACGAAGCGCTGTTAAGTGTCACTCTAAGTAGGCTTGAGAGTTACCTGGCAGGCATGAACGCCGCAGGCCTCGCGCCCAAGACGATTCAAGGAAGAGACGCAGCCCACCATCACCTGTTCACAACGTATCTATGCAAGCAGTTTGATGAGAGCCCGGCGCTGCGTGAGGACAATCCCTACAAAACAGGCCTGATCTGGACTGGCAAAGCCAACACTCTTGGTATCGTTCAACCCTGCAGCATGGATGAGCTGGAGCAGCTGATCCTGCACGCTGAATCAGAGCGGGAGCGTTGCCTGATCCAGGCGGTATACGACACCGGAATGCGGGAGTCAGAAGTTCCTCGAGTTACGCTGCAGGCTGTGAGAGATGCGCTCGACTTTCAGAAGCTCCAATTCATCACTGCAGGATTGCCTCATGCAAGACCGCTGAAGGCGGCGTACTGCCCGCTCAATATAAAAGGGAGCAAGGGGAGGAAGAATCAGATCAAGCCTCGGACTACGCTGGTCAGCCGGACGACGCTGGAGCGCATTGAGGACTATCACAAGACCCCTCTTTACCGGCGCTTTGCTAAGCGATACCCGACTCCAGAAGAAACGCCTGCGTTCTTCAACGCACATGGTGAGCCCTACAAAACCAAGAGCATCGAGAAGCTCTTTGACCGCGTCACCAAGCGGGCTATGAAAGCGAGGAAGATCAGACGGATCATCTCGCCGCACAAGCTGCGCCACGGCGGCGCATACGCGATTCTTCAAAGCCCTGACCTTGGCAATGATTACGTAGATCGTCTCGTTATGCTTATGAAGTCATATGGGCACAACCGGGAGGCGACATCTGAGGGTTACACGCTGATTCCTCATGATATGTATCAAAAGCTCGCCGATCCAAATTCCTTGGAAAAAACCAAAGCTAGCGAGATGGAACTACTTCGTGAAAGGACTACTAAGCGAATTCGCTCGGGTGATAAAAAATGAAGCATGAAGCATCCGAAGACGAACTCTATGAGACCACCCCCAAAACGGCAAACCGTGAGAGGCGCCCACAAGCTGATATCACGAAGGAGATCGACTCGTGGGCCACAAAGATTAAATCCAGCCGGCTGAATCTGCTTGATGTGCAACTCAGTCAAAAAGGCGAGCCGGCTATCGCAGCTAGTTACTTAGCAACCGAACTTAAGACATCATATAGTGTCTATAAAACGAGATTTGCAATCCTGAACTCGGTCATCCAAAGGATGATCGATGAGCGAATTATTATCCCTGGGCATAATTCTATCGCCAATGAGTGGCGCCGTAAGCTACTGCGCTGGTACGAAAGTATGACTGACACCGAGAAGCAAGCCATTCCGGTGGTCGCAAACACCATATCAGTACGCAGATGCCTGCAAAATGTACCAGGGATGGGAAATCTCAAGTGGGCACGTTTGAATATCCCACTTGTAGAGCAAACCTTCGACGACATTTTGTCAGACCTAGAAAAGCGCGGTGTCGTAAACGTCAATTACAAAACTGTTGCTGAACGAAAACTTGAGGCTGACGAAAAAAAAGAGCTTTTCCCAAGAGGAGATACTTGGGAAACGCAGTTGAATACGCTGAGATCTATTCCGCTCTCCCATGTCGATGATCTAGTACCAGTTGACCCTCAGCGCCCGTTCGTTCAAATTTTCCACATGTTCGCTGCTGCCTCAATGACTACAATGTCGTCGTCCGGACAACTTAACTTCGTGGAAGGCTTTAAATTTGTTAGTCAACACCTTAAAGAAGTTGGCTACACCGGTAGCGAGAATGCATTCGAGTGCATTACGCCAAACTATTTGCCTCGACTGCGGAACTACTTGACTGAGCAACTAAGTATCGAGGCAATTTCATCGCACTATGCTCAGGTCGTCGTGTCATGTACTCGCAAGTTGATGAAGCGCTTGCTGAAGACTAAAGGTATCGGCTTCAGCAGCTTTGTGGATATACAAGGGTTCAAAACTAGCAGAGCAACCGATGAGTATCGCCCCTATTCCTCTACGGAGCGAGATAGAATCAGAGATGCCTGTGAGTTAGAAATCCAGGAATCCAATCAACTCGCAGCGAATTATAAGCGATTCAATGGCGGCTGCGACCCCGTCAATGCGAAAGGTCATATTCAGAACGGCCTTGGCACACTAGAAAATGCCAGATGGATTTTTGAAAACAAACTCAACTGCCAACGCCTTAGCCGTGCATTTGCTGACCAAAATAACTTCTACGAGAAAGCTTTTTGCAAAATCTTGGATTATTCAGAATCTGGCATCATCGAGACTTATAAGAACTGGGGCGTCATTTATGAATATACCTCTAGGCTACTTGCTCCCTATGTGATTCGGTTGGCACAAATAACAGGGCTCAATGCCGACTCTTTGAAATCTTTGGATGTGGATGATTTCATCAAATGCCATGAAATCACTAGACGGCCCTACCTGCGCTACTGGAAGGAGCGATCAAGCGGTGAAAAACTCTATCATCTTGACCTCATGAATGCTGACGTTAATTGGCTCAGCGTGGCTCAGAGCGTTCAAGTCGAGAAAATATTCAATGATGTGATCTACTTAACTCGCAACATTCGTGACCGCGCCCCCCCTTCCGTTAGGGATAAGCTTTTCATTTATGAATCGTTGAAGGGTTCCGAATATCGCGAGATCAAATCAATAGATAAATCCAACATTATCAATCAAGTAATGAGTCGATTTGCTGAAGATCATAACTTAAAGAAGGACAATGGTGATGATTTGGCAATTTCTGCTTCGAGGTTAAGACCTAGCTTAGTCGCAGAACTGGTAGACCAAGGCGTTTCTCTGCGTGAGATTCAAATGATTCTCGGCCATCGAAGCATCAACACCACAATCAAATACCTTGATCAGCTGGAATTCAGCAAAACTGCACAGAAGGTAGTCGATGAGGCCTTACAAAAGATTCATAAGGAATATGTGCTGGCCGAATCAAGCAACGTAGATATTCCCACGAGCAACATAGATATCCAAAACGAACGAAATTCTCCAGCAGTCCCCATCAGGACGGGGCTGGTCGAGTGTCGAAATGTCTATGATCCCCCTCCAGAAATTAGGAGTTCGCCAGCTTATAAGGAAGGAAACCCTTGCTCGCTTTTGAACAAGTGCCTTTCGTGCCGCAACTCCATTATCACGGCATCCAACCTGCCTGACCTGTTTGCTATGCGAAGAGATTATCGAGCAATGATGGAGACCAGTGCAGTCGCGCAGACGCCGTATGGACGCATCATCGTGCAGAATCTGGAAACCCTGGATTCAATCTTAACGCCGTCGGCCCAAGGCTTCGATAGCGAGCAACTGGATCATGCCGAGCGTCTATCTGAACACATCCTCACGAGTACTCTAGTAGAAGGAATGACCCTTTGACGCCTACGCTCGACAACCTCATCTACCAGATCAAGCCGGCTAGGGATCAGTTTTTGCGCCTTCTCAGTGCTCAAAACGCGCTTGCTGCGGGCCATAGGAGCTATAGCCAAGTCAGTCAGAGTGAGGTCAGCCCTGACTACGACCCTGTTGCTATCTTCAATGCGCTAATGAATCTTCCCGTGAGTAACCTCAGCATGATTAGGGACTTGGCATGGGACTTCAATGATGAACCACATCCGCTTGCGAGGAATATTCAGGGCGCAAAATCCAGGATTGATTTTGAGATCTACACGAGCCTTAACTCGACGATTCTCTTCGAGTTAAAAATCGCGTTCGCTTGCGCACTTCAAATGCCGGGAGCGATTCGGACTGGAAGAAAGCTTAAAATCTGCAAACCGCATACTATCATCGACATTTTCAAATCAGTCATCCCATTTATTGATAAAATGTGTGCGCGAAAACGTCTTGAACAGGGTGATGAGTTCTTCGAGCTTACGTACTACAGCCTCGCTGACTTCAGTGAAAATGACTACGCTGTAGAAGCAGAAGTATATGACCGAGCTTTTCGCGGCGTTACGAATTTAGGGTTCACTTTCCTACGCTCACCATTTTTGGTCGAAAACTTGTTTGCAAAGCCTCTGCCTTTTATAGAAATGTCTTCACTGAAATGGCCACAGAACAGCATTATCAGCCCTAGAGTCCGGGAAAAGCAAAAATATTTCGACAACCATATCTTCGAAAAATGTTCACGCAAAGCAACTTACGCAGTTGTAGATTTCTTGAAAGCTTTAAAAGAACCAGTCTATGATAAAGATGGACTGAAGCGATTGAAGGTTAGCGGTTACAAAGCTGCAGCAGAGGCAAAGCTAACCAAGAAAAATTTTGACATCTATGTAGCCATTCGCCTTACCTCTCGAGGGTATTCAGGAAAAGAGATTGAATCTTTCCTTTATTACAATGACCCGAGATACTGGTCTCCCCAAAGACATGGCATGTTCAAGGACAAGGAAGCCATATGCAAACTCACCAATGCAAAGATGGATGATGACTTCTATCAGTACATCACCCACATCAGCAACAGTGCATATTACATAATTGCTCAATACACTGGCATGAGGCCATCCGAACTCTCAGGCATCATGGCGGAAGGATGCCTGATGACAAATGAGTTTGGTCACAATTTAATTCTGAGCACGGTTCTTAAAAATCGCGAAGTCTATGGAAAACTTTTTGGCGACAAATGGGCAGCGATTCCGATTGTCATGGATGCGGTAAGGACACTGCAAATACTAAACCGATTCAAACAGAACCCATACTTACTAGCCAATATGAATACTGTGGCCCCTAAACAAAAGGAAAATGCAAATTCGATCGGAAATTTCGACCACGTATTGTGGGCATTCCTATCAGAAACCTTAGATATCGAAGAACTTGAAAAACTTGATGTTTCCGCTTATACCCTACGGCACTCCTTGGCGCATCAAATGTTTCGTGCTTCCGTAGGGCTGCCTTTCATTTCCTATCAGTTGAAACACTTTGGAAATATTGTGAGTGGCATTGGGCAAAATCGCGTAAGTGCCGTCACGATTGACTATGGCAACATCGGCTCAGCACTCACCTCTGACACGGGGCGCGAGGTCGCAAACGCTATTCGGCACGACGCCGAAAAAGAATTTGTCATGAATGCCTGCGATCCCGATGGAGGCTACGTGGGTGAAAATGCCGGAGTCCATCGGGAGCGATTGAAGAAGTACTTTCAAGGCTACCTTGAGGCAGGCTACACCAAAGACGAAATCTTTGATCGGATGGTAGAGCTCAATTTTGCGATCATCAACGTGGGTCAAGGCTATTGCTACGGCAATGCCAACGAGGACTTCGACGCATCGCTCCCCTGTATCGGTTCGCTTCGGTGCAACCCCTATCGGTGTAAAAACGCTGTGGTCACAAAGGCCAATGCGCCCAAGTGGCGTGAGATCTACGTGCAAAATACGATTGCCGTCAGAAAGCTGGAGTTAGAGGCCAAGTCGATCGATCAGCTTATTTATGGTGAATTTGCGACCTCGATTGCTCAAATGAAGGCTGCAATCGCTGAGGCTAAGGCGGTACTGCAAGGGTTGGGCGAGGAGTTGATGGTATGAGTTCTGCTCCATACAATGAAAAGAACGAAGAACTATTTGAGGCAATAACGCAGCAACTCAATGAAGCACTGCGCAGACTAGAAAGGGATTCATCACTATCCGCGTCCGTTTCATCGCTGGCCAAGCTATCAGGAGTACATCGAAACACGATTTACAATCGCAAGTGGCCACAAGAGAAACTTATCGAAATCAAACAAAAGCGCATTCAGCAGAAGAAAGATGACGTCACTTCCAAGGCCACGCAAAAAACACCAGAGGAATTGTTGGAGCTCAGTAGACTTGAAGTTATATATTGGTTCACGCAACTGCAGGACGCTCGAAATAGCAATAGCTCGCTGAGCAAGAGGCTCAAAACAACCGAAACGAGCCGAGACTTTTATATGAAGTTATCACGGGATCACTTGGAAACCATCAACAAGCAAACATATGAAATCAGTAAGCTTCGGGACGTGCTCGCCTTGCAGGAAGAAGAACTATCGTTCCTGAAGCGAAATCTGCCTTCAAGTCAATGATTTCGCAACTCTATACACTCCCCAGCCTTCAAATGGAATCGAGCCGGGGAATCGTTCCAGCGCCGGGAACTGATGCTAGCCTTTCTCCCCAGTTTGACAAAATCCTCAATGTAAATCTGAGAGTCAAACCAGAAAAAGCTGCTGGCTAATACCCAGTATGGGTAGCCACTAAGAAAGGTTGCCGGATATAGAACGAGGTTGGTAATCCACGGGCTAAGCGATGAAGCCGATTGATAATCGGCTCTTGTTGCCTGGCTACGCGCTCTAAGATGCCAGCGTAGAGATGCGCTTCTTCAGGAATGTCAGCACTGTGTGAAGGTTCTCTAATCCCTGGGGGGAGAATATCTCTACCGACGTATCCGCCCTGTAGTAATGCTCCGCTAGTATCAGCCCGTAGTGATCCTTGCTTGGTGTCGACTCCAAACCCAGGCTGCGCTGAGCCACCTCTAGGCTGTCTTGGCCCACCAGTGCTTCGAGCGCCATTCCGTCGAACGAGGCATCAATGTCAGACAAGGTGATGACGACTTGATCGGACAAGATCCATTTTTGTCTGTAGCGATCTCGGGCTTTGCGCCCTTCCTTATCATCGTCGAGCAAAACGATGAATTGCTCGCCGCGCCCCATGAGCAAGCTGATCAGATTACCTGACGCGCTTGAGCCGACAGCTGGAATCAGGTTGAACCCCAGCTTGCCTCCACTCCGTAATGCTGCTGCTTTGAGTGCATAGTAGTCCGAGATCCCTTCCAAGATCACGCAAGGTGAAGTCCCTACGATTTCAGGTACGACATACTGCAGTCGGTCAACCACTGGTTGGAAATAGTGTGTACGGGTAGGGAAGGAGTTCAAGTATTGCTTGTACTTGATCGCGTTCACTTCAGCAGGTGTGAAGTCGAGATCATAGTCCTCATCATCACCTTGACCTGCCGGACGGTTCTCGATGATGTAAGCCCCAGACAGCCACTTCGGGTTCACCATGTGGTGGCTATGGGTTGAGTAGATGATCTTATCGCCGCTGGCCGCCATCTTCTCGAAGTAACCCAGTAGCTCTGCCTGCGCGCGGGAATGCAGGTTTGCAGCAGGCTCGTCAAAGACGTAGATTTTATGCTGGTTTTCACGTTCAAGCTTGAAGCCCGTGAGCAGCAAAAATGTGAAGAACCATCTGAAGCCAATCGATCGCTCGGCGATCTTGTAAGTCGTATCGCGGTTACTCACGACAAACGACACGACTGCAGTGGGGTTATCAACGCCGCCGACTGTCCACTTTAGGTCGACCCGTTTTGCTGTGGCATTGCGTGAAAGAACGCGCCGCCAACCGCCAATCACTTCAGCAGAAAGCGCGTTAGAGACCTGTTGAAAGACATTATCAATCTGGCCTTTTGCTGCGCTTCGCTGAAATTTCTCATACCAATCAGCACCGTTAGCCGCCCGATACGCCTCGATTGGTCTGCTCACATCCCGGTCAACATCGTAGCCAGCGAATTTTATGATGCGCTCGACAATCTCCCGATAATGCCTCTTCTCGTACCCCTCATGATCATTGGATGCGAGCGAAATCTGCTCAGGCACATTGATCAAAAACGTCGGGAAATACGCGACCTTAGGTATCGACGCCTCAATCAAATCAGCAGTTCGCTTCCATAGGTTTTCGTATTCGTCGTCGGGTTGGGCGTAAACCTCAAATTCGCCTTCTCCAACCGGCCTTACCCTGAAATCGAACCCTAGGCTAGCAATCCTGGATTTTGGCTCGCTGTTTTCAAAACTGAACTCCCTTGCGATCTTGAAGGGCTTTGCTAGTGCCTCGGTGTCTACTTCCAATCCAGCACGACCCACCAAGGCCCTGATCGACTCCAGATCATGCGCTTCAAGCTCAACGGTCGCAGCGATCGATACGGTGCCAGTAAAAGCGCCTTTCTTGCTAGCGGGGATGAAGGTGAACTGATCTTTGTTTTCTGGACTGAAGAAGTAGAGCCTTGAAACTGAGCGGTCGCTGCTCACAAATTGCGAGATGGCTTCCAATATCGTGGTTTTGCCACTTTCATTTAGTCCAATGAGTGTGACGACTGGGTTGTCCAATCGTCCTGCCAGCTCAACTCGTGTACTAACAATCCCTTTGTAATTTTTTATCTCAAAATCGAGGATTTTCGACATCAGCGCACACGACCTTGTGTTGGCACGAATCGGAGCACAGCCAAGGGCTAAATCTGGCCGATATGAACCTGTGAATAGTGCCCTGCCGATCTGATGCGGCCTATTGGCAAATTGGATCCGACAGGGGTAGAGTGCTGGCACTCTAGCATCAAGTCGACCGCTGTCAACTGGCCTAGATTTGACGCCAGGCCATTGTTGCGTTGGTTCACATAGGGAAGATGGGGAACGTAATGTCAGGTTCTGACGGAAGGCTTTTTAGAGATTACACAGCCGGTGCTCCAACCGAGACCGCCTGCGATACGCTGTACCTGCAGACCCAGCTTGCTTCTCCAAAGCCCGAGGTCGTGAGCGAGATCGAAATTGGGGATACGCTTGGAATTGGCCTTAGTGAAATCGACGGCAACGTCGTCGCCTGCGCATTTTGGAACAGGCATATTGCCGGCGGCATTGCATCTCCCAAGGTTATTCGACTGATCGCCTGCATCCAAAGTGGTACGAACTATTCAGCAATAGTTACGGCAAAAATGGGTGCTCAGATCTCCATCAAAATCTCGCCGATCAAGGAGGAGTGATTTTGATCAGACTGACTGGCGGTGTGTATTACGAGCAGTGCATGTGTCCCATATGGCAAGAGCTGTTTGGCTCAGGCGGTCGAGCTGCCACGGCGATAGCGCGCCTAGGCGGGCACGTGGCCCTGGATACATACGCGGATTGCACGGCGGAGGCGATTCTTCGCCAAAGAGCGGTGCTGGAAGGCTTTGGTGTCGCATCCCATACTATTAGTCAGAGCCTGAATTTCCGGTATACCCATGGACTCGCCAAGCCGTCGATCCAGCCGGTACCAGAGACCTCTTCGACGACCCTTCAAATCACTGCCGAAAATGTGGTTCGCTTCGGACTGCTCGAAGGTGACTGCGTCGTCGATGCCCGTAATGCCGTTTACGACCCACAGAGCTCTCGGCACCCTGTCCCCTTTCACAAGAATGGCTCCAAGGCCGAGCGGCTTGCGCTTGTCCTGAACAGAAGTGAAGCCGAAGCACTGCATGGCAGTGATGAGTTGAGCGCAGCCGATTTGGCGCGAGCACTATCGAAGTCGCAGAACGCCGAGATCGTCATCATCAAGATGGGCCCTGCCGGCGCCCTGCTGTTCCATGACGGCCAATCGCACCACATCCCCTCCTTCGTGACGTCGCAGGTATGGAAGATCGGTTCAGGCGATGTGTTCGTCGCGAGCTTCGCGCACTTCTGGCTCGAAGAGGGACTTACGCCGCTCAAGGCCGCCATGCAGGCCTCACGCGCCACGGCTTATTATTGCGAGACGAAGGGCTTTGCCTCCAAAGCGGAACTGGAGACCTATCACCCTGCCGCCGCCAGCCTGCCGAACAAATCCAGAACAGGTAGGCCTCCCTTGGTCTACCTCGCCGGCCCCTTCTTCTCGCTGGCACAGCTCTGGCTTGTTGAGGAAGCCCGCGCCCGGCTTTTGGAAATGGGGTTGAACGTATTTTCCCCTGTCCATGACGTTGGCCACGGGCCTGCGGATGAAGTCGTGCAGAAAGATATCGATGCGATCCACGAGTGCGACCTTATGCTCGCGATCGGGGATGGCCTCGACGCCGGGACGATCTATGAGATCGGCTACGCGCGCGCACTTAAGAAGCCTGTCATCATGTACGTAGAGAATGAGTCGGAAGAGGATCAGAAGATGATGGCCGGCTCCGGCTGCACACTGACCAAGGACTTCGTCACCGCAATTTACCAAACGGCATGGAAGGCAGCTGACCTATGAAGCGCGCCCTTCTTTTGTCAGGCGGTATGGATTCACTCGCGGTGGCCTGGTGGCTGCGCCCTGAAATCGGCATCACGCTGAACTATGGGCAACTCGCCGCTCAGGCTGAGATCTGCGCCTCAAAAGCCATCTGCGAGCAGCTCCAGATTGAGCACCATGTCATTTCCATCGACTGCCGATCGGTCGGCTCCGGCGACATGGCCGGAGGTAAGGCTGATGCCCATGCGCCTGCCAGTGACTGGTGGCCATACCGAAACCAGATGCTCGTCACCCTAGCGGCTATGAAAGCCATCAGCCTCGGCGTGAACAAGCTCTACCTGGGTACCGTAAAATCCGATGGTTCCCACCGCGATGGCACTCCGGAGTTTATCGCTGCCATCAATCAGCTGATGGTCATCCAGGAGGGTGAGATGACCGTTGAGGCGCCTGCGATCGAGTTGAGCACCACCGATTTGGTAAGAACTGCTGGCGTGCCCTCTTCCATCCTGGCCTGGGCTCACAGCTGCCACAAATCGAGCGTGCCGTGCGGTAACTGCAGAGGCTGCAACAAGTACTTCGAAGTTTGGCACGAGATCGAACATGGAATGGATCAACCTCGGTAGACCGACGGTAAGAGCTGAACCTCGCTATTATCAGCCCTTCACTTGGCCTGATGGAACATTCCATGCGCTGCCCGAGATAGAGGATGTCGGCGACAAAGGCATCTTCAACCTACTCGACCATAGGCGCACCAGGCGAACGTTCACTGCCTTGAGTGAAGGCCAACTGGGTCAGTTGCTGTGGCGCTGTGCACGAACGCAGGCCATTGCCGAGTCGGACTATGGCTTCGACCTAGAATTGCGACCAACGCCATCTGCCGGCGCCATGCACCCCATCCATATTTTGGTTCACCTGCCGGGTGCGTCGAACTGGAGCCGATACGATAGTCGTCGGCACGGTCTTGTCGAGTTACCGGGATCAGCTGAAGCCTTCGCTGGCTTGGAAGAGCAGTGCCATGAAGCCCTGCCTGCAGTGCAGGCAACGCGGTTGCTCCTGGTGGCTGAGCCCGGTAAGACCTGTGCCAAATACCAGAACGGCGAAAGCCTGATCTGGCGAGACGCTGGAGCACTCTTGGCGGTCATGGCCGTGATTGCTGAAGCCTTAGACTATTCGTTTTGCCCGCTGGGGGTTACGGGGGAACCGTGGGCTGGTTGTCTCGCGCCTGCCGGTGTGCTCTCTGGCGTCGGTATCGCACTCGTTGGTGGGCCGACGTTGAGGCGCTAAGCGGCTTTCAAACCAGTCTGGTTCAGCAGACCGTGGACTACGGTAGGGGCAGACATCATCTGGTACCACATAAGCGCGTCGAGCTTGGATGGCCGAACGTCAATCGCTTTGCTCAGCGCAAGAAACTCAGCTTCCAGCTGCAGGTAGTGACGTTCCACGGTGAGACCAGGCGAGAAAAAGCCAGCCAGCGCGCCCGCGCGCAGGATGTGAATGTCCAGGATGGCGACGTCATCAGCATCAAGCCAATTGCGGGCAATCCACGAAGCGGTCTTGTAGCCAATGCCAGGCAGCTCCAACAGGTAGTCCCGAAGCGCGCGACCAGAATGAAGTGGTATGCCCCCTTCTGCCAAGGCTGCAAGCGCCGCGTGAAGGTAACGCGCCTTCTGTTTGGCGAAGCGGTAGCGTACTGAGCGGCTACCGATTTTCATCGGAATGGTCAGCCACTCTTGGAGCTGCTCCTCAGTGGGTACTTCAGCTCCAAAGGCACCGAGGTTTCTCAGGTGGGCGAAAGCCGCCAGCCCGACGTTCGCTGGAATGCCATGGCCACCAAGCAGGCATGCCCCGACCTCTTCCGCCAGGGTGGCGCCGAGTTTATAGTTGAGCGGTTCAGGCTCTTGCTCGTTTGCCCAGACCTGATAGGCCCAGTACGCCGGGGTCGGGAACGCCTCGATCAAGCCCCATGAAATACCAGGGAGCACTTCGCTCATAGCATCAGGGAAATCGCGGCTGTAGATCTTGGAGTCTACGAACACAACACCGTTCTGCATTACCGGGCCTCCTGTAAGGAGCCATAGGTTTGCGTGATCCAGTGCAGGAAGTCGCTGCGTTCAACCGGATCCATCGCAGTGACACGGTCACGGAGCCGGGATTGGCGCCGGGCAATGGTCTGCCGCTCGCGGAACGTGTCGCCTAAGTAACGACTGTCGTGAAGCTCTTCTGGGGCAGCGTAGTTCATCCAGACGCATTCCTCCCTGACATCCGTGTGCGTCTTCGCCATAAACGTCACCTTCCTCCACCCTTGGAGCATGTCGTTGTACAGGGCACTGTCATAGCCGGAAATCATCACCTTGCATGGCACGTTGCGCAGCGTAGTAAGCAGCTGTTCATGCTGGCCCTGATCATATTCGTAACGGTAGATCTTGGCGCGACGACGAGTCTGCGTGAGATACGGAGGATCAGCATAGATCAACTCGCCACCGTCGTATGAAAAGCTGCTCAGGTAGCTCGAAGCATCACCCTGGATGAGCTCAAGGCGTTCAACCTGGTGATCAACCCAGGCGCCGTGAACGGCGGGATCTACGTCCACGCCGATGTTTCGGGCGGCAGGTTTCTTATGACGCAAGACAGCGCCCGCACCTAAGTGCGTCTCAATGTAGGTCTGATGCGGAGGCATCAGGTTGATCAAGCGCTGGTAGCACTTGCCTTTTCCGCCTGGATATTTCATACGCCCATCATCGTCAGATGTGACGATGATGTCAATGGAGGGTTTGAGCGATTACGGTCTGAGGGCATTCGATTGGGGCGCTCCAAGGAGCGCCCACTGACAGCTTCACGGAATTTTCTCTTCCACGAATTTATCTTCTGGAAAGAATGATGCAATCTTGGTGATTGCATTATTCAGGAAGCCCTGCGGATTTACGTAGTCAAAGCTGTAGCGCCCGGAGCCGTGATTAACGCCCCAAACGCCTTTCTTTTTACCCTTGGGTCGCCACCACATTTCCCCAGCGATGCGGGCCGCTTGCAAGCCGGTCATGCTTGGGTGACCCCGCTTTGGATCTTTCAAGTCCTCAGCGATGAACAAGCTGCCGTCTTTTCCGATCGCCCAAATCAGGTTTTTGGTCTTCGGATTTATGATGACCTGAGGGAATCGCCGCACAAGGGTTCGTTCCTTAGCCAACGGATCGAACCGCTCAATAGCGGTATGGTTTGCACCTTTACCCTCAGCGGTGATCTCACTTTTTTCCAAGCGCTTCGGAGCGCGTAGCTTTCCATAGGTCGTGTTCAGGTAATTGGCGTAGTCTTGGTCTCGCTTGGCCAAAACCTTCAAGAACGAGCTATAAAAGTGCTCGACATCGACGTACTGAGCATTCGCCTTCTGATCCCTGAACCATCTAAGGAACAGATCAGCGAACAACAAGTCGTGCTCATAAATGGCAGATACCGCGTCGCCCAAAGGCGTATCAGTGGCATCGAGCAAAACCTTCAATACCTTTCGCTCCCCCCAATAGAGGTCAATGCTCCACTGCAGGCGAGCCATAGGGGTAGTGAGGAAGCTCAACTTATGAGCATTCCAGCGTTCAATGGCTGCGGCGTTAGCAACAGGTGACTCGTCGCCAGCTTCGAGCTTGTCCCCTTCGGCATAACCAATCGGTCGACCTGTTATCTCGTCCCGAATCTGCGAGATGGATACGAGCTTTATAGTGTGCGAGCACTTCTCTAGCTTGAGCGAGGAGTTCTGGCAAATCCCCTCCATCCAACGTTCTAGCTCGTTTAGAAGGATTGCCGCAGTGCCATGCGCGTATTTGAAGTCGAGACGGGCCTTTTTGTCAGCCGGGACGATACCGAGATCTGGTACCAATATTTCGTGCGGCGGCAGCCAGGTCTGTTTCTTTTCGTCCCACTGACTGAACTCCAAGGCCCAGCGATTACTGAGTAACTCCCTTACCTCGTCAGACGCTACAGATCCAATGTCTGCTTGTGCCTTGATGAACTCTTCAGCAGGCGCAATCTTCGCGCGAGCGTAAGGGCCGAGACGATCGTCGTGGACGTAAAGCCACTCTTTTCCGTCTCGGAAGTCGTATCCCACCAGCGTTACAGCATGACCACCTTTCAAGCACACCGGCTGACCGGTGGAGGTTTTCATCTCGTTTTTCAGCTCTTCGCGAGCGGCTTCATCGAGGCCTTCAATCTCCTCCAACGCCTCCAACGCATCAGCCTCCTGGATCTGCTTGTCAGCAGCCGTGGAGTTTTCCGGGCCGTAAACAACACCGGCTAGGATAATCGGCAAGTCACTGTCGACATGCGTAGAGGCATAGCTGTGGAACCACTTTTGGGTTTCCGTCGTGATTGTTGTTGAGTGGTAACGAAGGCCCTGAACGTCGAGTGATCGCTGAATCTGTTTATGAGTGAGGTGCTTGTTTGGAAAGCCGTTGTGAGAGCCGTCCACAAAATTCAGGGCAGCCGTGGTGATCTCACTGCACGATGGTACGTTTTTCACATCCCGACCTGGAAGCGCGTGCAAGGCGGCCCAAATCGCAGTGGTCGCGCAGGCGGAAACAACCTTGTCCTGCTCTTGGAAAGCGATCGAATTCACATGCAGCTTGATGCCAAATAGATTGACGTCGTACCGCTTGGCAATCTTCTTTTTGGTACCCGGCCCGGTACCTCGATCACCCGCGATGCGTAGACACGTTTTCCCGATGAAGGTCTTTTCGAGTGGCTTGATCACGACAAAACCCAGGTAGTTGTCTTGCAACCAGGCACGGCTGAGGTCTTGTCGGGCGCTGTCGATCATCATGCCATCGAGCGACTTATGGTCAAGTTTACAGCTGAAGAAGTGTAGACGCCCACAGACCTGACCATCGTTGCGGAAGCGCTTCAAGTAGTAGCGTGAGTAGTCTTCGAGGAAATCTCGATCGGTGTACCTAGGCTCAAGCAGAATAGACTTGGCGCCGAGAGAGCAAAGATAGTTGTAGAGGTACTTCACCTGCTCTTTATCGAAGATCTGCAGGTATTCGTAGCCAAAGCATTCGCGAATCAGGGCACTGAGTGTTTCGGCCTGAAATTCCGTGACAAGGTATGGGGTCATTGTTCTATGCGCAAAAAAAAGCAGCCACGGAGGGCTGCTTTTAGGACGGAAAAAAGTCAGAGACTGCAGGTACGAGCCAACATCTCATCGGTCACGGTTTGGGCTTTGGCCTGCTTGGCAAGAATTTTGGTCATCACGAACGTACGGGCTCGCGCCTTACGTAGGCGTTCCTCTTCCGTCGCGCCCATGTGTTTCCTGGCCTTATCATACAAAAGCTCAACGCTCATTCTCTGTCCCCTTTTTCCCACATTCCTAGTGGTAACGGTCTTGCTACGGTAGTCACTGACGAGGGTGACGCGGGTGCCACTTACGATGATTCTCGAAGGGGGCGGATTATACGAATCCGCTTGCCCGGTCGTCAGCTTCCTCAAAACCTTGCCGACGGATGGCATCCTTCACTGCTTCGACACAACGTTTTCGTTAACGTTCATCAAACCAAGGCTCTGCTCATGCAGGTACCTTGCGGCGTTTGGTACGGATCTCAGAAGCATTTAGCCTCTGGCTTTGCGTCGTGTTGATTCGGATCTCAATGCTGCTTAGGACAGCAGCTAAAGAGCGAGATCCAACGACGAAATTACGGTATGGATTAAGTATGGCACAAAGGAATTACGTTAAGCGATAGGTCTTTGTGACACGTCACACGCTTTCCGGTTCGCTTCACGCATCCATTCCCCAATCAGTTTCACTTTCTTCTTTCGCGATTCGATGATCAAAATCTCTTTGCTGTGAGCCTAGCTGAGGCTTTGAGATTTGCCTCCAATTCAATGCTCAAGCGAGCGTAAATCGATGCGAAAAGCCGTGCGTGCTTGCATTGAGCCACTACGCCGAGCAAAATTCGCCATCGAAACGGATGTCAGAAGGTAACCAGCGTGTCGCTCTCAGGGATTTTCAGCTCTGCTCATCAACGCAGAAGCTTTCTGCTGGCCAGCGGTGGCCTGTTACTTCTTTGCTTTTTGGCCACTCTGTGGATCGCCAATCGCCCTGAGCAATCTCCGTCGATGGAGACCTTCAACAGCTTTTTAAACTCGGTCGTTGCAAGTGGTGCATTCGCCATTCTTTCGACGCTCTACATCTCATTTTTTGTCGATCCGAACGAGGTGCAGAAAGCAGCAGTCGTCCTGCCTCAAGATATTTCGCAGAACCTTGAGAGGATCGTCGCCGATTCGGTTGACTATCAAATCAGCGTACGAACAGGTCGACACTTTCGTGCTAAGACACTTCCCAGACTCCTTGAGCAAGCCAAAAAACACAGGCAACCAATTCGCGTCGACGCTATCCTGCTGGACTTCAGGGACGAAGCCATTTGTGAGCAGTATGCCCGGTTCCGGCGAAGCGCTACGTTCGACGGCCCCCTGTGGAGCGTTGAGTACGTCCAGTCTGAGGTTTTGGCAACCATCCTCGCTATCGCACGCGCCAAGAATGAGTATCCACTGTTGCTCAACGTACAGCTGTATTTGAGCAAGCGCTTGTCTACGTTCCGAATTGAAGGCTCGTCTCAAGAGCTCATCGTCACGCGCGAAGATCCGAAAGATTTTGCCTACAGGTATCATCGCTCTCACCGTGACTATGCGGCATACGCTCATGAGCTAGGACTGATTCGCACAGAAGCTTCCAACGTTGACGTTCCCACCAACGTTGCGCCCACCGAAGTGCTTCAAACGATGTTCGGACTTGGCACTATTCCAGCGACGGTGATAACTGCGGCTGAGCAAGCGGTAGGCGGTCGTTCTCCTTATGCCTAGTAACCTGCCCTTCCTTAACCGGGAGCAACTGGGCACCACATCGACGTCCAACATAAAGGAAGCACTAAGAGCCTGGATCATTGAGACCAAGCCTCATTGCCTCAAGCATCCGCACGGGTTCTACGTCATGTTGTTGAACCGCTCGGACGACGAAGAGTGGCGCCTGCACCTTTGGCCCAGCAGCCACCGCCAAATCAGTGGAATGCCCGCTGGCATCCATCTGCACGATACCCATGTGAGTAGTCGCATTCTTGCCGGCAAACTGACGAACATTCAGTACGCCAGCACTCTGCTAGATGCAGGTACGACATCAGGTCATCCTGTGTACGAAGTGATCTACAAAGGGGATCGTTACGTTCGTCGAACGGCGAACACCCTACGCAAAACGAATGTGAGAGAGGCTGTGAGTGAAACTGAACGGCGCTGTCTACGAGTCGGTGAGTCTTACCGTATCGAGCGCTACACCCTTCATGAAGCCGTCGTTGACCCAGACGTCGCTACATGCACCCTGGTTTGCATGCATGATCGTGCAGAGGGGGTAGTTAAGCTGATTGGAGTCGATGGTTACCCAGATGAGCTTTCGTTCGTCCGCACAGAGCATGACGGGGCGATTTTCCTGGATTACCTATAATCCCCATGCCTGCGAGCGGAGATCACCGCCGCATAAGCATCATCGCTTTCATAAATGCTGAACCGTCCAGCCTTGGTCAATCAGCTTTCGGCAATTCTCCTCGAATAGCGCATCCTCTCCCAACGAGCGCTTGCTAATAGCCAGGCAAATCAAGTGCGTCGGTCGAGTCATTGCCACATACATCGCAAGAAGCCGCTGGGTAATACGAACACCAAGCTTTTTGCGCCCATGGCAACACTCACCCACCATCCATGGCACCAAGCTGCCGAGAAACGGCTCGTGACGGAAGGTTTCCAACACCAGCGTCGCGGTGTGCGTCTGCCCCTTGTTTGAGTGGATGGAGCCGAGCTTGATGTCGACCGTCCCGTGATCATGAATACTCCGGTAAGTATTCACTGCCAGCGCGGCCCCTCCCTCCCGAACAATCTCTTGGCTCTCGTCCACCCAGGCCAAGTATTCCCGAGTCGTGTCGGATCGCGCGCTGAGGCCAGAGAGCGCCAAAGCGAGGTTGCAAAAACGCTGGGACAGAGTCAGCCAACGGCCTTGGCTGATGAAGTCCGACTTGAAGAGAACCTCAACTATCAGTTGCTGATATTGCTCCAGATCTTTCGGGTCGGTGAAGAGTTGCTGAACCTGAACGTGCTGTCGGGCCCCCACCTTGATCTTTGTGGAAGTGTTCGACAGGTTCACAAGGTGGAGCAATGCGCGCGCTATCTCCTCTACTCCGTGATGCGCTGTATCACCCTTAGCAAGGTGACGACGGGCTAGGCGCACCCGTTCCACAAGGGTCGAAGGCCTATAGCTAGAACGGCCAGCGTTGCGATCATACGACTCCCAGTAATGCCCAACGGTCTTTGGATAATGCGTAGCGTCTTTATCCTCAGGATTGATGTCCTTATGCGTATAGCCCAACGCAGTGATCAGTGCTTTCTGCAGAAGCGCGCGAGGAAGGTGATCCAGGACAAGCCGACCGTAGGCATTAAGCACTCCGCTACAGTCGCCATCCGGAAAGACGAATATCGTGTGAGGTGCCTGGAAATTGCTCTCCCTCCTGCGTAGCCCACGAAGCCTGTCCTCGACTGGGTAGAAGGCAAATGGATCTGCGAGTGATGCGATGGATGCGTCGAAGCGAAAGCTGCTTGCGATATCAACCGAGCGGGCCGTATCTGGAAAATCGCTACCCTTGGAGTGAACATCAGAATCAAAGATCGCCTGGTTAGGATCACCCACCCGAGTCACGCATATGCCTGGATTGTCCCTGGGGAAAATCGTGCTCAGGTACTTGTTCTGCATAGCCGAAGTGTCCTGCATCTCATCGACAATTACACAGGGAAAGCGATGCATGAGCCCTTGAGCGACGCCTGGTCGTTCTGCCAGTTGAGCCTTACCCAGGACGAAGATCTCGTCATAGCAGAAGTATCCACGCTTGGCTGCCTCTCCCATGGCTAAGGCCATGATCCTATAGGTGGGAGCCTCCTCCCCTGCCGGAAACTTGTTGCCTTTGAGCGGATCGGTGAAGTCAGTGCTGGTCAGTCTCAACTTCTCAGGACTGAACTTATTGAACTCAAACAGTGACTTGATCTTCGACCTGTCCTGATAAGTCATGCAGCTGAAGCGCATCCGATGTGTCAGCTCATCATCGATGGCTGTGAATCGGTGCCCGGCGGAAAGCAGCCACGGTGTGGCAAGAAATCGGCAGACAAACCCATGGATCGTGTCGATGTAATGGGGATAGCTCAACAGGCGCCTTCCCACCTCTGTGTCGCCCAGGCGATTTTCAATCTCATGACGTGCGACATTGGTGTGCGATAGCACGCAGATCCCTCGGGTTCTGCTTGTCCATTTGCGTGCGAGAATCGCCAGCTTGGCGACCACCAGAGTCGTCTTGCCACTGCCGGGACACGCAGACACATCCAACGTCTCGCGCGACCTCAGAAAGTTCAGCCGAGGCGCATTAAGCTCCTTGAGCCCCATGAGCTCGACAACCCAGTCGATGTCTTCACCCGTGATCTCGGGCACCAGATCCCGAAACGCGATCACCGAGGATCCTCCGCCTGTTCCAGAACCGTTTCCAACCGGGAGGTTACATAGGTAATCGCCTCGGTTATGTAAATTGGCAGCGCTTCCTGAATTTGCTCAAGGGGAAGCGCCTTGTAACCGAGACGGCCCTCAAGCAAGTCCACCAAATACTGCGCTGTGATCGCCTTGGATGCCTTCTTCTGGTGGAACAGGGCGTAGATGTGTGAACACAGATGCTCGTGGGACTCACTTGACTCAGTTAGTGCCTGGAACTCATCGCAGGCATCATGAATAACCTTCGTAGGCGTCTCTCGCTCCTCGTTGAGAGCATCATCATTTTCAGCAAGCCGGGCGGCGATCAGAACCTGCTGTGCAAGCCCCGCAAACGCGAGGTCATACTCAAGCGTCCAATGATCGGCAACGAAGGTTTGAACATTCTGCCCGTCGTTGACCCTGAGTTTCTGACGTCGTTCGGCCAGGCCGGCCATTTGACTTTGCTCGTCATTCCCATAATGCCTGACCGCCTTCCAGCGACGGAATTTACCTGTCCATCTTGGATCATCGTCATCGTCCACATGCCCGAGGATGACTGGGGCGCAGTTCGGCATCACGTCCATGTCCGCCAAGCAGGCAACCGGCAGATGCAATGTCCCTTTATCCGGGTTCGCCCTCTGTAGGATGCGGGAATACCGACCCAAGCCCGTGCTGCCCACGTTCACCACTGATACACCGTGTTTGGTGAAATCCTTGCCCAGGATCTTGGCGATTGCCGGTAGCAGGATTGCTTCACCATCCCCCTCCACGACGAGCACTCCTCGTGCAAAAAAAAGGTTCGCCTTGGTAACGTCCAGAAACCGGGCCAGAAACCGGTAGTCACCAGCATCGAGCTTTGTGTGCTGCTTGCCCAGAGAGTAGGCCTTATGGCGATGCATCAGTACCAGGTTGTCCAGGGCGATCTTGGAGCTAAGGTTGGGGCTGTGGGTCGTCAAAATGACCTGCACAGAGCGTGCCGAATTTGCAGGCACCGGATCAGCTATTTGAGGATCAGCGGTTTGAGATTCCTTTGCAACGAGAACGGGCGCGTCTGAGGGGGGTACTGCCGCTATCGGAAAGTTGTGCTGCTCAGGAGTATCGGCCCCGTAAGGGATGTTCGGCGCTCCCAAGCCTTCAGCTGTCACCGATGGGGTGTAATCAGGGCCCGCAGCAGCGCTCAAAAACTCCATTAGGCGCAGCTGCCTCTGCGGATGCAGGTGAGCTTCAGGTTCTTCGATGAGCAGCAAGGGAAGCCCATCAGGCTCGCGACCCAAGAGTAGTAGCTCACAGGCCATGAACAGCAGGTTGTTGGAACCGAGCCCGTAGGCTCCCCGAGTTTCACCAGAGTCCTGATCGAGTAAACTGAGCTCAAGACGTTCAAGGATCTGCCGCAGGCGTGCCGACTCCGACCCGCCTTCTACGAAATTGATCCGGCCATGCAGCTCATCTCCCTCAAGACCCAGGTGAGACAGGTAATCGTTGTTGACGGAGTTCTGGGCCTTTCTCACCCCTTCGTGCGAGTTGACCAGGTGCCGGAGGTACTCCGCGAGGCCCGCAAGGCTCAGAGAGGCAGGATCTAGATCCTCTTGCGATCGCTCACTGGTAAAGTCACTACCATTCTTAATGTCGGGAAAATTCTTCAGCACCTGCGACAGGCGAGAACCGCGACCGGACGACATTTCACGCTGTGCATCACGAAGCGGTCTCAGATACGCTGCTGCGAGCAACTGCCTAACATTGACGTCCAGGCTGGGGCCCCCACCGTTATGGCCACTACGCACCGCGATATCAACCCAGCGCCGCGCGAGCGTATCGTCATTGAGTCGACGAGCTGTCCAATGGACGTAAACGACAGCCTGCTCGCCGATAAAGGTGACGTACTCTGAAAGCGCACCCTGATCCGCAACCGACAGATCGGAGAACTTCGCAACAATCGTGATCTGATGCGCTTGCGATCCTTCCCCAGAAACGTGGAAATCTTCTGGCTGCAAGCGCACGTAATCACCGTCCCGGGTCTGGAGCACTAATCTGAGCGCATCGATGACGGAGGACTTACCTGCGTCGTTCTCACCCACAAGGGCGGTGACGCCTCTGTTGAACTCGATGAACAAACCCTGAGAGTCGGGGCCAAACTGCCGGAAGTTCTGAACCTTGAGTGCTGACAAATACATCCATGTTTTCCTGTCACAAACGGATTCTGGGTACGACGTTCAGCCAATACTACCGGATAGAGCTAATGCATCTCTCAATACAGAAGGTCTAATTTCCGAACGCGCGCTTGGAACTCACCATCTCTTGGCCCTCGAGGTCAGCCAGCTGCTGGCGGTCGTCGCGCTGGGCAAACGCACCATGACGCGAAGCACCATCCAGTCATGGAATGAGATCTACCACGGCCTCATGCCGGTGGAGATAGATGGCTGGCGACTCACCCTCTTCAATGACTGTGACACCCTAGACTACTGCGAGTACTGCAGGTCGCCAGATGGCCGAGTCGGGACACTTGAACTCTGGCAACGCGACGGGCCTGATCCTGTCGACCTAGTGAGTGCATGGGAGTGCGACCAGCTCGAACGTTTGCTCGCCGCGCTCTGAGCTGTAACCGGAAAAGCCAGGTCTATCGCCTCTCGACGGGGAGCCTTGGGTATGGTCAAGTGTCTGAAAAAAATCAGATCACCTTCACCTCAGATTCCGAGGCCCAGGCTGCTGGATATCGAAAGGCAGGCAACTACAAGTAGTTGTTGCCTGTTGAAAGTCGGCCTCGCAAAACCGAGGCCGTTTCCAATTCGTACCGATTACCCTGATCCATCTAAGTCATGGCCCTTGGGAGCACCGCTGACTCGCTGCGAGCGTGTGGCTGGAGTTTTAGTTTTTGCTGAGCCCCAAGATCAGGTTAGCCAAACCTATACCAATCTTCAGCAGATCAAGTATCCGGTCAAACCAGAAGCGCTCGCTGGTAACGATACGAGTTGATTCTGGAGAGAGTTTATTTACTGACGATGTGTTGTCGGAGACTTGAGTTACAGGCACACAAACACATTTCAGCTCGCCCTTTTCGGAGCAAGCGGTACAGCCACGATGGTTTTCTGAGGTCATAGGAACGATCCCAATCGAAAAAAAGAGAAGGTGGAAATTTTTCGAAGGGGGATTAACGAAGGCGGTGCTTGTATCCGCTGAGTTCTGGGCCGTCCATGAAGAGTGGAACGCGCAGAGTTGCTCGTAGAGAGCGAGCAAGGAGGGCTTTGAGCTTAGCCAGGGCGGCAAGGCAAAACGCTAAAACGCCGATCCAGTATTTGTACTGGCGGGATAATACGGACGATGGGCCAAAGGCATCGAAGGCATGGTCAATCGCTTCCAGTGCCAAGAACGCACGGTCGAGGCTGCTGCTGATCATCCTGTGATCGTGCAAGCCCTCAGCGAGATCAAGAGCGTCAAGCGCAGCCTTAGCCCGTCGAACTGCATGAGTATCAGCCTGAACACTTTCGCGCTCAAGTCTGTCAAATTCAGCCCTCAGTTCTTCGATGACGGCATCAACCTCATAGGCTTCGGCCGGAGGTCGTACTGTTGATAGTTGATCGTCCATACGGATTCTCATTTATTGACACGCATCCAACATAACGAGCCCGTTTGGGAACTTCAACCAGTTTTCTGTCGGATTAACATATCTACAGCTGAAGCTCATCTGAGAATCCCAGTTGAGCATTTACTCCTTCAGTGCAAAAACTGGGTTCATGTCATCAATGCTCACGTTGACCTTCGGCTTGCGAATCATGCCCCTTAGTCGCTTAACGGAGTAACTCACGACCATTCTCGAGGTCGACGAATTCGATTTCATCCCCTGGTCGCAGGCCAAGAGTAGTTCGTACCAGGACAGGGATGGTGATTTGGCCTTTAGCGTTCAAGGTGGCTGTAGCCATGAGGGATACCTAAGCGATTGAGCACCTGCATGATAGCCGAGCTGTGCGGTAGGCCACTTAACATCAAGACATGGGGGCGAGCCGGGCTTTGGCCCGAAGAAGCGACAACCAAAGGAGCTTCTTTCGAAATCCACACTCGGCGCATGACAAGCGCTTCAAGCGCGGATAATGTCAGTTCCATGAACGACTCAAATCCTGCTTCATCCGTATCCACGATCCTTTCTCGCAGTGAGACGGATGGCACAGACGCTTCAAAAAATGACCAGGAGCTTTGCGAGTTTCTGACGCTGTTAGAGGACGACATCCTGGGTAACCCTGGGAAGCTGATCGCCCTCGATTCAACTCTCCAGGTTCGCCTCGATTCTTTGATCGGCTGTATCGATGTTGACATCAACTCTCCGCTCTCAGCGGATGATGAATGAATGCTCGGCACTGGCGCAATGGACGGCGCCTGCAGTCAGGATGGAGCGAGAGCTGGATGGCTCGTAACCTGTACAAACTCCAAGTAAGGTTTCCCATGCCATGAGCATCGAAGCAAAACTCCTTCATCTCCAAGCTATCCAAAACCTCCTCGCGCCATACCGCTATCTGTATTGCGTAGACCTTGAGGCAACCTGCGATGAGATTGAGAAATCTGAGCCGCCACGTTCGCTCACAGTCGCCCCCGAGCAGATGGAAACAATTGAGATTGGCCTGGTGGTGATTGATTTGGAGTCACTTGAAATCGTCGACGAATTCCAGCGCTTCGTCAGGCCTCAGATAAATCCTACCCTGACCGAGTTCTGCAAAAAGCTTACGTCCATACAACAACCCGACGTGGATGGTGCCCGAACCTATCGAGAGGTTGGCGAAGAGTTACGAACGTTCACTGCGCGTTATCCAAACGCGGCTTGGGCGTCATGGGGTGACTACGATGCAAGACAGCTTGAGCGCGATGCTGGCTTTGCCGCGTGCCGTTCCCTGCTCGAAGGCCTACAGCACTTCAACGCAAGGAAGTGGCACAAAGGTCTGTACGACAATCAGCCGAAAGGGCTCAAGCAAATTGTAGAGTGGATGGGGTTGGTTTGGCAGGGTACCTATCACCGAGGCATTGACGATGCTCGAAATGTCGCGACCATCGTTATTGAGATGCTCGCCTGACTTTAATCCGGGCGCTGCCCGAAGGAGCGCCATTAACAATCAGCCTAGGTGCTGCTTACGACATAGCTGACGTGCCCCGCATCGTAACTACCTAAGCGGTTGAGAAGGTCTGACTCCCGAGCAAATGCACGACTCCGATCGTGTGAATGGTGCCCTGGCTCATGCGCGGGCTGTTCCACCATCTCACGGATACGCTGTTCAACGAGTGTATCGATCACAGAACCACGAAGGGCTGAATTGGTTCGGCCTAATCCGGTTTAAATACGCAAAAATATCGGAATTTTTTCGACGTTACCTTCCGTACATCCCAGGCACGACGGGGGATACAGGCCTCCATCAAATCCGCAAAACCAGTCGGTGAGCCGGGCCCATTGGCCCGAAGGAGCGACCTCTCCACTTACGTCGCACCACAGCTTAGCTATGAGCATGCGATGACTCAAAACCACGCTTCCGGAGCCGGACACGTCAACCCGCTGTGAAGCTTTATGTTGATTGCCTAAGTGGTTGCTGAACAGAAAAAACAAAGCCCCGGAGGTTCGCGGCTCCAGAGCTTCTATTTTCGCCTCCATCCCTTAATGGTTTGGCGAACGTGGGCCGGGACATTACCAGCGTCGTTTTGATATTTCACTACGACTTTGGATAAACGTGTTCGATCAGCGACGCATCGAGGAAAACGTTATGGCGTGTTTACCATGGACGCCATTTCAACAGGAGGGCTGCAAATGGATCTGAAATTCAGTCACGTAGATGTACTGGTCAAGGATCTCGACGAGGCCTGTGCTTACTACGCGCAGATACTTAACGCCAGGATCTCCAAAACGCTCGTATGGGAACGAGGTGGTCTGCATGTGCGCTACGCGATTGCGCTGATGGGCCAAGAGCGTTTCATGTTGGTACAGCCGTTGGCGGGGAACCTGAAAGAGCTGTTGGATACGTCGGGTGAAGGGATGATTTACCGCCACTGCTACTCGACACCGAACATCGAGAAAGCCTACGACGAATTGATGGCCGCCGGTGTTCAGCCAGAAGACGAAAATGGAAATCCATTGGCTCGTGCGAACCTGCAATCCCCGTCTGGGGCACGCATCATTTGGTTGCCCAAACGTTTCGGACACTTCTCTATTGAGATACTGGAAGACAAGGCGCTGGAAGCATTTATCGAGGCCGCGTTTTCCTAAGAACATTCCGCAGTGGGCATGGGCGTCGTTAGTAGGCCAAATGACGTGAGGACGTCGAGCCGGGCTTAAGCCCGAAGGAACGACAGGCATCGTCGTTTTAGCTTCTTAGAACAAAGAACTCTGGCTTCGCTAGCAGGAGGAATCAATCAGACTTTATAGTCGATTATAGAGCGATTATAGAGCGATTATAGAACGTGCCCGAAGCCATCCGCGTCGTCAGCACCCAATGACCTATTGATCGATTCCACTACCCCATTTTGCCCGACCATTTGCTGAAGGATCTGGGCGACTGAAAGGAGTATGAAATGCTAAACCGTCCCGACAAAGACTCGCTTCGTGCGATGCTCGAATCTCAGGTTCAACAAAAGCTACTGGACGATCCGGACGCGCTAACGACTTATGCAGCGCAGCGAGACCCTTAGCAAACGCACAGTCCAGGATAAGGCTTTTGACAAAGAGCTTGATCAGATGCGAGCCGATGCTGAAGCCGGAGTAATACGTAAACCAGAAGGTCTGCAGACGGGCGGAGACGGGCCTAATCTTGCACTTGATGATTATCCAGGGTTGAAGCCAGCGGCAACTGCATTAAATGAATGGTGACTCTCTAAGTTAGTGATGGCGGTGGCGTCTCTCCTGCAGCCTGATCACCCCATCCGTAAGGCTTGAGTCGACGTGACCTGGTGGGCTCTGATGCTGCGACTCAACCACTTACCGGCGCTCACGCACAGATCTTTTTGCGCGTCGCCATTTCAATTCTGAGTTCGCTGATCAAATTCGAGATCGCCCGACTGGACGTGAGATCCGCTGCCCGCACTCCGGGGACAAAGAGTTCCACAGCGCCCGAAGATGGTTCAACCATCTTTATCAAAAGCGCTCCTTTCGGGTTCACTGAGCAGGTGCAGGAGCGAGGTAATAAACCGCTTTCAATGATGTGTCTGAGCTCCAAAGCGGAAATCATCGGCCTACGTCCTAATGAGAAATTTCATCTGAGTCTTGTCCATGAAACCTAGGAGTCAAGGAACGCGCCGAAGCAAAATTCACGACGAAATGTTTCGCCTGCTGTGGGAATGAACAACGTAAACCGGGCGAAGCACCAATCCGGATGAGTTTGGATTCAATATTGGTTGCTTGGAAGACTTCAATCCCTATGACTTGGAAAACGTTTCAGTAGCCGATGGAAGTCAATGGGGCGAACCTGCAGACCTGTACGCGTAACGAAAATTTGCTCGGGAAGCCGGGCCCATTGGCCCGAAGCAGCGACCACCCCATTTACGTCGCACCACAGCTTAACTCTGTGTAGGCGATGCCTCACACACACTATGATTTGAACACAACCTGCTCTCCCACCTCCCGCGAAGTCTCTGTCCTCACAGGAATCATTGCGCCCTGCCATAAATTGTCTCAGCTCAGTCCTGCATAATTGTTGTAATCATGGAGTCATACCGGTACTCCTAAAGCACCAGTTTCAGCAGGGAACGCACCATGCATTCAAGATTCAGGGTCATCGAAACCACCAGAATGGATGATGGCATCAAGCAATATCGGGTTGTCGATCTCGTCGAGGGAGGCTCTGCTAGCAAGCACGGTGTGTTCAAGGCCAGGGTAGAGGCAGAGGCCGTTTGCTCGCTCCTGAATGCCGAGCACCCGCGCCAGAGTGGTGTAAGTCGTACCTCCCTGAGTCTTTGATCCACTCGTTTCTGAACGCCATGCGCCTAAGGCTTTGTAGGACTGCTGAACGCTTATAGCGCAGTCATGGGTTCTCGATCTGAATGTACGTTTTGAAGGCGCTCCAGATTCAGTCGCTGACATTCAGCCTCGGCTTCTTCTCGGGCTTGATAGGTAGTCGTCAGACGTAGTTTTTCTTCGTTGTCATAGATGTTGAAGCCTATGGGCGCAGTCTTGCAGTAGAAGCGCGCTCCGTTACGCAATGATCCCGTTTCTGTTGGTATTGCAGGGACAACAACAAATCTCGAAATCATCTTCAAGCCCTCTCCAATTCCCCTTAACTATTAGCGGCTGTTTGCCACCATAGCAAGGATGGAACATTGGTTTCCGATGAGGGGCACGACCGGCCACTGGCGCTGGCTAAAGTCGTTTAAGGGTTCGAGAATTGTGTTTCTAAAACTCACCCACTGGTACGCTGAGCTCTTCCACGGAGGAATCACCATGTCGAACGCCGACCTGCTCCCTTTCCTACTGCTCAGGATCAATCAGAACCAATTGGCCCTCGAAGCCGCAAACATGGAGTTTACGCTGTGGGTCGAACAGCGTGGCGCGGGTGAAGTTGGCGGCAATGTGCTCGGCGCACTGCAAATTTTCAGCAAGAATGAGGAGTTTATCAACATGACGCTTGCGGTGCTGATGACGCCGGATTGACTTCTTCATGACAGACAGCTAACGGCTTGGGATTCAACCGGTCGATGCAACAGCATTGGTTCAATCTTTCAGCGGGTGTTTCGTAGTTAGGAGCTTGCCGGAGAAAATGTCCGGGTTGAGACTCGCTCGTCCTGCAGCCCCGCCATACTGTTCAACATGACCATGAGGGAAACTAGACGCAGCCTATGCACGTTGCTGCTTACAGCCATCGGGTTTAGTGTACAAAATCTCCGTTTTCTGCATCCTCCCCGTATAGGACAGGGCGGCACCTTACCGGAGGGTAGGTGTTGCGCTCAGTCTTCGCAGCCGCCCGGGATAAAAACCAACTCACAATAAAAAGGGCTCATCAATCGAGCACTTTTTTACGCGTGATTACAGGAAACTATATGTGTAGTTAAAAATTAGGCGAGTCTGGTCTTGGTCGGCAATGCTTTCACCGCCGCCACGGTAAGTACCGTGACGCACAGTGGCCCCGAAGCCTTTGAGCACACCTGTTTGGAATAAGTAGTCGACACGCATGTCGCGTTCCCACTCAGAGTAATCGCCGGTGCCACTCTTGTTCTTGATGTCGTCGCCGCTCAGATAGGCGATCGACGCTTTCAAGCCTGGCACGCCGAGGCGGGCGAAGTCATAGGAGTACTGGCCGAAAGTGGTGTTTTCACCAGCGCGGGCGAACTGGTTGACCATGCTGTCGGTGAAAAGGTAGAAGCTAGAACCACCGGCGCCTTCAGGGCGGTTGTTGCTGTCGCGTACGCTACCCTGGTTAAGCCAGACAAAACCTCCATCGTCGCCAACTTGCTGGTGGCCCAGCAAGAACGCATGACCAACCAGGGTGTAGGTGAACATGGCGCTCCAGGTCTTGTTGGCGACCTCGCCAGTGTTCGCGGCAAAACCACCATTGTTGTCGAAGGCATAACCGGCTTGGCCGTTCTTGCCATCGGAACGGCTGTCGAAGTAGCGCAGGTCGGTCTTAAACGATTGGTCAGTGCCGATCGGGAAGACGTGAACCAGGCCCAGGAAATTTTGCGTGTAGTAATTTTCCAGGTTCGAGTAGTAGTACTGAAGAGTCAGATCTTTGGTGACCTTCCAGTCTACACCGCCAAAACGGAACTGGTTGCTGTCCTGGGTACCACCGGAAACGGCAAGGCCGGTGCGGTTGGTCGAAGCACGACCATAGGCGTGTTCCATCTGGCCGGCAGTGATGGTCAGGTTGTCGATTTCCTTGGAGGTTACGATGCCACCATCAAAGGTTTGCGGCAGCAGGCGACCGTCGTTCGCGATCAGGATCGGTAGGTTTGGCGCGAGGGCACTGCCTAGGTGACCTTCAGTTTTGGAGATGCGTGCCTTGACGTTGCCGCCGACACGGCTCCACTCATCTACCGCCGAACCATCGGTGTCACTTGGGACGAAGGTGTTGCTGTCCGGGTGGTGTCCCTTTCCGCCATCGAGGTGAATACCCCACAGCGCTTGAGCGTCGAAACCGATACCAATGGTACCTGGCGTGAAGCCGGACACGTAATCGAGCTTGAAGCCCTGGGCCGACTCGCGCTGGTCAGCACCGCCTTCTCGGTTGTCGGCGTTGTAATACATGGTTCGGGAACTGAGCGCGGCTTTGCTGTCTTCAATAAAACCGGCAGCGCCGGCTTGCTGGGCCAATACCCCGGAGGCCACGGCAAACGCCAAGCTGGATTTGTACATGTATTGCTCCTGTGGTTTCTAATTCTTGTGTTCATAGGCCGGGGTCTTATTGCCGCCTGGCCGCTGATGCGCGATTAGCACCAGTGTCCTCTCTCGCAAACAAGTTGCCTCTTGACGACTGCCTGTCGCCACCATGCTGCGTTGCGAATCCTCGCCAAAGCCCAGCCATGACTCGTCGCGGCGCCTTGCCTGACAGCAGGCGGTCGTCAAAAGGCAACTTATTTGCGAGACAAGACACTAAGGCATCCACGTATCGGCTGGGTGCATGCTACGCAAGTCAATTAAAAGCGGTTGAACATTACGAAATTGTAATCATCTGATCATGTCCCCGTTATCTCCAGATTGCCACGATATAAATCGGCAACCGTATGGGAGGGCAATTCGCTTCCTGTAGAAAATAAAATTAAGCCGATGAACGTTCTCGTTCTGCCGAACCTAAGGAGTGATGGATGAATAACAACACAAAATTTTCGATGGCCGCGTTGGCAGTGGTTGTGAGTACCGGGCCATCCATGGTTTTTGCTGAGGAAAAATCTGGGGGCTTTATCGAAGATAGCAGCCTTAGTGTGCTCAACCGAAATTTCTACTTCAACCGCGATAATCGCGACGGTCAATCAAGCGCGACAGGCAACGGTTATTCCGAAGCTTGGGCGCACGCCATTATCAGTAAATTTGAGTCTGGATTTACACAAGGAACTGTGGGAGTGGGCGTCGACGCGTTCGCTATGTTAGGGTTGAAACTCGACACGGGTGACGGCCGTAATGGCGGCCGTAGTTCGTTCGATGTACTCCCCGTCAATAGTGAAGGGGAGGCTAGTGACGAATACACCAAAGTTGGTGGCGCGGCAAAAGTTCGCGCCTTTGACACTGTAGTAAAGGTCGGCGACGTATTCCCATCTAACCCAGTTGTTGCCGCGGGTGACTCCAGACTTCTGCCAGAAAGCTTCACTGGTGTAACGGCGACCAACACCAGCATTGACGGATTGACAGTTCAGGGCGGTCGCTTGCACGCCATGAGCCAGCCAACTTCCAGCAATATGCGCGATAACTTCGCGACATTCTATGCTGGGCCTGTTAACTCGCCGTGGGTCGGTTACTTTGGCGGTGACTACAATCTGAATAAGAACGTGATTGTAAGCCTCTATTCCAGCCGTCTCAAAGACGCATGGAATCAATATTATGCCGGCACGGGATTGAACTACTCACTGTCGGATGAACTCTCCGTATTCGGCGGTGCGAACTACTACAAAGCCGTCGACGAAGGCAAAAAACTGCTGGGTGAGTTCAACAACAATATTTGGAGTGCTAAAGTCGGCGTGAAGTATGGCGCACACTCTGTCGCACTGTCTCACCAACGAAATAATGGTAACGACGACTTCGACTATCTGCGTCAGTCTGACTCCATCTTTCTTGACAACTCAATCCAGTATAGCGACTTCAACTCGCCGAAAGAACGCTCATGGATGGTTCGTTACGACCTCGACATGAGTTCCTATGGCGTGCCTGGCTTGACGTTTATGACACGATACGGTCGCGGCACTGACGCTGATTACTCCAACGCTAACGCAACCTACATGCGACGTGATGCTGACGGGAACCCGTTGACTGACCAGAAACGTTGGGAGCGCGACATCGAAGTAAAATACGTCGTTCAGACAGGTTCCTTGAAAGACATGTCTTTCCGCCTGCGTCAAATGAACACTCGTGCAACCGCGTTTGAGTCTGACCTGGATGAAGTACGTGTGATTGTTGAGTATCCATTAGCGATCCTGTGATATCGAACGGGGCGACTCGTGTTGCGAGCGTCCCGCTCCTCCGAAAGTTACAGAAATGTCATTTTTCAATCATCTTCATGTTAGGTTCAGTTTTTTATACTTGTCGTGAGTTGATAGAGTTCTAGCTAGCGCATCTGGCTGGGACTCTATAGGCAAGTAGCTAGTCTGTGAAAGTCTGAACTCAATGCTGTTCAGTTGTAATATCCGTTCACCTTTGGAAGCTCCTTTGCTCCTTTGGAAAAGGTGAATTTTTCGTCTTTTTTTGGCCTGTCGAATCTTGAGCAAATAAAAAACGCCCGACACCCTTAAATAACGAAGTGGGTCGCGCGTTAATGATTCGTACGATAGCAACGCAGCTATTAACCGCCTCGTTTACGACAGTCTCCAGCGACCGTGTAAGTGATCGTATTGAGCTGTCCTTCGGAATCCTCATAAGTCATTGCAGCGGGCACTACTGCGCAGACTTTCGCAGGGCGCACCACACTGATCACCTTCACCACATCCACCTTCATCCCGTATTCGTATGGCCTCGGCACAGGAGCGCTCTTTCCCTGGCTGATCGCGTACTGCTCCATAGCTTTAGTATTGGCAGCCATCATTTTCTCAAAGGTTTTATCTCCCCCACCCTCAGCAAGCAAGTTTGAAGAAATAACTAAACCTCCGACTATAGCGAAGAAGTTCATAAATTTCATATTCTGTACCTCATCTAATAACAGCTACGAGAATATCAATCTAAACATTGCGACGGCGTGGCACGAAAATTACAAGTATGTAAGCTAGCTATCCATAAAAAAACCCGCCACCAGCAATCTGGAGACGGGTTCTTCCCAACGTGCATCACTACATTTCTTTTGCCGTCTCATTTTTTGCATCACTTGACACCACCGGGGCACTCTTCCCTTCTCTAGCTAAATATTTCTCCATTGCCGAGTCATTCGCCGCCATCATTTTTTCGAAGGTTCTATCTCCGCCACCCTCCGCCAACGCAGCGGAAGAGAGAACCAAAGCGCCCGCGAGAGCAAATATTTTAGTAATTTTCATTCTGACACCTCATATAGATAACGCTATTAGGGTATCAATCCGAACCTATCATCACGGTGGCACCAAGATTACAGATCCGTAATGTAACGTGCGTAAAAAAACCCGCTACTGAATCTCAGCAGCGGGCTTTAAAATCGAAGAACTATACTGTTACTGTTTTTTCTTCTTCTGCTTCATCCTCATCTCGACGGTGCGCCCAGTGATACAGCGCAGGCAGTATCAACAGGGTCAACGCAGTTGAAGACAGGATGCCGCCGATCACCACGGTAGCCAGTGGTCGTTGGACTTCTGCCCCGGTTCCGGTGGCCAGAGCCATAGGAATAAAGCCAAGGGAGGCCACCAGTGCTGTCATCAACACTGGGCGTAGCCGTGTAAGTGCCCCTTCATTGATCGCGGAACTCAACGAATATCCCTCCTCTCGAAGATTGCGGATGAACGCAATCATCACGAGACCGTTCAGCACCGCCACCCCCGATAACGCGATGAAACCAACTCCCGCTGAAATCGACAGCGGGATATCGCGTAGCCACAAAGCCATCACTCCGCCCGTTAATGCAAAGGGAATCCCCGTGAATACCAACAGGCCATCCTTGAGGTTGTTGAACATCATGAACAGTAGGGCGAATACAAGGAGCAGGGCTACCGGGACGACAATCTGTAAGCGTTTGGCGGCTGATTGGAGTTGCTCGAACTGCCCACCCCAGTTTATCCAATAGCCGGCCGGGATTTGCACCTGCTGATCAATGACGCTGCTGGCTTCCTGTACAAATGAGCCGATATCCCGTCCACGCACGTTGGCGCTCACAATTACCAGACGCTTACCGTTTTCACGACTGACCTGGTTCGGCCCCAGCACCAGATCCAGGGTTGCTACCTCTGAGAGCGCAATGAAAGCGATCTGATCGGCGTTGCCGTTAAGCAACGCCGGCACCGGAATCAGCAGCGTGGCCAATTCCTCGAGGTCTTTGCGCATGACGTCGGATAAACGCACCACCATGTCGAAGCGACGGTCTCCTTCGTACATAGTGCCGGCCTGGCGGCCACCAACCGCCACCGCAATGGTGTCTTGTACGTCGCCAACATTCAGACCGTAACGTGCGGCTTTGTCACGATCGATGTTGATGGTCAGCACCGGCAGCCCCGTTGTCTGCTCAACTTTGACTTCGGAAGCACCATCGACCTTTTGCATGGACGAGGCAATTTTGGCAGCGGTGCTATTCAGCACAGCCATGTCATCGCCAAAGACCTTGACCGCCACGTCACTACGTACGCCTGAAATCAACTCGTTAAAACGTAATTGAATGGGCTGGGAAAGCTCATAGTTGCTACCGGGCATAGCGGACGTAGCTTTTTGGATATCGGCTATCAAAGCTTCTCGGGATTTATTGGGATCAGGCCATTGATCCTTGGGCTTGAGCATTACGTAGCTATCAGAGATGTTGGGCGGCATTGGATCAGAAGCGATCTCTGCGGTACCTGTACGAGCAAACATCCGTTCAACTTCAGGCACCTTTGCCAGTACAAGTTTTTCGAGACTCTGCTGCATTTCTACCGATTGTGTCAGGCTGGTGCCCGGTACACGCAATGCTTGCAGGGCCAAATCCCCTTCGCTAAGGCTTAGGGAAACTCTGAAAAAGACTTCCAAATCTGGTGAGATACGGCTGTCCCACGAACTGAACGGTTGAGCCCCGATGAAGCAAATGTCTTTCGCTGATG
>LNAP01001180.1_pt1 | contig 42325 bp, 35 predicted proteins | sample 602601 | NCBI WGS metagenome assembly LNAP01 (sample SAMN02440304, study PRJNA202911) | soil metagenome | biome: Subtropical and temperate rainforests or woodlands; isolation source: soil samples (1 kg each in a 20% v/v slurry with milli Q water) were... ...
GCGGAAAATGCTCATTTAGAACGCCTAGACTCCGCTTTTCCGCCTGTTTTTGCCTTGTCTTGCCTTCGCTCGTGACGTTTTCACACAGTCTGCACTGGAGAATACGCTTCTACGACGAGCGGCCAAGACACACCAGCTCCGGCTCTTGCAGCCTGGCAAGGTCGGCGGCGATGCGCGAGGTCCAGAAACTGGCGCCTTGCTTCTGCGCTTCGCCAAGGGCATCGGACAAGGTGCTGCGTACCAGCGGCAGCAGTGACGACAAACCTTGCCTGAGCAGCAACTGCGCCTTGATCCGCAGCAGCTCCGGCAGGAACCAGCGTTCATTGCGGCTCTGGGCGGTATGCAGCGTGTCGCTGATCACCTCAAGACCCAATTGCTCCAGGCCGAGCATCGCCAGACCTTGCGCGTATTCGCTGCGAATCAGACAGTGCAACGGGCTGTCGCCGTGATCCTGTAAGCGCTGCAAGACTTCGCCCAGACGCGGCACGGCTTCTTCCGGCGCGCCCTGGCGGATCAATAGAATGCTCTCGAAGCAAATGGTGAATTGTTGCCAGAGAGGCAGGTCGTGCCCGGCCATGCTGTCTTGCAGCAAGCTCAGGTAATAGCTGAGTTTCTGCAGATGGCCGACCAGCAAGGTGCTCGGCAGCGCGCTCAGGCACAGCGAGTACCAAAGAGTAGCGGGGTGGTTGAGGCTGATCGCCTGGCTGACATTTTCGTCGATGGTCAGCAGCGCCGGGCCGACATTGCCTTGCAGCAGCTGGATCTGCGCCTTGAGTGAGCGCGCGGCGACCGACTGGTCGAAATGCATGTCGATGATGTGCGCGTTCGCCGAGCGCGGCGAGTACAGCGCTTCGGTGATCGACCGGCGGGCGCCTTCCAGGTCAGCCATGTAGAACTGACTCGTGGCGCGCATGCGTTTGCCGAGCAATTGCCGGTCGCTGCTGCCGGCAAGGTTGTTCAGGTGGATATAGCGGTTGGCGAGTTCCAGCGCCTCGCTGTGTTGATTGCGGCAGCAACAGTCATTCCACAGCCCCCACAACGCGCGAAGCTGGTGTTCGGTATCGTCCAGCGATTCGGCATCGGCGCTGATCTGCAACCACGCCTGACGCACGTGGGCGCCGCCGCCGTAGGCCAGCACCATGACGCTGGCGGACAGGGTCAGCAGTTGCATGCGTTGTTTCGGCAGGATCGGCATGCCGTCCGCGCCAGCCTGCAAACCGCGGTTGACCCAGTCGTGACCTTCGCCGACCAGCGACAGGCGCAGCCACAGCGGGATGCTCACCAAGGTCAGTTCGACGCCCAGCGCCGGATCGCCATCGGCGGAGTAAGCCCAATCCAGCGCCGAGCGAACGCTGTCTATTTCCGGGCCGTAAAGTGCCAGCCAGTCTTGCGGTTCGGTGCTGAGCAAATCCTGCACCGCGCCACGCAGCTGATCCAGAGCAAAGTTGGCATGACGGCGGGAGGTCGCAGTGCTTTCGTCGTTCTGGGCCAGTTTTTCACTGGCGTACAAACGCGTGGTTTCCAGCAGTCGATAGCGTTTGCCCGGACCGTCCTCACTGGCAATCAGCAGCGACTTGTCCATCAGGTTTTCCAGCAGCTGGGCCGAATCCTGCGCCTGTTCGGTACCGATCTCGACCACTGCCTTGACGGCATTCAGGCTGAACGAGCCGCTGAACACCGCAAGCTGGCGCAACATCGCCTGTTCGTCGGCAGCCAGAATCGCGTAGGTCCAATCCAGCGCCGCGCTCAGGGTGCGATGGCGCGGCAAGGCCGTGCGCCGGCCGGTCATCTGGAGACGGAAGCTGCCATCGAGCAATTCCACCAGCGGCCCAATGCCGAAAGCGCGGACCCGGGCGGCGGCGATTTCTATTGCCAGCGCGTTGCCGTCGAGCTTGCGGCAAATGGCGATGGCGGCTGCGACGTCAGGATCACTCAACTGGTAATTCAGATCGTGGGCAGCGACACGCTCGACGAACAGTCGGATAGCCGAATAATCCATGGCCTGGACAGCGCTGAGGTTGCTGTTGGCGCCGGGTACTTCGAGCGCCGCCAGATCATGGACGAACTCGCCCTCGGCGTGCAGCGGTTCGCGGCTGGTGATCAGCACGCAACATTGCGCGGCGTTGCGCAGAATGTTTTCCACCGCGCGTGCGGTCTCCTCAAGCACCTGCTCGCAATTGTCCAGCATCAGCAGGGTTTTACCCTCCGACAGGCGCTGAGCAATGGCCAGCAATGCGCCTTCCGGCGCGCAATTGAGGCCCAGCGCCGAGGCGATAACCACATGCACCAGTTGCCCGGCTGTCACCGAGGCCAGGTCAATCAGCCTGACGCCTTGGGGAAAGCGCGGCACCATGCGGTTGGCCAAGGCCAGGGCCAGCGTGGTTTTGCCGATTCCGCCAGGACCGGTAATGGTCACGAAGCGACGCAACTCCAGTTGCTCGTCAAGCGCGTCGAGCAATGCGCCCCGGCCAATGACTTCGCTCATCATGGCCGGCAAATCCGAGGACGTTTCCGGTTCTGCGGCGATTTGTCGGGAAACCGGCGGCAGCGTAACGGGGGCGACGAAGCGATAGCCGCGGCCGGGGACGGTGACGATGTAGCCAAACTCCCCATCGCCGCCCAACGCGCGCCGCAGGGTAACGACTTGCGCGCGCAGGTTGCATTCTTCGACGACGACTCTGGGCCAGACCAACGCCATCAGTTCGGCTTTTTCCAGCAGTTCTCCAGCACGGCTGACCAGCGCGATCAGCAACAGCAAGGCCCGGCTGCCCATGGGCACCGGTTCGCCGTTCTTGAGCAGCAAGTGCTGCTGGGCGTAGAGCACGAATGGACCGAAGCAGATCGCGTCGTCTGCGCCGGGCCCATCCGTGTCCCTGTCGGAGGCTGCGTCGGAGCTTCTGGCTGTCAGGGAATTCATGAGTAAACCTTTATGAATGAGGTTCTTATCGGCGATCAGGTCATGCGCCTTTTTTTTGGTTATTCATGTTGATTGCGCAGCATTGTCGCGCCCAATAGTTACTGTTTCGGGTTGCTGACGATTTATGTCGCCAATAAGCCAAAGCAGACCGTGCGCCGCAACAGGACATCTCGACCCATATTTCACGGAGCCATCACTCGGAGGACGAATGATGCACCATAAATGGGCGACTTTCAGACGATTGATACTTATAGTGCCTGAAGTTGTCAGGCTTCAAACAGTAAGCAGATTATGTGCCAGCCAAGTTATGCGCAAAGTCGAAGTTAAGTGCATGAATAAAGTCAGGAACTTAAGTGCAGCTTCTCAGTCTTGTCGTCGACTGTTCGGGAATCCGAATAATCAGGCCGTATATAGTCGGGAATCCGACGATGGATATGTTTTGTGCATTGACTTTAGCTGCCGCCGAATGGCCTGCGCGCCTTGTATGAATGTGCTGTGGCAGATGCTTGTCGTCTGTTGGAATAGTGTCATACATACTAAGGTTTGGCATTTATGTAGTGATGGCGTAACGCAATCAAACTTGCCAGAAGTGTCGCACATCAAGGTAGGGCGTTTTTCTTGAGTGTCAGGCGGACTGAATATTGAAAGGGCAGTTTTGCTGCAGCGCCGCTTCAGGGGAACTTTGCGAAATCCATCACAGTTCAAACTTGAAGCAGCGCGATAACGCGGCAAATATCAGCTTAATGTTTACTGCCCTGAGTCGGCATGGACAGAAGTTGCTTCTCACGATTCCAGTCAAACGGTTCTTCGTTCTGTTCGGCTTCGTAGCGGCGCTCTTCCAGCGATTGATACAGGGCGATTTCTTCGTCCGGCATGAAGTGCAGGCAATCACCGGCGAAAAACCACAGCAGGTCGCGCGGCACCAGATGGGCGATCTGCGGATAGCGCTGGATCACCTGGCAGAGAATGTCCTGGCCCAGGTATTGGCTTTCGATCGGGTCTTGGGGCAGCAGGGTCATCAGTTCGTCGAAGCGCTCCATGAACAGCGCATGGCTTTCCTCGGGAACCTGCTCGGCCTCACCCAGCGCGACCAGGATGCTGCGCAGGTGTGCCAGCAGGTTCAGTTGGTGGTCGAGAGTGGCGTCGGCCATGGTTCAATCCTCAATAGCAAAAACGGGCGCGAGAGTATAAAGCTCTGCGCGCCCGCTGTGTGGTTGGCCTGACAAGATCTATCGATTAGCGGATCTTGCCCTCGGTCAGGGTCAGCTCTTGCTTGGCAAAATCATCCACGTCGATCACTTTGCGGCGCGCGGCTTCGGCGGCGCGCAGAGTCTCGGCCTCCAGCGGCTGCAACACGCCAGCATGCAAGGCTGCATCAATGATGTGCTCGCCAGCAGCCGGATGCAGCTGACCACCTTTGACCGCGATGTGCAGCTTTTTGTGCAGCGGCGCAGCGGCGTTCAGCAAGTCGCTGGCGTGTTGCAAGGCGCCGACTGCATCGTCGGGATCTTGCGGGCGATAGCAGCCGGCCAGCAATTCTTCCAGGGTTGGATCGCCTTTGGCGCGACCCAGAACGGCGGCGACTTCGGCATCCAGCGCGTCCGACGGCCCTTTGTGGCGGCGACCGAACGGGAAGGTCACCACGCGCAATACCGCGCCCAATACACGGCTCGGGAAGTTGCTGAGCAACTCGTCCAGCGCACGTTCCGACTCGCCGAGCGCCTCTTCCATGGCCCAGCGGAACAGCGGCTGCAGGTGTTGCGGATAGTCCAGATCGTGATAACGCTTGAGCGCCGCTGAAGCCAGATACAAGTGGCTCAACACATCGCCGAGACGCGCTGACAGGCGTTCCCGCCGTTTCAGCTCGCCGCCCAGCAGCATCATGCTCAGGTCCGCCAGCATGGCAAATGCCGCTGCCTGACGATTCAACGCCCGGAAGTAACCCTGGCTCAGGCGGTCGCCCGGCGCGGCTTCGAAACGACCGAAGCCCAGGTTGAGAATGAACGTGCTCGCCGCGTTGCTGACTGCGAAACCGATGTGCTTGAGCAACAGCGTGTCGAACTCGGCCAGTGCCTGGTCGTGGTCTTCACGGCTGGCCAGGGCCATTTCCTTGAGGACGAACGGATGGCAGCGAATCGCGCCCTGGCCGAAGATCATCAGGTTGCGCGACAGGATATTCGCGCCTTCAACCGTGATGAAAATCGGCGCGCCTTGCCAGTTGCGGCCCAGATAGTTGTTCGGGCCCATGATGATGCCCTTGCCGCCATGCACGTCCATGGCGTGGGTGATGCATTCGCGGCCGCGTTCGGTCAGGTGATACTTGAGGATCGCCGACAGCACCGACGGTTTCTCGCCCAGATCCACCGCGTTGGCGGTGAGCATGCGCGCGCTGTCCATCAACCAGGCGTTGCCGCCAATCCGCGCCAGGGATTCCTGGATGCCTTCGAATGCCGACAGCGGCACGTTGAATTGCTCGCGGACCTGCGCGTATTGCCCGGTCACCAGACTGGTGAACTTGGCTGCGCCGGTACCCACGGCGGGCAGCGAGATGGAACGGCCTACGGACAGGCAGTTCATCAGCATCATCCAGCCCTTGCCGAGCATTTCCTGGCCGCCGATCAGGTAATCCAGCGGGATGAAAACATCCTTGCCAGAGTTCGGGCCATTCATGAAGGCTGCGCCCAATGGCAGGTGACGACGACCGATTTCCACACCCGGCGTGTCCGTCGGGATCAGCGCCAGGGTGATGCCGATGTCTTCTTCGTCGCCCAGCAAATGCTCAGGGTCGAAGGCCTTGAACGCCAGGCCGAGCAGGGTCGCGACCGGGCCGAGGGTGATGTAGCGTTTTTCCCAGTTCAGGCGCAGACCAATGACTTCTTCACCTTGCCACTGGCCTTTGCAGATGATCCCGGTGTCAGGCATTGCTCCGGCATCGGACCCGGCCAGCGGGCCGGTGAGGGCGAAACATGGAATATCATCGCCCCGGGCCAGACGCGGCAGGTAATGATTGCGTTGCTCATCGGTGCCGTAATGCAGCAGCAGTTCGGCCGGGCCCAAAGAGTTGGGCACCATGACCGTGGAAGCCAGGTCGCCGCTGCGGGTAGCCAGTTTCATCGCCACTTGCGAATGCGCGTAAGCCGAAAAGCCTTTGCCGCCGAACTCCTTGGGGATGATCAGGGCGAAGAAGCCGTGTTCCTTGATATGCGCCCAGGCACGCGGCGGCAGGTCCATGGCCTGACCGATTTCCCAGTCAGTGACCATCGCGCACAACTCTTCAGTCGGGCCGTCGATGAACGCTTGCTCTTCCTCGGTCAGCTGGACCTTGGGATAGGCCAGCAACTGGTCCCAGTCCGGGCGACCGCTGAACAGCTCGCCATCCCACCAGACGGTGCCCGCATCAATGGCATCGCGTTCGGTCTGGGACATCGGCGGCAGGGTTTTCTTGAACCAGGAGAACATCGGCGCAGTGAAATGCTTGCGACGCAGGTCCGGCAGCGCCAGCGGCAGGGCCACGGCAAGCAACAGAATCCAGAAAATCGCCAGCAACCAGCCCGGCGCGTGGCTGAAAATCCCCAGGGCCAGCAGAAACACGGCAACCGCGCCCAGGGCGGGCATCGGTGCTACACGCCGGTGGGCCAGCCAGGCAATCCCGACAACCAGCGCAATAATCCACAACAACAGCATAAGTAATCCTCCGTGATGACAGCGGCAAGGAACCACTATCAATAGCCAGGTCCTGTTCCGTCAAGCGAACAGCACGGCGAGTATCGATAGTGACCCTTGGCGGGCGAGGGAGTTCGGTGGGCGATCCAGCGGGAAGGAAGCGAGCTTGCTTGCGAAAGCGATGTTCGAGGCGCAATAAATCTTCGGATGTACCGGCGTCTTCGCGAGCCTAGGCCAACCTGGCTTTTCTGTGCCTCGATAGTGCAGACACCGCCAAACGCGCGTCGGGAGGCTGAGTGGAGGTGTCGTGGTGGGGTGCGCTCGGCATGGATGCCGAGCGAGCGCCGTTGGGCCAGGGATGGCCCGTCGGCGCGTCGCCCCACCACGGCACCGGAGGGAGGGAACCGCTGCGAAGCAGGGGCCGGACGTCAGCGCAGATGGTTTTCGTCTATTTTGCCGAAACAAAATGGACTCGACCGTCAGGGCGAAACCTGATTACGCAGCGCTGAAAATGATGTTGATGCCCTGCTATTCAACGTTCGAGGCGCAAATAAATCTTCGGCTGTACCGACGTCTTCGCGAGCAAGCTCGCTCCCACAGCGTAAACTCCTCAGTACTTCTCTAACGTCGGTTTACAGAGGCTTACCAATGCTGAAAATCTGGGGTCGCAAAAACTCGTCCAACGTGCGCAAGGCGCTGTGGATCGCCGAAGAACTCGGCCTGCAATACGAAACAGTCGATGCCGGCGGTGCGTTCGGTCTGGTGGACGGTGCAGAGTACCGGGCGAAAAATCCCAATGGTCGCGTGCCGATGATCGAAGATGGCGACTTCGTGCTCTGGGAGTCCAATGCCATCGTGCGCTATCTGGCCGCGCAATACGCCCCGGATTCAGCGTTGTATCCAGCCGACCCTCAGGCGCGGGCAGCGGCCGACAAGTGGATGGACTGGACCACCTCGACCCTGGCCGAACCGTTTCGGCATGTGTTCTGGGGCGTGTTGCGCACTCCAGCCGAGCAGCAGGACTGGGTGCAGATCAATGGCGCGATCAAGACCGTGCAAGGTTTGTTGGTCGTAGTGGACCAAGCGCTGGCGAGTCAGCCCTGGCTCTCCGGTGACGAATTCGGCATGGGCGACATTCCGCTTGGCTGCTTTATCTACGCCTGGTTCGAAATGCCGATTGAACGTCCGGCGATGCATCATCTCCAAGCCTGGTACGAGCGTCTGAAAGCGCGGCCGGCTTATCAATCGGCAGTCATGACCGCGTTGACCTGATAAGTATTATCAATATATGTCGCTGTACTTGAATGGCATAGCCAAGCACCATTGCCTGGCTGTGTCGCGGTTGTAATCAGTGGCACCAGCCCTCATCTATTCTTTCCTTTCCTTCATTGGTGCGTTTTCCGATATGAGTTCCGCTCTGTCCATCCGGCAGCTAACCAAAACCTACGGCAACGGTTTCCAGGCCCTGAGTGGTATCGATCTGGACGTCGCTGAAGGTGACTTTTTCGCCTTGCTCGGCCCCAATGGTGCCGGCAAATCCACCACCATCGGCATCATCTCGACCCTGGTCAACAAGACCAGCGGAACGGTGAATATCTTTGGTCACGACCTGGACCGCGAGCCAGCGGCGCTCAAGCGCTGCATTGGCGTGGTGCCCCAGGAATTCAACTTCAACCAGTTCGAGAAAGCCTTCGACATCGTCGTGACCCAAGCCGGTTACTACGGCATCCCGCTGAAGATCGCCAAGGAGCGCGCCGAGCGTTACCTGACGCAGCTGGGCTTGTGGGACAAGCGCGACGTGCCTTCGCGTTCGCTGTCCGGCGGCATGAAACGCCGCCTGATGATTGCGCGTGCGTTGATTCATGAACCGCGCCTGCTGATCCTCGACGAACCGACGGCGGGCGTGGATATCGAACTGCGTCGTTCGATGTGGGGTTTCCTCACTGAGCTGAACGAGCAGGGCACGACGATCATCCTCACCACGCATTATCTGGAAGAGGCCGAACAGCTGTGTCGCAACATCGGCATCATTGACCACGGCGTGATTGTCGAGAACACCGGCATGAAGCAGTTGCTCAACAAAATGACCGTCGAAACGTTTCTGCTGGATCTCAAGGATTCGTATCAGAGTGCGCCGCAGCTGATTGGCTATCCGAGCAAGCTGCTCGACAGCCATACCCTGGAAGTCCAGGTCGACAAGAATATCGGCATCACTGCGCTGTTCGGTCAACTCGCCGCGCAGCACATTGAAGTGCTGAGCCTGCGCAATAAAACCAATCGCCTCGAGGAGCTGTTCGTGTCCCTGGTGGAAAAAAATCTGGCGAAGGTGGCGGTATGAGCAACGAAACCACCTCCGAACTGCGCCCCAACCTGATTGCCCTGAACACCATTGTCTATCGCGAAGTACGTCGTTTCATGCGTATCTGGCCGCAAACCCTGCTGCCGCCAGCGATCACCATGGTTTTGTACTTCGTGATCTTCGGCAACCTGATCGGCCGGCAGATCGGCGACATGGGCGGTTTCACGTACATGCAGTACATCGTGCCGGGCCTGATCATGATGTCGGTGATCACCAACTCCTACGGCAACGTGGTGTCGAGCTTCTTCGGCGCCAAGTTCCAGCGCTCGGTCGAAGAGCTGATGGTGTCGCCGGTTTCGCCGCACACGATCCTCGTCGGCTATGTGCTGGGCGGCGTGTTGCGCGGCCTGATGGTGGGAATCATCGTCACGCTGCTGTCGATGTTCTTCACCGACCTGCAAGTGCATCACCTGGGTATCACGGTGATCGTCGTGGTGCTGACGGCGACGATCTTCTCGCTGCTGGGCTTCATCAATGCCGTATTCGCGCGCAACTTCGATGACATCTCGATCATCCCGACCTTCGTGCTGACACCGCTGACCTATCTGGGTGGCGTGTTCTACTCGATCAATCTGCTGCCGCCGTTCTGGCAGACCGTGTCCATGGCCAACCCGGTGTTGCACATGGTCAACGCCTTCCGCTTCGGCATCCTCGGCGTGTCCGACATCCGCATCAGCATCGCCATGGCGTTCATGGTCATCGCGACCATCGTTCTGTATGTGGGCTGCGCGCGGTTGCTGGTCAGCGGGCGTGGGATGCGTCAGTAAATAACTGTGCAGACTGTGGGAGCGGGCGGGGTGGCGATCCACCCTGCTCGCGAAGCCTTTAGTTCATCCGGCACATCTTTTGAGCCTGAAATACAGCTTTCGCAAGCAAGCTTGCTCCACAATGTTCCGCTCGTGGTTCCCCCGCCATCCCCGCAACCCCCTCCCACGGTGTACAATCCCCCGCGTTTTTTCTGTGGCTTGCTGACGTCTTCGCGCATCCAACTCGTTCAGGGCTATCCGCCTTGTCCACTTCATTCCTCGGCGCCATAAGCGCTGCGGGTTCGATTCCGTCACAGACAAAAACAACCAGGTGACTATCCAATGAGTGAACACCTCTCGTCCTCCGGCGAGCTGAAACGTGGGCTGAAAAACCGCCACATCCAACTGATCGCCCTGGGCGGCGCCATCGGCACAGGCTTGTTCCTGGGTTCGGCCGGCGTGCTCAAGTCGGCGGGTCCGTCGATGATCCTCGGTTACGCGATCTGCGGCTTCATTGCCTTCATGATCATGCGCCAGCTCGGCGAGATGATCGTCGAAGAGCCGGTCGCCGGCTCCTTCAGCCACTTCGCGCACAAATACTGGGGCGGTTTTGCCGGGTTCCTGTCCGGCTGGAACTGCTGGATTCTGTACATCCTGGTGGGCATGTCCGAGCTGACCGCCGTGGGCAAGTACATCCATTACTGGTGGCCGGAGATTCCGAGCTGGGCCTCGGCGGCGGTGTTCTTCCTGATGATCAACGCGGTCAATCTGGCTAACGTCAAAGTCTTCGGTGAAGCCGAGTTCTGGTTTGCCATCATCAAGGTCGTGGCGATTCTGGGCATGATCGCCCTGGGCAGTTATCTGCTGGTCAGCGGCAATGGCGGGCCGCAGGCATCGGTCAGCAACCTGTGGCAACACGGCGGCTTTTTCCCCAACGGCGTCATGGGCCTGGTGATGGCTTTGGCGATCATCATGTTCTCCTTCGGTGGCCTGGAAATGCTTGGCTTCACCGCTGCCGAAGCCGATCAGCCGCGCACCGTTATTCCCAAGGCGATCAATCAGGTGATCTACCGGATCCTGATTTTCTACATTGGCGCCTTGGTGGTGCTGCTCTCGCTGACGCCTTGGGACAGCCTGCTGGCCAGCCTCAATGCCTCGGGTGACGAATATAGCGGCAGCCCGTTTGTACAGGTGTTCTCGATGCTGGGCAGCGACACCGCCGCGCACATCCTCAACTTTGTGGTGCTGACCGCTGCATTGTCGGTCTACAACAGCGGCACCTACTGCAACAGCCGCATGCTGCTGGGCATGGCCGAGCAGGGCGATGCGCCGCGCTCACTGGCGCAGGTCGACAAGCGTGGCGTGCCGGTGCGGGCGATTTTCGTTTCGGCGCTGGTGACGTTTGTTGCTGTGCTGCTCAACTACCTGATTCCGCACAGTGCCCTTGAGCTGCTGATGTCGCTGGTGGTGGCCACGCTGGTCATCAACTGGGCGATGATCAGCTATTCGCACCTCAAGTTTCGCCAGCACATGAACCGCACTCAGCAAGTGCCGCTGTTCAAGGCCTTGTGGTATCCGTACGGCAACTACGTGTGCCTGGCGTTCGTGGTGTTCATTCTTGGCATCATGTTGATGATTCCGGGTATCCAGGTTTCGGTGTATGCGATTCCGGTGTGGCTGCTGCTGATGTGGATTTGCTACCGCATCAAGAGCAAACGCAGCGCTGCCGCCGAGCTGCATCAGGCAGGTTGAGTTCGTCAGCTTTCAATCAACCCGGTCTGCAGTGCTCAAATGCTGCAACCGGGTTTTTTATGGGCGCAGCGGTTATCCTGACGACCCAAGATCGACTGTAGTTTTGACCCATGCTGGTGATTTCCAACAATGTGCATCTGTCGGATGCCGAAATCGAATTGACTGCGATTCGCGCCCAGGGTGCGGGCGGGCAGAACGTCAACAAGGTTTCCAGCGCAATGCACTTGCGTTTTGACATCAACGCTTCGTCCCTGCCGCCGTTCTATAAGGAGCGGCTGCTGGCCCTGCGTGACAGCCGCATCACCAGCGATGGCGTGCTGATCATCAAGGCCCAGCAATATCGCACTCAGGAACAAAATCGCGCTGACGCGCTGGAGCGCCTGGTCGAGCTGATCGTCAGCGCCACCAAAGTGGAAAAGAAGCGCCGCCCGACCAAACCGACGCTGGGCTCGAAGAAGCGTCGGCTGGAGGGCAAGACCAAGCGCGGCTCGATCAAGGCCGGGCGCGGCAAGGTCGACTTTTGATCAGACCTGCTGTTCGCGCATCGCTTTGGCTTGCTTGAACAGGTAAACGCTTACGCCCAGACCGCTGAGTGAGGCAATGGCGGCGAACAGGAAAATCGACGAGAAGCCGAATCCTCCCGCGATTGCGCCTGCCACCGGGCCGGTAATCCCCAGCGACAAATCGATGAACAGCGAATAAGCCCCCACCGCTGCGCCACGACTGGACGCCGGGACGAGGTTGACGGCTTCGACGCCCAAGGCCGGGAACACCAGGGAAAAGCCGAAGCCGGTCAACGCCGCGCCCGCCAGGGCCAGTTCTGGTGAAGGTGCCAGCCACAGCAACAGCAAACCGAGGCTTTCCACTGAAAGGCAGGCAATCGCCACCCGAAAACCGCCCAGGCGATTGATCAAGTTGCCAAACAGCAACCGCGCCGCGATAAAGCAGCCGCCGAACAGGCTCAGGCACAACACGGCGTTGGGCCAGCCGTGGCTGGCGTAATACAGGGTAATAAAGGTAGCGATGGTGCCGAAACCGATGGAACCCAGCGCCAGACCCATGCCGTGGGGAAAGACTCGGCCAAGTACATGCATGAAAGGCAGGCGTTCGCCATGCACGATGGGGGCGGGTTCCTTCTTCCAGGCCAGCGTCAGGCCCAGTCCAGCCAGCAACATGATGCTCACGCCCATGCTCCACAAACCCAGTTCACCGACCATCAGCACACCCAGCGGCGCACCGATGGCCAGCGCGCCGTAGCTGGCGATGCCGTTCCAGGAAATGACCTTGGCGGTGTTCTTCGCCCCGACGCGACCGATGCCCCAGCCGATCGACCCCGAACCCACCAGACTTTCGGCGCTGCCCAGCACTACCCGACCGATAAACAGGCAGACCAGACTTGCAACGGGCCAGCCTTGCAGCCAGCTCGACAACAGCATCAGTACGCCACTCAGCCCGCAACCGGCCAGCCCCAAGAGCACCGCTTTCTTGCTGCCCAGGTTATCGATGAGGCGGCTGGAATACGGGCGACTCAGCAGGGTTGCCAGATATTGCACGCTGATGACCAAACCGGCTACGACAGCGCCGAAACCCAGGTCGGTGTGAACATAACCGGGCAGTACGGCCAACGGTATGCCGATATTCAGGTAGCCGATAAAGGTGAATAGAACGATGGAAACGACCTGCAGCGTGACAGCCATGGGGCGTTGTGGAGAGCGGGTGTCTGGCATGAATAAACGGTCCAGGTTACGGCGGGAAGGGCAGAAGCTTAGCAGGCTAATCAAGTGCGCCATGATAGCGGCGTATGAAGGGTTGCCGGGAGGGGGAAAGCAAAATACTGATTGGAATCTGGGGCGAACCTTGTGGGAGCAAGCTTGCTTGCGAAGGCTCTGTAACAAACGCGGGAACCAGATTTGGATGAACCGGCCACTTCGCGAGCAAGCTCGCTCCCACCCATTCGTTTGCAGTCAGTCTTTGGCGGGGGCTACCAATTGCGTGGTCACCAATGCAGCCAAGGCTTTTTCTTCGCTGCCGAAGCGTTCGAGCAAGGCCTGTTTCTTTTCCGGGCTCAAGCGCGACCAGACGTTGATCATCTTCTCGGCGGTGCCGATCAGGGCGTTGGCCTGGGTTTCGGTGAATTCGGTCATGGAGGGATCTACTTGTCTCGGCATTTTCAGGCGTATGGAAACTCGGCAAAACCGGTTTTCGATACGCCTGAAAAAAAACGCCTTCAGTCTTCGCTGGAGGCTGGCTGGCAGTCTTCAACCTGCGTGCTGCTGGCTTTCATCTCGACCACTTGACCGAGTTCCAGCTGCGCCAATGTTGACTGCTCGGGTTCACTCTGGCTCGGGGGGAAGTTTGGGATTTCATGCATCGTCGTCGCTCCTTCGCAAGATTTTTCTGGTTGCTGGGCAGAACCGTGCTTCTAAAAGCTTGGGCAGGATACAGCACGGCAAATGACAAACAGAATTTTATCGATACCGTTGGTCATGTGCGGAAACAAAAAGCGGATTTCAGTGTCCGGTGTCGCACCAAGCGAACCCCGGTAGGAGGGGACTCGTCCCCGAAAGCGTCAGCTCAGGCGCAGCCGAATGTTCGGATTATCTCGTCGTCCAGGCATCAGCAATCGGGGACAAGTCCCCTCTCATCAAACACCGCAGAAATATCTGACCGACGAGAAACCCGTGGGACCGGATTTATCCGGGAAGGCGGCATTTCTGACGACTTTTCCCGGATAAATCCGGTCCCACATGTTCGGTGTTTGCTACGCGACAGCGCCGTGTCAACGACATGGCGAAATCTCCTACCGGTTGGTATTGTTTGCGCGATCAGTCCTTGCAAACCGCCGCAATCGCCACCGCCAGTTGATCCAGGCGCGCCGCGTCGATGCCGGCCACGTTGGCGCGGCCGGCGTTGACCATGTACACGCTGTGTTCATGACGCAGGCGCGCCACTTGCTCGTCGTTCAGCCCGGTATAGGAAAACATCCCGCGTTGAGTCGCGATGTGCGCGAAGCGTTCGCCCAGGCCCAGCGGCGTCAATGCCTCCACCAAGCCGATGCGCAGTTGCGCGATGCGCTGGCGCATTTCCTCGACTTCATCGGCCCACAGGCTTTTCAGCTCGGGATTGCCAAGGATTTCCGCGACCACGGCAGCGCCATGATCCGGCGGGCTGGACCACAGGTTGCGGGCAATCGACGACAACTGGCTGCGCACGTCCTGGGATTTTTCCGCGTCGCCGGCCACCACGAGCAAGGCGCCAGTGCGATCCCGATACAGGCCGAAGTTTTTCGAGCAGGAACTGGTAATCAGCAGCTCCGGCAGCTCAGCGGCAAGCAGCCGAACACCCCAGGCGTCTGCTTCCAGGCCATCGCCGAAACCCTGATAAGCGAAGTCGATCAGCGGCAGCAGATTACGGCTGCGCACGATTTCCAGCACTCGACGCCAGTCGTCATGAGACAGGTCGAAGCCCGTCGGGTTGTGGCAGCACGCATGCAACAGCACCACGTCACCGCTCGGCACGTTGTTCAGCGTTTCCAGCATGGCCTCGACGTTCAGGCGATTGTCGCTACCCACGTAAGGGTAATGACTGACCTTCAACCCCGCCTTGGTGAAGATGGTTTCGTGGATCGGCCAGGTCGGCGCGCTGAGCCAGATGCCGCGTCCCGGCAGGCATTCAGCGATGAAGTCACCGGCCAGGCGCAAAGCGCCGGTGCCGCCTGGCGTCTGAGTGGCGCTCACGCGTTTTTCGCTGATCAGCGGCGAACCGGCGCCCAGCACCAGTTCGCTGATCAGGCGGCCGAAGCGCGGTTCACCGTGGCCGCCGATATAGGTCTTGGTCATTTGCGCATCGACCAGACGCTGCTCCGCCAGCTTCACCGCGCGTGGGATCGTCGTCAAACCCATGGCGTCCTTATAGACGCCAACGCCCAGGTCGAACTTGTCGGGATTGGTGTCGGCGGCGTAGGCGTCAATCAGGCCCAGAATCGGATCGCCCGGTACTCGCTGGATATCGGTGAAATGCATTACTTGCGGCCCTCGGCGCCTTTGGCCACCTCGTCGGTGCGGGCAGCCATGATGAAGTCGTTGCGGTGCAGCCCTTTGATCGAATGGCTCCACCAAGTGACGGTCACCTTACCCCATTCAGTCAACAGACCAGGGTGGTGACCTTCGGCTTCGGCAATTTCGCCGACCGCGTTGGTAAATGCCAGCGCAAATTTGAAATTCTTGAACAAGAACACTTTTTCCAGCTGCATCACGCTGTCGCGAACCTTGATGTTCCAGTCCGGGATCTGCTTGATCAGATCGGGCAATTCGGCATCGCTGACTTGGGGCGCGTCGGCGCGGCAGGCTTCGCAGTGGGCTTGGTTGAGCGTAGTCATGGGTGAATTCCTGTTTAGGTCAGGCGGCGTGTCAGGCCGCATGAGGCTTTTTAATTAAGGAGCTGGAGGGGTTTTTCGGCGCAAAGGTCGGCGCGTGCAAGCCCAGCTGCATGCCTTGCTCGACCATGCCCATGATGTCTTCGTGGGCCAGATCAAACAGCCGCTTGAGATTGGGCAGGACAAAATACAGGGGCTGCAGAATGTCGATACGGTAGGGCGTGCGCATCGCGTCCAGCGGATCGAATGCTTTATGCACAGGCTCGGAGGACAAGCTATACACCGCTTCTTTAGGTGAGGAAAGGATGCCGCCGCCATAGATCCGTCGACCTTCGGGTGTATCGACCAGGCCGAATTCGATGGTCATCCAGTACAGCCGCGCCAGATAGACGCGCTGCTCTTTGCTCGCGCCGAGCCCGAGCTTGCCGTAGGTGTGGGTGAATTCCGCAAACCAGGGGTTGGTCAGCAGGGGGCAGTGGCCGAATATTTCGTGAAAGATATCGGGCTCTTGCAAGTAGTCCAGTTCCTCTTCGCTGCGTATGAACGTGGCGACAGGAAAGCGCTTGCTGGCCAATAACTCGAAAAATGTCTGGAAGGGAATCAGGGCCGGAACGCGGGCGACTTGCCAGCCGGTCGTTGCCGCCAGCACTGCATTGATTTCGCTCAACTGCGGAATGCGATCGTGGGGCAACGCCAGCTGCTCGATGCCATCCAGGTATTCCTGGCAGGCGCGGCCTTCGATGACTTTCATCTGCCGGGTAATCAAGGTATTCCACACCGCATGTTCGGCGGCCGGATATTCAATGAATCCGTTCTCATCGGGCTCGCGTGCTACATAACGCGTCTGGCTCATGCTGCTCTCCTGGGTTCTGTTTTTCGATTTGTGTCGAACGCCTGAGGCTATAGATACCTTTTCCTGCGAATTTCGTAAGGACATCACCGCGCAACCCGGACCTTGATTGGGCAAAGGCCGTAACAAATTATTTACAGTTTTCACTGTATTCGAAAATAGCCAAGCGTTAATCGCTTAAACAGCCCTTGCGCTGTAACGTATTCTTGCCGGTAAAATTCGCTCCACGATAAAAATAACGTCTCCGCCAAGGACAATCCCGCCATGCGCATCAAAGTCCATTGCCTCAATCGCATCGGCATGACCCGCGATATCCTCGATTTGCTGGTCAACTACGGCGTCAATGTGGCCCGAGGTGAGGTGGGCGGCGAGCAGGGTGATGCGATCTATCTGCACTGCCCGAACCTGATCAACATGCAGTTCCAGGCCTTGCGGCCGAAATTCGAAGCAATCCCCGGCGTTTTTGGCGTAAAGCGCGTAGGGCTGATGCCCAGCGAGCGTCGGCATATGGAGTTGAACGCGCTGTTGGGGGCTCTGGAGTTTCCGGTGATGTCCATCGATATGGGCGGCTCCATCGTTGCCGCCAATCGGGCCGCCGCGCAGTTGCTTGGCGTGCGGGTCGATGAAGTGCCGGGCATTGCCCTGTCGCGATACGCTGAAGACTTCGATCTGCCGGAACTGGTGCGCGCCCATAAATCGCGAATCAATGGCCTGCGGGTCAAGGTGCGCGGCGATGTATTCCTGGCCGATATCGCGCCGTTGCAGTCCCGGCATGACGACAGCGAAGCCATGGCCGGTGCGGTGTTGACCTTGCATCGTGCTGATCTGGTGGGCGAGCGCATCTATCAAGTGCGCAAGCAGGAATTGCGCGGCTTCGACAGCATTTTCCAGAGCTCCAGAGTCATGGCGGCTGTGGTGCGTGAAGCCCGCCGCATGGCGCCGCTGGATGCGCCGTTGTTGATTGAGGGCGAAACCGGCACCGGCAAAGAGCTGCTGGCCCGCGCCTGTCACCTGGCCAGCCCGCGTGGGCAGTCGCCATTGATGGCGATGAATTGCGCGGGCTTGTCCGAGTCCATGGCCGAAACGGAATTGTTCGGTTACGGCCCCGGCGCTTTCGACGGCGCGCGGGTCGAAGGCAAGCTAGGGCTGCTGGAATTAACGGCGGGCGGCACATTATTTCTTGATGGCGTGGGCGAACTCAGTGCGCGGATGCAGGCCAAACTGTTGCGATTCCTGCAAGACGGCTGCTTTCGTCGCGTGGGCAGCGAGGAAGAGGTTTATCTGGATGTGCGAATCATCTGCTCGACCCAGAAGGATCTGTCCGAACTGTGCGCCAGCGGCGAGTTTCGCGAGGATCTCTATCACCGGCTCAACGTGCTGACGCTGCATATCCCGCCGTTGCGCGAATGCCTGGATGGATTGGGCCCATTGGTTGAGCACTTTCTTGATCAGGCCAGTCGGCAGATCGGTTGCGCGCTGCCGCGAATGGCTCCGGCCGCGATGGAGCGTCTGACCCATTACCACTGGCCCGGCAATATCCGCCAGTTGGAGAACGTGTTGTTTCAGGCTGTTTCATTATGTGAAGGCGGCACGGTCAAGGCTGAACATGTGCGATTGCCAGAATATGGCGTGCGGGAACCGTTGCGTGAGTTTTCCCTGGAAGGCGGGCTGGACGAAATAGTTGGACGGTTTGAAAAGGCGGTATTGCAACGCCTGTATCCGGAGTATTCCAGCAGTCGGCAACTAGGAAAACGACTCGGCGTTTCCCACACCACTATTGCCAACAAGTTGCGTGATTATGGATTGAGTACGGAAAAGAAATAACGTTGCACTAAGACTTAATCTGAGACGGAGGATTAAGCGCACAAGCTTTCAGTTTTATAAATAAAGTTTAATGTTCGGCGCCAGGCAAGCGGATTGCGGTACATACAGAAACGAGGCCACGTCTCCAGGGATTTCTCCGGGAGACGTCGGCATCCTGCGCGAGCGGTCTGGATCAGCCGTTGCTGCAACCGTTGCCCATCACTTGATAAGCCATGACGTGCTGCTTGCCCTGCGAATCCAGATAGGTCATGCGCATCGGCACTACGGCGCAGACGTTTGGAATGTCGCTGACGGAAACCACTTTGGCAATGTCCGGGTGGCTGCCATAGGTATATTGCTCGGCGCGGGCTTGTTGTACAGCAACTTTTGCACCTGACTCTTCAGCCATTGCAACTGCACTGAAACCACAGAGGGCCAGAACCAGCAGTGAAGCTTTCATTGCGTATTACCTTTTTTAATTCGAAGGGGGTCACATAACCCTTGTGGGGTTATGTGTGGGTCGAGTGTCGGTAGCGTTGATTAACAAGCCGGGTGGGGGCTGTCAGTTGTTAATCGATTTGCCGTGTTGGCGAGAATGATTCTATGCCTCTGTGCCTCGTTCATATACAAAGGGTTTTGATAAACACTATTGAGCAAATCCGTAATAATCCGTTTCACTGGTCCCGAACCCCGGCGTCGCTCGTTCTTTAGTCTTGCTTCGTTTGGCGTATCTGCACCGGGATACGGGGCTTGCAGCTTGATTGTGGTGTAGGGTTGCAAAGCGGTAAGACCATCGTCGAATGGTCCCGAGACCGACAGCCGGTTACAACGGACACATAAAACAACAACTATCCACCGAGGTAACCAAGATGAGTGCAGCTTCCCTGTACCCCGTCCGCCCAGAAGTTGCAGCGACAACGCTGACCGATGAGGCGACCTACAAGGCCATGTATCAGCAGTCAGTGGTCAACCCCGATGGCTTCTGGCGTGAGCAGGCCAAGCGCCTCGACTGGATCAAGCCTTTCACCTCGGTCAAGCAGACCTCCTTCGACGATCACCGGGTCGACATCAAATGGTTCGCTGACGGCACGCTGAACGTTGCCTATAACTGCCTGGACCGTCACCTGGAAGAACGCGGCGACTCCATCGCCATCATCTGGGAAGGCGACGATCCTTCCGAGAGCCGCAACATCACTTATCGCGAGCTGCATACCGAAGTCTGCAAATTCGCCAACGCCCTGCGCGGTCAGGATGTGCATCGCGGTGACGTGGTGACTATTTATATGCCGATGATCCCCGAGGCTGTGGTCGCCATGTTGGCGTGCGCCCGGATCGGAGCCATTCACTCCGTGGTATTCGGCGGCTTCTCTCCGGAAGCGCTGGCCGGACGCATTATCGATTGCCAGTCCAAGGTAGTGATCACCGCCGACGAAGGCCTGCGCGGCGGCAAGAAAACCGCCATGAAAGCCAACGTCGACCGGGCGCTGACCAACCCTGAAACCGCCAGCGTGCAGAAAGTCATCGTCTGCAAGCGCACCGGCGGCGACATCGAATGGAACCGCCATCGCGACATCTGGTACCACTCGCTGCTGGAAGTGGCATCGGCCACCTGCGCACCGAAGGAAATGGGCGCCGAAGAATCGTTGTTCATCCTTTATACCTCCGGCTCCACCGGCAAACCCAAGGGTGTGTTGCACACCACCGCTGGCTATCTGGTTTACGCCGCGCTGACGCATGAACGGGTGTTTGACTACCGTCCGGGCGAAGTTTACTGGTGCACCGCTGACGTCGGCTGGGTGACCGGTCACAGCTACATCGTCTACGGCCCGCTGGCCAACGGCGCAACCACGCTGCTGTTCGAAGGTGTTCCGAACTATCCGGATATCACCCGGGTGTCGAAAATCGTCGACAAGCACAAGGTCAACATCCTCTACACCGCCCCGACCGCGATTCGCGCCATGATGGCCGAAGGCACCAAGGCCGTGGACGGCGCTGATGGTTCGAGCCTGCGTCTGTTGGGCTCGGTCGGTGAACCGATCAACCCTGAGGCGTGGAACTGGTACTACAACACTGTCGGCAAGAAGAATTGCCCGATTGTCGATACCTGGTGGCAGACCGAAACCGGCGGCATCCTGATCAGCCCGCTGCCAGGCGCTACCGCCCTGAAGCCCGGTTCGGCAACGCGTCCTTTCTTTGGCGTGATTCCGGCACTGGTGGATAACCTGGGCAATCTGATCGAAGGCGCGGCCGAGGGCAATCTGGTCATCCTCGATTCCTGGCCGGGCCAGTCGCGCACGCTGTATGGCGATCACGATCGTTTCGTCGACACCTACTTCAAGACCTTCCGTGGCATGTACTTCACCGGTGACGGTGCGCGTCGTGACGAAGACGGCTACTACTGGATCACTGGTCGCGTGGACGACGTACTCAACGTGTCCGGCCACCGCATGGGCACGGCCGAAATCGAAAGCGCGATGGTTGCCCACCCGAAAGTCGCCGAAGCTGCCGTGGTCGGCGTGCCTCACGATTTGAAAGGGCAGGGCATCTACGTTTACGTCACGCTCAATGGCGGCGAAGTGCCGGATGAGGCGCTGCGTCTTGAGTTGCGTAACTGGGTGCGCAAGGAAATCGGCCCGATTGCTTCACCGGATGTGATCCAGTGGGCGCCGGGTCTGCCGAAAACCCGCTCCGGGAAAATCATGCGCCGTATCCTGCGCAAGATTGCCACCGGTGAATACGACACGCTGGGTGATATCTCCACTCTCGCCGATCCGAGCGTCGTGGAGCATTTGATCCAGACGCACAAGACCATGACCGCCGCCTGATAAAGGCCGCTAAAAAACCCCGCCCGGTGTAAGCCTGGCGGGGTTTTTTATGGGCTCGGTTATTGCACTGCACGATTCTTGTGGGAGCGGGCTTGCTCGCGAAGGGCCGGTACATGCGGCAGAGCTTCAGTGCCTGAAAAAACCGCAACGTGGATTTTTGCTTTTGCTTTTGCTTTGCTTTTCCATGCCGCGATCTGGCAGACACCGCCAAACGCGCGTCGGCCGGACGTCAGCGCAGATGGTTTTGGTTACTTTTGTCGAAACAAAAGTGACCCGGCCGTCAGGACGGAACCTGAATAAGCCGCACCGCGAATGCTGTTGGTGCCACTCGATTCGCTCCGCGCCATTCAGGTGAGTCATGTCAGATCCGACGCCACCTGAAATCCGCAGGTGCCAACAGATATATATCCATATGTTACCCACGTGCCGCCGGATGTAACCCAACGTGCACTTGTGGGGCGATGCGCCTCATTTTTGTAGGAAATCGGCATGTTATTGTCCAAAAAATAAACCCGATCAACGCTGCGCTTGCCGTATTACAAGGCTTTGCCAATAATGGGCGCGTATCTTGCTGTATAGATCGGTTAGCCTTCTTTTCGCATTGCATAATCTGCAATAGCTGTCAATGAGTCCGGTCTGTTTTTTCGGTGCTTCTGTAACTAGTTGTCGCATTGAAGAAATATCGACTTCGAGCCTGTCGTTAAAATGCCGATCACTCGCCCAAGGTTGCGGGTCCGGATTCCGGCCTCGCCTGTCAGGCGTCACAGTCTTCATCATCTCTCCGCATTTTGGGCTCTAGCTCACTCTGCCATTTGTCGTGTTTACCGACGGAGTCCTAAGAATGAAAAAGCTCATGCTTCTTGGTGCACTGGCGCTGTCTGTGCTGGCGCAGCCAACGTTTGCTGACGAAAAACCGCTGAAAATCGGCATCGAAGCCGCTTACCCTCCGTTTGCCTCCAAGGCTCCGGATGGCAGCATCGTTGGCTTCGACTACGACATCGGCAATGCCCTGTGTGCCGAGATGAAGGTCAAGTGCACCTGGGTCGAGCAGGAATTCGACGGCCTGATCCCGGCGCTCAAAGTGCGCAAGATCGACGCGATCCTGTCCTCGATGTCCATCACCGAAGACCGCAAGAAATCCGTGGATTTCACTGGTCGTTACTACAGCACCCAGGCGCGTCTGGTGATGAAGGACGGCACCACGATCAGTGACAGCCTTGCTGAACTCAAGGGCAAGAAGATTGGCGTGCAGCGCGGTTCGATCCATGACCGCTTCGCCAAGGAAAAACTCGAGCCGCTGGGTGCCGAGATCAAATCCTATGCTTCGCAGAACGAAATCTATCTGGACATCCAGGCCGGTCGTCTCGATGGCACCGTGGCTGATGCAACCCTGCTGCAGGACGGTTTCCTGAAAACCGACGCAGGCAAGGGCTACGCTTTTGTAGGCCCGGCGTTCACTGACGCTGCGTATTTTGGCGACGGCATCGGTATTGCCGTGCGTAAAGGCGACAAGGCCAATCTGGACAAGATCAACGCAGCCATCACGGCCATTCGCGCCAATGGCGAGTACAAGAAAATCCAGGACAAGTACTTCGATTTCGACGTTTACGGCGAGTAAATCTTCCGAAGCTACCCCTTGAAATGGCGCAAGCAACGGTCGTTCTTGCGCCATTTTCATACCCATCCGTGAGGACCGCACATCATGTTGAAAGGCTACGGGGCTGTCATCCTCGAAGGTGCATGGCTGACGCTGCAACTGGCCTTGTCGTCGATGGCGCTGGCCATTGTTCTCGGCCTGATTGGCGTGGCGCTGCGTCTGTCGCCGGTGCGACAACTTGCAGTGTTGGGTGATCTGTACTCCACGGTAATCCGCGGGATTCCCGATCTGGTGCTGATTCTGCTGATTTTCTACGGTGGTCAAAGTGTGCTCAACGCCGTGGCGCCGATGGTCGGCTATGACGACTACATCGAGCTCAGCCCGTTGGCAGCGGGGATCGGCACGCTGGGTTTCATTTTCGGTGCCTACCTCTCGGAAACCTTTCGCGGTGCCTTCATGGCAATTCCCAAAGGCCAGTCCGAAGCCGGCATGGCGTACGGGATGAGCCGCTTCAACGTATTTTTCCGGATATTGGTGCCGCAGATGATTCGCCTGGCGATTCCGGGCTTCACCAATAACTGGCTGGTGTTGACCAAGGCCACTGCGCTGATTTCCGTAGTCGGTCTTCAGGACATGATGTTCAAGGCCAAACAGGCGGCCGACGCGACCCGCGAGCCGTTTACCTTTTTCCTCGCCGTGGCCGCGATGTATCTGGTGATCACCAGCGTTTCGCTGCTGATTCTGCGTTTCATCGAAAAACGCTACTCGGTAGGCGTAAGGGCGGCTGACCTATGATCTTCGACTACACCGTCGTCTGGGATAGCCTGCCGATGTATTTCAGCGGCATGCTGATCACCCTCAAGTTGCTGGCGATTTCCCTGTTTTTCGGTCTGCTGGCCGCATTGCCGCTGGGTTTGATGCGCGTCTCGAAAAATCGCTGGATAAACATGCCGGCCTGGCTATTCACCTATGTGATTCGCGGCACACCGATGTTGGTGCAGCTGTTCCTCATTTATTACGGTCTGGCGCAATTCTCGGCAGTGCGCGAGAGCTTTCTCTGGCCGTTGCTGTCCAGCGCGACCTTCTGCGCCTGCCTGGCCTTTGCCGTGAACACCAGCGCCTACACCGCCGAAATCATCGCTGGCAGCCTGAAAGCCACGCCTGCCGGTGAAATCGAAGCCGCCCGCGCCATGGGCATGTCCAAGGCCATGCTGTATCGACGGATTCTGCTGCCCTCGGCGCTGCGTCGGGCGCTCCCGCAATACAGCAATGAAGTGATCATGATGCTGCAGACCACCAGTCTGGCGTCCATTGTCACGCTGCTCGACATTACCGGCGCGGCCCGCTCGGTCAACGCCCAGTATTATTTGCCGTTCGAGGCGTTCATTACCGCAGGCGTGTTCTACCTGTGCCTGACATTCATTCTGGTGCGACTGTTCAAGCTGGCGGAACACCGCTGGCTGGGCTATCTCGCGCCCCGGAAGGCCTGACATGCAAAGAACCGATCATCTATTGCCGTGGAGCACCCTCGGCACCGAGCGCCAGTTGAGCGTATTTCGTTTCGGCAGCGGCGAGCGCAAGGCCTACATCCAGGCCAGTCTGCACGCCGACGAACTGCCGGGCATGCGCACCGCCTGGGAGCTGAAAAAACGCCTGCTGGAACTGGAAGAGCAGGGCGCGCTCAAGGGCGTCATCGAGCTTGTGCCGGTGGCCAATCCGATCGGCCTCGGGCAATTGCTGCAAGGCGCACACCAAGGACGTTTTGAGTTCGGCAGCGGCAAGAATTTCAATCGTGACTTCGCTGAATTGAGCGAGCCGGTGGCCGAGTTGCTTGAGGGCCAGTTGGGCGACGATCCGCACAGCAATGTGCAGTTGATCCGTCAAGCCATGACCACCGCGCTGGAAAACCTGCCTGCGGCGCAGAGCGAATTGCTCGGTTTGCAGCGCCTGTTGCTCAGTCATGCCTGCACGGCCGATGTGGTGCTGGATCTGCATTGCGACGCGGACGCAGCGCTGCACCTCTATGCCTTGCCGCAGCATTGGCCGCAATGGCGTTCCCTGACGGCGCACCTGGACGTTCGGGTCGCGTTGCTGGCCGAAGATTCGGGCGGTAGTTCGTTTGATGAGGCCTGTTCGTTGCCATGGTTGCGTCTGTCGCGGATTTTTCCGGATGCGCAGATTCCCCTGGCCTGTCTGGCGACCACCATCGAATTGGGCGGGCAGGCGGATACGGGCAAGGCCGAAACCGAGGCGCATGCCGCAGGCATCCTCGCGTTTCTGGCCGAGCAGGGCTTTATCAGCGGCGACTGGCCACAACCGGCTCATGAAGCCTGCGAAGGCATGCCGTTCGAAGGCACCGAATTGTTGTTTGCGCCGCATCCCGGCGTGGTGACGTTTCTGCGTTCAGCCGGCGACTGGGTTGAGGTCGGTGATCCGCTGTTCGAGGTTATCGATCCGCTGTCCGATCAGGTCAGCACGATCTGCACCAATACTGCCGGCGTGTTGTTCGCCATCGAGCGGCTGCGTTACGCGCAACCGGGTTTCTGGCTGGCCAAAGTGGCGGGGCGCACGGCGCGTCGTCATGGCCGTCTGCTCAACGACTGACTGTTTTGTGAGAACCGAAAGCATGAACAAACTGGAAGTCCAGGATCTGCACAAACGCTATGGCAGCCACGAGGTGCTCAAGGGTGTATCCCTGACCGCCAAGGCCGGAGATGTGATCAGCATCATCGGCTCCAGTGGTTCTGGCAAAAGCACCTTCTTGCGCTGCATCAACCTGCTGGAGCAGCCCCACGCCGGAAAAATCCTGCTCAACAATGAAGAGTTGAAGCTGGTCGCCAATAAAGACGGCAGCCTCAAGGCCGCAGACCCGAAACAGTTGCAGCGCATGCGCTCGCGGTTGTCCATGGTGTTTCAGCATTTCAATCTGTGGTCGCACATGACCGCGATGGAAAACATCATTGAAGCGCCGATCCATGTGCTGGGCCTCTCGAAGAAAGAAGCGCTGGAAAAGGCCGAGCACTATCTGGCCAAGGTCGGCGTCGCGCATCGCAAGGACGCTTATCCGGGGCATATGTCCGGCGGCGAGCAGCAGCGGGTGGCGATTGCCCGGGCGCTGGCCATGGAGCCGGAAGTCATGCTGTTCGACGAACCCACTTCAGCCCTCGATCCGGAACTGGTTGGCGATGTGCTCAAAGTCATGCAGGCCCTGGCGCTGGAAGGCCGGACCATGGTGGTGGTCACTCACGAGATGGGCTTTGCCCGGGAAGTCTCCAATCAGTTGATCTTTCTGCACAAAGGTATGGTCGAGGAGTGCGGCGATCCACGGGAAGTGCTGGTCAATCCGCAATCCGAGCGCCTGCAGCAATTTCTGTCCGGTAGTCTCAAGTAACCAATGGCGTCGTTTTCTCGATGCCTTTAACAACAGAACCGGTCATGCTGCGCGCCAGACTGACCGTTCAAGATTCAAAATGAGCCGATTTCCGTGCTCTAACCTTGCAGGCTGTTCACTCAGTTTGTTCAACAGCGATACGCTCCGGACTGCACGCCATGACTGCCCATCGAATCGGTTTTCTCATCTGGCCCGGCACCAAAGCCTTGACTCTGGCGCTGGCCGAGGAAGCCTTGCGTGTGGCGCAGCGCGTCCATCCCGAAGTGCTTTATGAGTTGACCTTCCTGCAAGCCGAAGCACCGACCGAAGGCGCCTGGCAATTGCCCGGCGAGCCATGGGCCGGGCGCCTCGATGGCCTGCAAAAGCTGTTTCTGCTGGCAGACGAGCCGCCAGCGCCGATGCCCCAGGCGCTGAGTAGCGCGGTCAAGCAATTGGTGCGTTCCGGCTGCGTCATCGGCGGTTTTTCCGCCGGAGTCTATCCGCTGGCGCAATTGGGTCTGCTGGATGGTTATCGCGCTGCGGTGCATTGGCGCTGGCAGGATGATTTCAGCGAACGCTTTCCCAAAGTCATCGCCACCAGCCACTTGTTCGATTGGGATCGCGACCGCCTGACGGCTTGTGGCGGCATGTCGGTGCTGGATCTGCTGCTGGCGGTATTGGCCCGTGATCATGGCGCGGAGCTGGCTGGCGCGGTGTCCGAAGAGTTGGTGGTCGAGCGAATTCGTGAAGGCGGCGAGCGCCAGCGCATCCCGTTGCAGAATCGTCTGGGTTCCAGCCACCCCAAGCTGACCCAGGCCGTGCTGCTGATGGAAGCCAATATTGAAGAGCCGCTGACCACCGATGAAATCGCCCAGCACGTGTGCGTCTCGCGTCGCCAGCTGGAGCGCATTTTCAAGCAGTATCTGAATCGTGTTCCGAGCCAGTATTACCTGGAGCTGCGCCTCAACAAGGCCCGGCAGATGCTGATGCAGACCAGCAAGTCGATCATCCAGATCGGCCTGTCCTGCGGCTTCTCGTCTGGCCCGCACTTTTCCAGCGCCTATCGCAACTTCTTCGGCGCCACGCCCCGGGAGGACCGCAACCAGCGCCGCAGCAGCAGCCCGTTCGAATTGTCCTCGGTGCCTGCCGAGCGCGGGTGAAGCGATTGGAGTTTGCAGGAGCGAGGCATACCCACGAAGAACGATGATGTGTTCTTCCTGACCTCCGCGGCGATTGGTTCGCGGGCACGCCACGCGCCAACAGATCTCCCGTAGAAATCAAAACATCTGTATCTGCAATTACATTGGGTCAACGTTTAAACTGCGCCTTTGCGAACCTATATGTCGCATTGCCGAAAGCCACCGAATTTCTCGGTTTTGTGCTGTAACAAGTTGTCGCCTGGCGACAAGGCCGAATGGAAATCAGTCCTTACAATCCCCCCATCGCTCGCCAGTTTCAGGCAGGCGTTCCTCTTCAGGAGACTCCGATGTCCGTTGAGCAAGCTGCGGTGAACCGCGCCGATTTTGACCAGGTAATGGTCCCCAATTACGCTCCCGCCGGCTTTATTCCCGTGCGCGGCGCAGGTTCCCGAGTCTGGGATCAATCGGGCCGCGAACTGGTCGATTTCTCCGGCGGGATCGCCGTCAACGTATTGGGCCACTGCCATCCGGCGCTGGTCGGTGCCTTGACCGAGCAGGGCAATCAGCTTTGGCATGTTTCCAACGTGTTCACCAACGAGCCGGCGCTGCGCCTGGCGAAAAAACTGGTGGACGCCACTTTCGCCGAGCGGGTGTTCTTCTGTAACTCCGGTGCCGAAGCCAACGAAGCCGCGTTCAAGCTGGCGCGTCGGGTTTCCCACGACTTGTATGGCCCGGAAAAGTACGAAATCGTCGCCGCCCTCAACAGCTTCCACGGTCGTACGCTGTTCACGGTCAGTGTCGGTGGCCAGCCCAAGTACTCCGATGGCTTCGGTCCGAAGATCACGGGCATCAGCCATATCCCGTACAACGACCTGGATGCATTGAAAGCGGCTGTTACCGACAAGACCTGCGCAGTGGTTCTGGAGCCGATCCAGGGTGAAGGCGGCGTGATGCCGGCTGATCTGGAATTCCTGCAAGGCGCCCGTCAGTTGTGCGACGAGCACAATGCGCTGCTGGTTTTCGACGAAGTGCAGAGCGGCATGGGCCGTAGCGGCCACCTGTTTGCTTATATGCATTACGGCGTGATCCCGGACATTCTTTCCAGCGCCAAGAGCCTCGGCGGCGGTTTCCCGATGGCGGCCATGCTGACCACGGAAAAACTCGCCAAGCACCTCTCGGTCGGCGTCCACGGCACGACCTATGGTGGCAACCCGCTGGCCTGTGCGGTCGGCAATGCAGTGATGGACGTCGTCCACACTCAGGAAGTGCGCGACGGCGTCAAAGCCAGGCACGAAAAATTCAAGGCGCGTCTTGAGCAGATCGGCGAGAAATACGGCGTGTTCAGCCAGGTGCGCGGCCTGGGTCTGCTGATCGGTTGCGTGTTGACCGACGCGTGGAAGGGCAAGGCCAAGGACTTCTTCAATGCCGCCGAGCATGAAGGCGTCATGGTGTTACAGGCCGGTCCCGATGTGATGCGTTTCGCGCCAAGCCTGGTGATTGAAGATGCCGACATCAACGAAGGGCTGGACCGCTTCGAACGTGCTGTCGCCAAACTGACGCAAGCCTGATAACGGCTGCTGCAGCGCAACACTCCCCGACGCTCGCCCCTTGAGCGGGCGTCGGGCATTTCTCGGGTGCCGTGTGGACTGCAATTCACAGGGCGCTTTTTTTCTGTGCCGGAAGTGTCCGGCCGTTTTTTCTGGTAAGGAGTGGCACCATGCTCGTGATGCGCCCCGCGCAAATGGCTGATCTGGCGGAGGTTCAACGCCTCGCCGCCGACAGCCCGATCGGTGTCACGTCCCTGCCCGACGATGCTGGCCGTCTCAGCGACAAGATCAGCGCTTCGGAAGCGTCGTTCTCCGCCGAAGTCAGCTTCAATGGCGAGGAAAGCTACTTCTTCGTCCTCGAAGACAGCGAAACCGGGCGTCTGGTTGGCTGCTCGGGCATCGTCGCCTCGGCGGGCTATTCCGAACCGTTCTACAGCTTTCGCAACGAGACCTTCGTTCACGCTTCCCGCGAACTGAAGATCCACAACAAGATCCACGTGCTTTCCCAATGCCATGACCTGACCGGCAACAGCCTGCTGACCAGCTTCTACGTGGTGCCGGAACTGGTGGGCAGCGCATGGTCGGAGCTTAATTCCCGTGGCCGCCTGTTGTTCGTCGCCAGCCATCCGGAGCGTTTTGCCGATTCCGTGGTGACCGAGATCGTTGGCTACAGCGATGAAAACGGCGATTCGCCGTTCTGGGACGCCATCGGCCGTAATTTTTTCGACCTGAACTACGCCGCAGCCGAGCGCTTGTGTGGCCTGAAAAGTCGGACCTTCCTCGCCGAATTGATGCCGCACTATCCGATCTATGTGCCGCTGCTGCCGGACGCCGCCCAGGAAGCCATGGGCCAGGTGCATCCGCGGGCGCAAATCACCTTCGACATCCTGATGCGCGAAGGCTTCGAGACCGATCATTACATCGACATCTTCGACGGCGGGCCGACCCTGCATGCGCGAGTGTCGGGGATTCGCTCCATTGCCCAGAGCCGACTGGTTCCGGTCAAAGTTGACCAGAACAAGTCCACCGACACGGGCACTGGCGGGCGGTTGTATCTGGTGGCTAACGGCCTGTTGCAGGATTACCGCGCCGTCTTGCTGGAGCTGGACTGGGCGCCCGGCAAACCGGTGTTGTTGAGTCTGGAAGCCGCCGAAGCCTTGGGCGTCGGTGAAGGCGCCAGCGTGCGCATCGTGGCCGTCTGAGACAGCCGATTGATTCTGGATTGCAGGTTTAGCGAGTTTCGCGGGCTCCTTCGAGGAATCCGCGCTGAGGAGATAGCATGATCGTTCGTCCCGTAAGCAGCAGTGACCTGCCGGCGCTGATCGAGTTGGCGCGCAGCACAGGCGCCGGCCTGACGACCTTGCCCGCCAATGAAGAACGCCTGGCGCATCGGGTCGGCTGGGCGGAAAAAACCTTCCGTGGCGAAGCCGAACGCGGTGATGCCGATTACCTGTTCGTGCTCGAAGACGACGATGGACAAGTTGTCGGGATTTCGGCGATTGCCGGTGCGGTCGGCCTGCGTGAGCCCTGGTACAACTATCGGGTCGGCCTGACGGTCAGCGCTTCTCAGGAACTGAACATCTATCGGGAAATCCCGACCTTGTTCCTGGCCAATGACCTTACTGGCAACTCCGAACTGTGTTCGCTGTTTCTGCGCAGTGATTCGCGCACCGGCCTCAATGGTCGCTTGCTGGCCAAGGCGCGCATGCTGTTCATCGCCGAGTTCCCGCAGTTGTTCGGCAAGAAGATCATTGCCGAAATGCGCGGCATGTCCGACGAAGAAGGTCACTCGCCGTTCTGGGAGAGCCTGGGTCGGCACTTCTTCAAGATGGAATTCAGCCAGGCCGATTACCTGACCGGCGTGGGCAACAAAGCCTTCATTGCCGAACTGATGCCCAAGTTCCCGCTGTACACCTGCTTCCTCTCGGAAGACGCGCGCAACATCATTGGCCGCGTGCATGCCGATACCGAACCGGCGCTGGCCATGCTCAAGAGCGAAGGCTTCAGCTATCAGGGTTACGTCGATATTTTCGATGCCGGTCCGGCCATCGAGTGCGAGACCGCAAAAATCCGCGCTGTGCGCGACAGTCAGGCGCTGGTTTTGGCCATCGGCACGCCGGGTGACGATGCCACGCCATTTCTTATCCACAACCGCAAACGCGAAGGCTGCCGCATCACCGCCGCGGCAGCGCGTCTGGCTGCCGGCACATTGGTGGTCGACCCGATGACGGCCAAGCGCCTGCGCCTCAGCGCGGGTGATCAGGTCCGCGCCGTGCCGTTGTCTGCAGCCCGGGAGGCAATCTGATGAGCACACTGTATATCGCTGGCGCCTGGCAGGCCGGGCAGGGCGAAGCATTCGAATCTCTCAATCCGGTGACTCAGCACGTGCTGTGGTCCGGGCAAGGCGCGTCGGCCGCGCAGGTAGACGTCGCGGTAAGCGCAGCGCGTCAGGCATTTCCGGCCTGGGCCAGCCGTTCGCTGGACGAGCGCATCAGCGTGCTGGAAGCGTTCACCGCCAGCCTGAAAAACAACGCCGACGCTTTGGCCCGGTGCATTGGCGAAGAAACCGGCAAGCCGCTTTGGGAGTCCGCGACCGAAGTGACCAGCATGGTCAACAAGATCGCGATTTCCGTGCAGAGCTACCTTGAGCGGACCGGCGAGAAGAGCGGCCCGCTGGGCGACGCCACGGCCGTGCTGCGCCACAAACCCCATGGCGTGGTCGCGGTGTTCGGGCCTTACAATTTTCCCGGGCATCTGCCTAACGGCCATATCGTTCCGGCCCTGCTGGCGGGTAACAGCGTGTTGTTCAAACCCAGCGAACTGACGCCGAAAGTCGCCGAATTGACCGTCAAATGCTGGATCGAAGCCGGCTTGCCTGCGGGCGTGCTGAATCTGCTTCAAGGCGGCCGTGAAACCGGTATCGCGCTGGCAGCCCATTCCGGCATCGACGGTTTGTTCTTCACCGGCTCCAGCCGCACCGGCAACGCGCTGCATCAACAATTCGCCGGGCGCCCGGACAAGATCCTCGCCCTGGAAATGGGCGGCAATAACCCGCTGGTGGTGGATCAGGTCGCTGATGTTGAAGCGGCGGTGTACACCGTTATCCAGTCGGCATTCATTTCGGCCGGCCAGCGTTGCACCTGCGCCCGTCGTTTGCTGGTGCCGCAAGGCCAATGGGGCGATGCTTTTATCGAGCGCCTGGTTGAAGTCACGCGCACGATTGAAGTGGGTGCCTTCGACCAACAGCCCGCGCCGTTCATGGGGTCGGTCATTTCCTTGCACGCCGCCCATGCATTGCTGGCCGCTCAGGAACAATTGCTCGCCAATGGCGCAGTTGCCCTGCTGGAAATGACCCAGCCGCAGGCATCGGCGGCCTTGCTGACACCGGGCATTCTGGAAGTCACTGAAGTCAGTGATCGTCTCGACGAGGAGCTGTTCGGGCCACTGCTGCAAGTCAGTCGCTACACTGATTTCGATGCGGCCATTGCCGAAGCCAACGACACCGAATATGGATTGGCCGCAGGCCTGTTGTCCGATTCGGAAAGCCGTTACCGGCAGTTCTGGCTGCAAAGCCGGGCGGGCATCGTCAACTGGAACAAACAATTGACCGGCGCAGCGAGCAGCGCGCCGTTTGGCGGCGTCGGCGCTTCGGGTAATCATCGTGCCAGCGCCTATTACGCCGCCGATTATTGTGCTTATCCGGTGGCTTCGCTGGAAAGCAGCACCCTGACTTTGCCTGCAACCCTGACGCCGGGCGTGCGGCTTTCCTGATGTGCCGACCTGACGCCTATAAAAATAGATCCACGGAGCCGTGCCGATGAAATCGTACGAAGTCAATTTTGACGGCCTGGTAGGGCCGACCCACAACTACGGTGGACTGTCCTACGGCAACGTCGCGTCCCAGAGCAACAGCCAGCAGTCCTCGAACCCGCGTGAAGCGGCGTTGCAGGGGCTGGCGAAAATGAAAGCGCTGATGGAGATGGGCTTTACCCAAGGCGTACTGGCCCCGCAGGAACGCCCGGATGTGGGCGGGCTGCGCAAGCTGGGTTTCAGCGGCACCGATGCACAAGTGATCGAGCAAGCCGCGAAGCAGGCTATGCCCTTGCTGGTCGCCAGCTGCTCGGCATCGAGCATGTGGGTCGCCAACGCCGCAACGGTCAGCCCGAGTGCCGACACTGCCGATGGCCGCGTGCATTTCACGGCTGCCAACCTCAACTGCAAATATCACCGCAGCATCGAACACCCGACGACAAGTCGCGTACTCGGGGCGATGTTCGCCAATCAGCAACACTTTGCTCATCACGCAGCCTTGCCTGCGGTTGCGCAGTTTGGCGACGAAGGCGCCGCCAACCACACCCGCCTGTGCCGCGATTATGGTGAAGCTGGAGTCGAGTTTTTCGTGTTCGGCCGCAGCGCATTCGACACTCGTTATCCCGCACCGCAGAAGTACCCGGCGCGACAAACGCTGGAAGCCTCGCAAGCCGTGGCACGCCTGCATGGCTTGAGCGACAGCGGAGTCGTCTATGGCCAGCAGAATCCATCGGTCATTGATCAGGGTGTGTTCCATAACGATGTGATCGCAGTCGGCAATGGCGAAGTGCTGTTCTATCACGAGGATGCGTTCATCCACACCGAGAGCATGCTCGCCGAATTGCAGGAAAAGCTCGCCGCGTGCGGTGGCCAGCTGCGTGCGATTTGCGTGCCCCGCGCCGAAGTGACGGTCGAGGATGCAGTGCGTTCCTACCTGTTCAACAGTCAATTGCTGTCCCGCGCCGACGGCTCGATGTTGCTGATCGTGCCGGAAGAGTGTCGCGGCAACGAGCGGGTCTGGCGCTATTTGCAAGGCCTGATCGCCGGTGCCAACCCGGTGGCGGAGGTGAAAGTCTTCGATCTCAAGCAAAGCATGCAGAACGGCGGCGGCCCGGCCTGCCTGCGTTTGCGCGTCGCGCTCAACGAAACCGAGCTGGCGGCGGTCAATCCAGGGGTTATCATGACGGCGCCGTTGTACGCCACGTTGACGGAATGGGTCGATAAACATTATCGCGATCGCATGCGCGAAACCGATCTGGCCGATCCGCAACTGTTGCTTGAATGTCGCGCGGCACTGGATGAATTGACCCAGATCCTTAAACTGGGCTCGGTCTATCCTTTCCAGACTGTTTGATCCCGAGGCGCGTCTGATGCAAGGCATCGGGCGCCGGATTTTTCCTCTCTATAGAGAATTCGATTATGAGCGACACCCTGCAGTTGATCCTTGAAGACACCGATGGCACCCAGCTGGAAACTTCCTGCACCCGCGTCGCTGTCATGTGGCAGGGCAAGGAATTGTGGATCCAGCACGATGGCCGTGGCCAGTTGCTGATCGGCGTTGACGTCGAAGAAGGCGATGCCGAATACGCCAACCTGTTGCTGCGTCCATTGGCCACCAATCTGGTCAGTCTGCAACTGGAAATGGAGCCGGCTGAAGTAGGCGACGACGAAGAACACGTCCACGGTCCGGACTGCAACCACGATCACTAAGGAAAACCACCCATGCTCGCCCTCGGCAAACTGCTTGAACTGACCCTGGCTGGACGTGAACCAGCGGAAAAGACTCAAACGACTGTCGGCGGCGTGCGTTTGCGCTGGCTGAGCGAAGGAGCGCTCGAAGTTCGTCCGCCGCAGGATCGGGATAACGGCACTGACCTGCTGTTGTCCGCCGGTATCCATGGCAACGAAACCGCGCCCATCGAGCTGCTGGACGAACTGATCCACAGTATTGCGCGCAACGAACTCAAGCCACGCGCCCGAATTCTTTTCCTGTTTGGCAATCCCGAAGCGATTCGTCGCGGCGAGCGTTACGTCGAACAGGACGTCAACCGGCTGTTCAACGGCCGTCACGAACTCAGTGGTGGCCCGGAAGCGCTACGTGCCTGTGAGCTGGAGCGGCTGGCCGATACCTTTTTCAGCCTGCCGGACCGCTATCGCCTGCATTACGACCTGCACACCGCAATCCGAGGCTCGAAGATCGAGCAGTTCGCGTTGTACCCCTGGAAAGAAGGTCGCCAGCATTCCCGTCGTGAGCTGGCGCGGCTGCGCGCAGCGGGCATGGAAGCGGTGCTGTTGCAGAACAAGCCCTCCATCGTGTTCAGCGCTTATACCTACGACAAGCTTGGTGCCGAGTCTTTCACGCTGGAACTGGGCAAAGCCCGGCCATTCGGGCAGAACCAACAGGTCAATATCAAGCCTTTGCACGCAAGGCTGGTGCAGATCATTGATGGCAGTGAAAGCGAGGACGAAGAAAGTCTGCAAGGTTTGCAGCTGTTCAGCGTGGCGCGGGAGATCATCAAACACAGCGATGCCTTCCGGCTGCATCTGCCAGTCGACGTGGAAAACTTTTCCGAATTGAATAAAGGCTACGTGCTGGCCGAAGATCTGGCCGACTCGCGCTGGATTGTCGAGGAGGAGGGTGCGCGGATTATCTTCCCCAATCCCAAGGTCAAGAACGGCCTGAGGGCGGGGATATTGATCGTGCCGACGACGGCTGATGGGTTGGGTGCGTAAACACCGTTTAACCACACCGGACACAGCGTGCAGCAAACATAGACCATTGTGTAGGAGGGGACTTGTCCCCGAAAGGCGCTCAAACAGCGTTAACCTTCCGGGTTTTCGTTGTCAGAGCCAACTCATTCGGGACAAGTCCCTTCCTACCCGTCGTTTGATACTCCGGAGGAGCTTGTTGGCGAAGCGATTCCCGCTTTCGCAGGACTGACGCTTCGCCAGCAATTGGCTCACGCACGATCTCGCTATTTAGCCTGCGGCCTTCTGCAAGGTCAGACCGCGACGCAGGTCGCGCAGCTTGTTCAGCGTATCAGCGCAGGTTTGTGCTGCTTCCTTGCCTTTCACGACGAAATGATTGAAGAAGAAATTCTGGTGCTCATCGCCAGCGTGGAAGTTGTGCGGTGTCAGCACCACCGAGAAAACGGGAACCTGGGTCTCCAGCTGTACTTGCATCAAGGCGCTGATGACTGATTGAGCAACGAACTCATGACGATACAGGCCGCCATCCACTACCAGGCCCGCCGCGACAATGCCCGCATAGCGACCGCTATTGGCCAGCACCTTGGCATGCAGAGGAATTTCAAACGCACCGCCGACTTCGAAGAAATCGATATCGGCTTCGGTGTAGCCATGAGTGGCCATTTCAGCGACAAAGCCAATTCGGCTTTGATCAACAATATCTTTGTGCCAGCAGGCCTGAATAAACGCGATACGTTCGTTCGAATGGTTTTTGCTTTTGCTGTCGATTGCGGTGGGTTGCATGTGTTCTGTCTCCTGTTTGTGAAAAAAACAGGGCGCTTTGGATCGAAAGGGATTCAAGGGGTACGAACACACTTCGCCAGAACGATTGAGTTCACGGCATTGCTGTACGGACGGTCCTGTGCTGCCAATCCCGTTCTCTCTTCATCCGGACTATGACCGTCGGCCCCGGAATCCAACCGGGTCTGCTGACCTTGCACCGCTGTGGCAGTGCAAGCGCTCGCGGGCTAAACGCATTGCGCGTCATTACCGCCGGTGGGGAATCGCACCCCGCCCTGAGAACGTTTTGCCGACAGCAATAATTTGTCGGCGGGCAATTTTTATCACAGTTTCTGAAATATGCATAAACGCTTTAGTCGGGTAGTGCTGCGTTTTTCTTATAACGAATTGATGCATTGGCGCTGCGCCACCTTGATTATCTCGCTCGATGGCCTTAGTAATACCTTGTTTCAAACCCGAATTCGTTCCCAAGGAGCTTCACGTGACGGTCATCGATCTGCGCAGCGACACAGTTACTCAGCCAACCACCGGTATGCTGGCCGCCATGGCGCAAGCACCGTTGGGTGACGATGTGTATGGCGAAGATCCAAGCGTCAACACTCTGGAAGCGCGGCTTGCCGAAGAGCTGGGCTTTGCTGCGGCACTGTTTGTGCCCTCCGGCACCATGAGCAATCTGCTGGGATTGATGGCGCATTGCGAGCGCGGCGACGAGTACATCGTGGGTCAACAAGCTCATACCTATAAGTACGAAGGCGGCGGTGCTGCGGTTCTGGGCTCCATCCAGCCTCAGCCGCTTGAGGTTCAGGCCGATGGCTCGCTGGATCTGGGGCAAGTGCTGGCGACCATCAAACCGGACGACTTTCACTTCGCCCGCACGCGTTTGCTGGCTCTGGAAAACACCATGCAAGGCAAAGTGCTGTCGCTGGATTATCTGGCAGCCGCCCGCAAACTGACGCAGGAGCAAGGCCTGGCGCTGCATCTCGATGGCGCGCGTCTTTACAACGCAGCGGTCAAACTGGGCGTTGGTGCGCGGGAAATCACCCAGCATTTCGATTCGGTGTCGGTGTGTCTGTCCAAGGGCCTCGGCGCGCCCGTCGGCTCGGTGCTGTGCGGCTCGCGGGAATTGATCGGTAAGGCGCGTCGTCTGCGCAAAATGGTCGGTGGCGGCATGCGTCAAGCGGGAATGCTCGCAGCGGCAGGGATGTACGCGCTGGATAATCAGGTCGAGCGTCTGGCGGATGACCATGCCAATGCCGAGTTGCTGGCCCGGGGCCTGGCTGATCTGGGTTATCAGGTGGAGCCGGTGCAGACCAATATGGTCTATGTGCAGATCGACAACCGCTCCGAGGCGCTTAAGGCGTTCTGCGCCGAGCGTGGCATCCGGCTGAGCGCCGCACCGCGCCTGCGCATGGTCACGCACCTGAATGTTTCGCGTAGCCAGATCGAACAAGTCATCGCCACGTTCGCCGAGTTTGCCCGTGCTTGAGGTGCCGATAGTCCAGTAGCTTGTTTCTATCGAACAAACACGCTGTACCGACGACGCAACGCCTATATAATGCGGCCCTTTGCCGTCGCTACGTCAATTGACGTTTTGCACTTGCCTCTGGCCGCCGTCTCCGTGGAAGAACCTATGAAAAGCGCAGAAATCCGTGAAGCCTTCCTGGGCTTCTTCGAAGAGCAGGGCCACACCCGTGTCGCCTCCAGCTCTTTGATCCCGGGCAATGACCCAACCCTGCTGTTTACCAACGCGGGTATGAACCAGTTCAAGGATTGCTTCCTGGGCCAGGAAAAACGGGCCTATACCCGAGCCGTGAGCAGCCAGAAGTGCGTGCGCGCCGGTGGCAAGCACAACGACCTGGAAAACGTCGGTTATACCGCGCGTCACCACACCTTTTTCGAAATGCTCGGCAACTTCAGCTTTGGCGACTATTTCAAGCGTGACGCCATCACCTACGCCTGGACTTTCCTGACCTCGGAAAAATGGCTGAACCTGCCCAAGGAAAAACTTTGGGTTACGGTCTATGCCACCGATGACGAAGCTTACGATATCTGGACCAAGGAAATCGGCGTGCCTGCCGAGCGTATGGTGCGTATCGGCGACAACAAGGGCGCTCCATACGCGTCGGACAACTTCTGGACCATGGGCGATACCGGCCCGTGCGGTCCGTGCACCGAGATTTTCTTCGACCACGGCGCTGACATCTGGGGCGGGCCACCGGGCTCGCCGGAAGAAGACGGCGACCGCTACATCGAAATCTGGAACAACGTGTTCATGCAGTTCAACCGCACTGCTGACGGCGTGTTGCACCCGTTGCCAGCGCCATCGGTGGATACCGGCATGGGCCTGGAACGGGTCAGCGCCGTTTTGCAGCACGTGAACTCGAACTACGAGATCGACCTGTTCCAGAGCCTGTTGGCCGCTGCGGCCAAGGCCATCGGCTGCACCAATGACAACCAGGCCTCGCTGAAAGTCGTGGCTGACCACATACGTTCCTGCGGTTTCCTGATCGCCGATGGCGTGCTGCCGTCCAACGAAGGTCGCGGTTATGTGCTGCGTCGCATCATTCGTCGCGCCTGCCGTCACGGCAACAAGCTGGGCGCCAAGGGCAGCTTTTTCTATCAGATCGTGGCCGCGCTGGTTGCCGAGATGGGCGCAGCCTTCCCGGAGCTGATCCAGCAGCAGGCGCACATTGAACGTGTGCTCAAAGCGGAAGAAGAGCAATTCGCCAAGACTCTTGAGCAGGGCCTGAAAATCCTCGAACAGGATCTGGCTGAGCTTGAAGGCACCGTGGTGCCTGGTGACGTAGTCTTCAAACTTTACGACACCTACGGTTTTCCGATGGACCTGACCGGCGACATCGCTCGCGAGCGCAACCTGACCCTTGATGAGGAAGGTTTCGAGCGCGAGATGGACGCCCAGCGCGTACGCGCCCGTTCGGCCAGTTCGTTCGGCATGGACTACAACAGCCTGGTCAAGGTCGACGTAGCGACCAACTTCATCGGCTACAAAGCCACCCGCAGTGATGCCAACGTTGTTGCTCTTTATAAGGACGGCAAGGCGGTTGAACACTTGGGCGAAGGTGAAGAGGGCGTGGTGATCCTCGACACGACGCCTTTCTATGCCGAGTCCGGCGGTCAGATTGGCGATTGCGGTTTCATTCAGGCGGGCGACGTGCGTTTCGATGTGCGTGACACCACCAAGACCGGTGGCGCGTTCCTGCATCACGGCGTGGTGGCGGCTGGCAGCCTGAAGGTTGGCGCTGCGGTGAATGCTGAAGTTGAGGCTGAAGTTCGCCATGCCACTTCGCTGAACCACTCGGCGACGCACTTGTTGCACGCTGCATTGCGTCAGGTGCTGGGCGAACATGTGACCCAGAAAGGTTCCCTGGTCGACAGTCAGCGCCTGCGCTTCGACTTCAGTCATTTTGAAGCGATCAAGCCGGAGCAATTGAAAGCTCTGGAAGAAATCGTCAACGAGCAGGTGCGCAAAAACACCGCTGTCGAGACGATTGAGACCGATATCGAGACCGCCAGGCAGAAAGGCGCCATGGCGCTGTTTGGCGAGAAGTACGGTGATAGCGTGCGCGTCCTGAGCATGGGCGGCGATTTCTCCGTCGAGCTGTGCGGTGGCATTCACGCCGACCGCACCGGCGACATCGCGGTATTCAAAATCGTCAGCGAAGGCGGCGTTGCTGCCGGCGTGCGTCGTATTGAGGCGGTGACCGGCGCTGCGGCCCTGGCCTACCTCAATTCGGCCGAAGATCAACTCAAGGAAGCCGCGACCCTGATCAAGGGCAATCGTGACAACCTGCTGGACAAACTGACGGCTGTGCTTGAGCGCAACCGTCTGCTGGAAAAACAGCTGGAACAATTGCAGGCCAAGGCGGCCAGCGCAGCGGGTGATGATCTGTCGTCCGCGGCACTGGATGTCAAAGGTGTGAAAGTACTGGCCGTGCGCCTGGACGGTCAGGATGGCAAAGCGCTGCTGGCGCTTGTCGATCAGTTGAAGAACAAGCTCGGCCGCGCAGTGATCCTGCTCGGCGGTGTTCATGAAGACAAGGTCGTACTGGTTGCAGGCGTGACCAAGGACCTGACTGGCCAACTCAAAGCCGGTGATTTGATGAAGCAAGCGGCCGCTGCCGTGGGTGGTAAAGGTGGCGGTCGTCCTGATATGGCTCAAGGCGGCGGCGTCGATGCGAATGCACTGGATTCAGCGCTGGCGTTGACGGTTCCTTTTGTCGAGCAGGGTATTTAAGTCGACCTTCCAGGCCTGTTGCGCGGCAGCAGGCCTTGGCGCTTGGGTTTGAACGTTTAATGGGCGCCCTAAATGGGCTGAGGCGGCTTTGAGATGGCTTTAATCGTACAAAAGTTTGGAGGCACCTCGGTAGGCTCCGTTGAGCGCATCGAGCAGGTCGCTGACAAAGTCAAAAAATTCCGCGAAGCAGGGGATGACCTGGTCGTGGTGCTGTCGGCCATGAGCGGTGAGACCAATCGTCTTATCGAACTGGCCAGGCAGATCAGCGATCAGCCGGTTCCTCGTGAACTGGACGTGATCGTTTCCACCGGCGAACAGGTTACCATCGCGTTGCTGGCCATGGCCTTGATCAAACGTGGTGTGCCGGCGGTTTCCTATACCGGTAATCAGGTTCGTATCCTGACGGACAGCGCGCACAACAAGGCGCGCATCCTGCAGATAGACGATCAGAAAATTCGCGCTGACCTGAAGGCCGGTCGTGTGGTGGTCGTCGCCGGTTTCCAGGGCGTCGATGAGAACGGCAACATCACGACCCTGGGTCGTGGTGGTTCGGATACCACTGGCGTGGCGCTGGCAGCAGCGCTCAAGGCTGATGAGTGCCAGATCTATACCGACGTCGATGGCGTCTATACCACCGACCCGCGAGTGGTGTCGCAAGCTCAACGCCTGGACAAGATCACCTTCGAAGAGATGCTGGAAATGGCCAGCCTCGGTTCCAAGGTGCTGCAGATCCGCGCTGTCGAGTTTGCCGGCAAGTACAACGTTCCGCTGCGCGTATTGCACAGCTTCAAGGAGGGTCCGGGCACCCTCATTACCATTGATGAAGAGGAATCCATGGAACAGCCGATCATTTCCGGCATCGCTTTCAATCGCGATGAAGCCAAGCTGACCATCCGTGGTGTGCCAGACACGCCAGGCGTGGCCTTCAAGATTCTCGGGCCGATCAGTGGCGCGAATATCGAAGTCGACATGATCGTGCAGAACGTGGCGCACGATAACACCACCGATTTCACCTTCACTGTCCACCGCAATGACTACCAGGCGGCCTTGCAAGTGCTTGAAACCACCGCCAGTGAAATCGGCGCGCGTGAGGTTTCCGGCGATACCAAGATTGCCAAGGTGTCGATTGTCGGCGTCGGCATGCGTTCCCACGCCGGGGTTGCCAGTCGCATGTTCGAAGCGCTGGCGAAAGAGAGCATCAACATCCAGATGATCTCGACGTCGGAAATCAAGGTTTCCGTCGTGATCGAAGAGAAGTATCTGGAGTTGGCAGTACGTGCCCTCCACACTGCGTTTGAGCTGGATGCGCCCCGACAGGGTGAGTGATGCACGGTCAAAGGGCGCGGTTTGACCGCGCCTTTTGTTTTATTGATGGCGCAAAGCCTGTTCTTTTCTTTGCGCTGGTCAATACTCAGGTTGCACCCGCTTGAACGCCGATGCGGCCTGCCGGTTCTGACGACTGTTGTCCCTGAATGTAATGCGTGAGGAGAAAGGTATGCTGATTCTGACTCGTCGATGCGCAGAGAGCCTGATCATTGGTGATGGCGAAATTACCGTGACCGTGCTCGGCGTCAAAGGTAATCAGGTGCGAATTGGTGTCAACGCGCCCAAGGAAGTCGCTGTTCACCGTGAAGAGATTTACCTGCGTATCAAGAAAGAGAAGGACCAGGAACCAAGCCATTAATTTTTATTGAATTTTTGGTTTGCAAACGGGGAAAAGGGTGGTTATTATACGCCCCGTGTTGCGGAGAGCTGGCCGAGTGGCCGAAGGCGCTCCCCTGCTAAGGGAGTACACCTCAAAAGGGTGTCGGGGGTTCGAATCCCCCGT
>LNAP01000681.1_pt3 | contig 42323 bp, 34 predicted proteins | sample 602601 | NCBI WGS metagenome assembly LNAP01 (sample SAMN02440304, study PRJNA202911) | soil metagenome | biome: Subtropical and temperate rainforests or woodlands; isolation source: soil samples (1 kg each in a 20% v/v slurry with milli Q water) were... ...
TCTGTTGGAGCGCTTTGATAGCGCCAAGCCGCAAGTACGCGTGTTTAACCCCGATTACGAAAAACATGGTTGGCAGTCCACCCACACCGCTGTGGAAGTGCTGCACCCCGACGTACCGTTTCTGGTTGATTCGGTACGCATGGAGCTGAACCGTCGCGGTTACAGCATCCACACCCTGCAAAACAGCGTGATCAGCACCCGCCGCAACAAGAAGGGCGAGCTGCAAGAAGTGCTGCCCAAGGGCACCACTGGCAAAGACGTATTGCAAGAGTCGCTGATCTTCCTGGAGATCGACCGCAGCGCCAATGCCACCGATATGCGCACGCTGGAAAACGCGTTGCTCGAAGTACTGGAAGAAGTGCGCATCACCGTCGCCGACTTCCAACCCATGCGCAATAAAGTCACTGAGCTGCTGGCCTGGCTGGGCAAGGCCAAGCTCAAGGTCGACGGCGCTGAGCTGGCCGAAATCAAAGTGTTTCTGGAATGGTTGATGGACAACCGTTTCACCTTCCTCGGCTATGAAGAGTTCACCGTTTCCGATGAGGCCGAAGGCGGCCATATCACCTATGACGAGTCGACCTTACTGGGCCTGTCCAAGCGCCTGCGCACGGGCCTTTCCAGCGCCGATCTGCATATCGAAGCCTACGCGGTGAACTACCTGCGCGAGCCGGTGCTGCTGTCGTTTGCCAAGGCCGCGCAACCGAGCCGTGTGCATCGCCCGGCGTATCCGGATTTCGTCTCCATCCGTGAGCTGGATGCCAAGGGCAAGGTGGTGAAGGAATGCCGTTTTATGGGCATTTACACCTCCATCGCCTACAGCGAAAGCGTGCGCAATATTCCTTACATCCGCCGCAAAGTGGCGGAAGTCGAACAGCGCTCCGGCTTTACCGCGCAAGGCCACTTGGGCAAAGAGCTGGTCAAGGTGCTGGAAGTACTGCCGCGCGATGACCTGTTCCAAACCCCGGTGGATGAGCTGTACAACACCTCGCTGGCGATTGTGCAGATTCAGGAACGCAACAAGATTCGCCTGTTCCTGCGCGCCGACCCTTACGGCCGCTTTGTTTACGCCCTGGCCTATGTGCCGCGGGATGTGTATTCCACCGAAAGTCGTATCCGTATTCAGCAAGTCTTGGTCGACCGTCTGCAGGCCACCGACTGCGAGTTTTGGACCTACTTCTCGGAATCGGTGCTGGCCCGTGTGCAATTCATTCTGCGCATCGACCCAAAAACCAAGCTGAATATTGACCAGGCGCAAATCGAGCGTGAGGTGGTGCAGGCCTGCCGTTCGTGGAAAGACGATTACGCAGGTCTTGTGGTGGAAAGCCTCGGCGAAGCCAAAGGCACCCGTGTGCTGGCCGACTTCCCGAAAAGCTTCCCGGCCGGTTACCGCGAGCGTTTCGCCCCGCATTCGGCGGTGGTGGATATGCAGCACCTGCTCAGCCTGTCGGAAGAACGCCCGCTGGTGATGAGCTTCTACCAGCCGCTGAGCGCTGCCGGTGGCCAACAGTTGCACTGCAAGCTTTACCACGCCGATACGCCACTGGCTTTGTCGGACGTGCTGCCGATTCTGGAAAACCTTGGCCTGCGCGTGCTCGGTGAATTTCCGTATCGCCTGCTCCATCAAAACGGCCGCGAGTTCTGGATTCACGACTTCGCCTTCACCTATGCCGAAGGCCTGGACCTGGACATCCAACAACTCAACGACACCCTGCAAGACGCCTTTGTGCAGATTGTTGGCGGCGCCGCCGAGAACGACGCCTTTAACCGCCTGGTGCTGACTGCCGCCATGCCGTGGCGTGATGTAGCGCTGCTGCGTGCTTACGCCCGTTACCTGAAGCAAATTCGCCTGGGTTTCGACCTGAGCTATATCGCCAGCGCGTTGCTTAACCATGTCGACATCGCCAAAGAACTGGTGCGTCTGTTTAAAACCCGCTTCTACCTGGCGCGCAAACTGACGGCCGATGATTTAGCCGACAAACAACTGCGTCTGGAGCAGGCCATTCTGACCGCCCTCGATGACGTGGCGGTGCTGAACGAAGACCGCATTCTGCGGCGCTATCTGGACCTGATAAAAGCCACGCTGCGCACCAACTTCTACCAGACCGACAGCAACGGCCAGAACAAGTCCTACTTCAGCTTCAAGTTCCACTCGCGCACCATCGCCGATCTGCCCAAGCCGGTGCCGATGTTTGAAATCTTCGTTTACTCGCCACGGGTGGAAGGCGTGCACCTGCGCGGCGGCAAGGTCGCCCGTGGTGGTTTGCGCTGGTCTGACCGTGAAGAAGATTACCGCACCGAAGTGTTGGGCCTGGTAAAGGCGCAGCAAGTGAAGAACGCGGTGATTGTGCCGGTGGGCGCCAAAGGTGGTTTTGTGCCACGTCGTATGCCGGTTGGTGGCACGCGCGATGAAGTGCTGGCCGAGGGCATCGCCTGCTACCGCATCTTTATTTCCGGCTTGTTGGATATCACCGACAACCTGAAAGAAGGCGAAGTGGTGCCGCCGCAAAACGTGGTGCGCCACGATGAAGACGACCCGTACTTGGTGGTGGCCGCCGACAAAGGCACCGCCACCTTCTCGGATATCGCCAACGGCATTGCCGGCGAATACGGCTTCTGGCTCGGCGATGCCTTCGCCTCCGGTGGCTCGGCTGGGTACGACCACAAAGGCATGGGTATCACCGCCAAGGGTGGCTGGGTGTCGGTACAGCGTCACTTCCGTGAACGCGGTATCGACGTGCAGAAAGACCTGACCACCGTGATCGGCATTGGCGACATGGCTGGTGACGTGTTTGGTAATGGCTTGCTGCTCTCGGACAAGCTGCAAATGGTTGCCGCCTTTAACCACCTGCATATCTTTATTGACCCCAACCCCGATGCGGCGAAGAGCTTTGTTGAACGCCAGCGCCTGTTTGACCTGCCGCGCTCCAGCTGGGCCGACTATGACGCCTCGCTAATTTCCAAAGGCGGCGGTCTGTTCCTGCGCAGCGCGAAAAGCATCGCCATCAGCCCCGAGATGAAAGAGCGCTTCGACATCAGCGCCGACAAACTGCCGCCCACCGAACTGCTCAACGCCTTGCTCAAGGCACCGGTAGATTTGCTCTGGAACGGCGGTATCGGCACCTATGTGAAAGCCAGCAGCGAAAGCCATGTGGACGTCGGCGACAAAGCCAACGACGCCTTGCGCGTTGACGGCCGCGAGCTGCGCGCCAAGGTGGTGGGCGAGGGCGGTAACCTCGGCATGACCCAGTTGGGCCGCGTGGAATACGGCCTAAATGGCGGCGCCAGCAACACCGACTTTATCGACAACGCCGGTGGTGTGGACTGCTCCGACCATGAAGTAAACATCAAGATCTTGCTGAACGAGATCGTTGCCGCTGGCGATATGACCGGCAAGCAGCGCAACAAACTGCTGGCAGAAATGACCGATGCGGTCGGCAGCTTGGTGCTGGGCAACAACTACAAGCAAACACAGGCCCTGTCGCTGGCGCAACGCCGCGCCCGTGGCAGCATCGGCGAATACAAGCGCCTGATCAGCGCCCTGGAAAGCGCCGGCAAACTCGACCGCGCTATGGAGTTTTTGCCGAGCGATGAGCAGTTGGCCGAGCGTGTGTCCAATGGCTTCGGCTTGACCCGGCCGGAGCTGTCGGTGCTGATCTCTTACAGCAAAATCGACCTTAAGGAATCGCTGCTGACGTCCCTGGTACCGGACGACGATTACCTGGCCCGCGAAATGGAAACCGCCTTCCCGCCGTTGCTGGCGAAGAAGTTCGGCGAGGCCATGCGCCGTCACCGACTGAAACGAGAAATCATCAGCAACCAGATCGCCAACGACCTGGTAAACCACATGGGCATCACCTTTGTGCAGCGCCTGAAGGAGTCCACCGGCATGAGCGCGGCCAATGTCGCCGGCGCCTATGTGATTGTGCGTGACGTATTCCGTCTGCCGTACTGGTGGTCGCAGATCGAAGCACTGGATTACAAAGTGCCCGCCGACCTGCAACTGCAGCTGATGGACGAACTGATGCGCCTGGGGCGCCGTGCCACGCGCTGGTTCCTGCGTAGCCGGCGTAACGAACTGGACGCCGCCCGCGACGTCGGTCACTTCGCGCCACGCCTGGAAGCCCTGGCCAAGCAACTCGACGGCCTGCTCGAAGGCCCGGCACGGGAGCAATGGTTGGCCAAGTTCCAGGGCTACGTCGAACAAGGCGTACCGGAAGAACTGGCGCGCGTAGTGGCTGGCACCAGCCACCTCTACACCTTGTTGCCGATCATCGAAGCGGCCGACATCACCGGCCAGGACCCTGCGCAAGTAGCAGCGGCTTACTTCGCCGTTGGTGGGGCACTGGAACTGTCCTGGTACCTGCAACAGATCACCAGCCTGCCGGTGGAAAACAACTGGCAAGCCCTGGCGCGGGAAGCCTTCCGTGACGACCTGGACTGGCAACAGCGTGCTATTACGGTGTCGGTGCTGCAAATGGCCGACGCCCCAGCGGACATGGAAGAGCGCACCGGCTTGTGGCTGGAACAGCACCGGCCGATGGTCGACCGTTGGAAAGCCATGCTCGGCGAACTGCGTGCCGCCACCGGCACCGACTACGCCATGTATGCCGTGGCCAATCGGGAGTTGATGGACCTGTCGCAGCGCGCTTGATAGCGCGGTAAAGCAATAGCGAAAAGCCCCGCCTTGTGCGGGGCTTTTTGTTTATTGGCGTCGCGCGATCAAAAACCTTAAGAACCGCCGCTGTACGCGCGACGGGGAAATAGGCCTTCAGGCGCTTTGGCGCACGCAATCGCCTTCATTTTTTACGCTTCAGATTTCATTAAGGTTCATTGCCGATAGTGCCCTCCATCAGATGACCGCTGGAGGGTATGTCGATGATTGATAGCGAGTGGAATACCTCTTTCCGGATGCGGCGCGCCCTTTGGCGTTGTCATCAGTCCGAGGGCACGACGCTGAGCGTGCGGCGGTCGAGACGTTTATTCAGGAGCGATTTGCGGCGGCGCACCATGCCGATATCAACCATTTCATGCCGGAGCTGATGGCCTTGCATGATCGCCAGGGGCAGCTCAGTGCTGCTGTTGGTGCGCGCCCAGGTAAAACCGGCCCACTGTTTCTTGAGCAGTATTTGCAGAACCCAGTGGAGAGCGTTGTTTCGCTGGTGGCGGGTTATCCGGTAGAGCGCAGCGTCATTGTCGAAGTGGGTAATCTGGCGGCGCGCAATGCCGGCAGTGCGCGGCTGATTATTGTCGCGATGACGTGGTTGCTGGCTCGCCATGGCCTGGAATGGGTGGTGTTTACCGGCGCGGCCACGCTGATTAATAGCTTCCAGCGACTCGGCTTGGAGCCGCTGTTGTTATGCGATGCCGACCCGGAAAAACTGGGCGGTGCTCAAGAGTCGTGGGGCAGCTACTACGCTCAGCGCCCTCATGTGTTTGCCGGCAACATCCGCTTTGGTCTGGAGCAGTTAGAGACCAGTGGAGTGTTAGCGCGCTTGGGTTTTCCTTTTTTTGAGCAGGAGCACAGCCATGCAGCATGACCTGGCTGTGCTGCGCGATGCGTTGCAACAACACCGCCTGTCGCGCCCGTCTGAGTATGCGCTGCGCGGCACTGCTAGCCGCTTCGACTACCAGCAGCTGTGGGATGGCGTGGAACAGCGCCGGGCGTTGTTGGAGGCGCATCAAGGCAAGGTGTTTGCCTTGGTCATGGATAACAGCCCGGAAGCTGTTTTGTGGGACTTGGCGGCTCTGTTTGCTGGTTTACCGTGCGTCACGCTGGCACCGTTTTTCACCACCGCTCAGCGCATTCATTGCTTTGAGCAGAGCCAGGTGGATATCGCGGTGGCCGATGAGCGTTGGGCCGACGATATGCAAGAGGCCGGTTTTTATCGCGAAGGCGAGGTCTGGCGTCGTGTACAAAGCCGCGACCCGGGCATTCCGGCCGGCACCGCAAAAATCACCTACACCTCGGGTACCACAGGCACGCCCAAGGGCGTATGCCTGAGCGCCAGTGCCTTGCTGCGGGTGGCGCAGGAGTTGGAAAGCGCTAGCCGTGCAGCTGCGCCCGAGCGTTACCTGGCGGTGCTGCCGTTGGCGGTGCTGCTGGAAAATCTGGGTATCTATGCCGCATTGCTGGCGGGGGCGAGCATCACCGTGTCGTCGCAGCAGCAGATGGGCATCAACGGCGCCACGGGTGTGGATTGGGCGCGCTTGCTCGGCACATTGGTAATGAGTGGGGCGCAAAGTCTGATTTTGGTGCCGCAGCTGTTGCTCGGCTTGGTTACGGCGATTGAACGCAAGCTCGTGCGCGCCGATCAGTTTCGTTTTGTCGCGGTAGGCGGTGCACGGGTTGCGGCCGATTTGCTTGAGCGTGCAGCCCAGGTGAATTTGCCGGTGTATCAGGGTTATGGCCTGTCGGAGTGCGCCTCGGTGGTGTGCCTCAATCGGCCGGAGCATAACCGCCCCGGCAGCGTCGGTCGGCCATTGCCCCATGTGCAGGTGCGTTTGGGCGATGACGGCGAAGTATTGGTCAGTGGCTCGGCCTCGCTGGGCTACTTGGGCGATGCACCGTTCGCCGAAGCCTGGCTGCATACCGGTGATATCGGTGAGTTCGACGCCGACGGCTACCTGTATTTGAAAGGGCGCAAAAAACACCAGTTCATCACCAGCTTTGGCCGCAACGTTAACCCCGACTGGGTGGAGGCCGAGCTAACCCAGCGCGGCACCATCGCCCAGGCCTTTGTGCATGGCGAGGGCTTGCAGCAGAACCTGGCGTTGCTCTGGCCGCTGGACCCCAGCTGCAGCGATGAAACCCTCGCCGCGACTGTCGCCCAAGCCAATGCGCAGTTACCGGACTACGCCCAGGTGCACGCCTGGAAGCGCCTACCCGAACCCTTTACCCCCGACAACGGCTTGCTCACCAGCAACGGCCGTTTGCGTCGGGAAGTCATTTTGTCGCGCTACCGCGACGCTCTTTCAGAACTTGTTAGCGAGTGAGGTTAACCATGAACTTTTTTGACCAACTGCAAGCGGCAACCGCCCAAGAACGCCAAGCGTTGTTTAGCGTGCCGGTTATTCGTGAGGCATTGGCAGGCGACGTCAGCCTCGATAACTACCGTGCTTTTTTGACCCAGGCGTACTACCACGTACGCCACACCGTGCCGTTGATGATGGCGTGCGGTGCGCGTTTGCCCAGCCGTCTGGAGTGGCTGCGCGGCGCGGTATGCGAGTACATCGAAGAGGAATACGGCCACGAGAAGTGGATTCTTAACGACATCACCGCCTGTGGTGGCGATGCGGCCACGGTGCGCGATGGTACGCCGGCGTTGCCAATCGAGCTGATGGTGAGCTTTCTTTACGACCTGATCGCCCGTGGCAATCCCGTGGGTTTGTTTGGCATGGTCAATGTGCTTGAGGGCACCAGCATCGCCCTGGCAACCCAAGCGGCCACCACCATTCAGCAACGCCTGGAATTACCCTCCACAGCGTTTAGCTACCTGGCCTCCCATGGTTCGCTGGATATCGGCCATATGGATACCTACCGCGGGCTGATGAACCAGTTGCAAGACCCCGAGGACCAAGCAGCGGTAATCCACGCCAGCAAAGTGGTGTATCACCTCTATACCGAGATGTTCCGTGGCTTACCGCGCGCCCAGGTGCAGCAAGGGGCGACCGAGGTGCTGCATGCAGCTGTCTGATTGCCGGGTGGTATTGACTGGCGCCAGTGGTGGCATCGGTTTGGCCCTGGCCGAGCAGCTGTGTGCCGGTGGTGCCCAGGTGCTGGCCGTCAGTCGCCAGCCGGCGGCCTTGGCGGCGCTGGTCAAGCGCTATCCGCAGCAGCTGCGCCAGGTCAGTGCCGACTTGCGCAGCGCGGCCGGGCGGCATGCGGTGGTTGAGGCGGCTCGTCACTTGGGCGGCGTTAATGTGCTGCTTAACGCCGCCGGGGTTAACCACTTTGCGATGTTGGAGCAACTGGATGATCAGCAGATCGACGACATGCTGGCAGTGAACGTGGTCGCTACGTTGCAGTTGACCCGTGGCCTGCTGCCGATCCTGCGTAGCCAGTCCCATGCGCTGGTGGTCAACGTTGGCTCCACCTACGGCTCGATTGGTTACCCCGGTTACGCCACCTATTGCGCCAGCAAGTTTGCCCTGCGCGGTTTTTCCGAAGCGCTGCGTCGTGAGCTGGCCGATACCGAGGTCAATGTGTTGTACGTGGCGCCACGGGCCACCCGCACCAGCATGAACAGCTCTGCCGCCATGGCCCTTAATCAGGCGCTTAAAGCCAGCGTCGACGAGCCGGAAAGTGTCGCGCGCGAGGTAATGGGCGCGATCCAGAAAAACCTCAACGAGTTGTACCTCGGCTGGCCGGAAAAACTCTTTGTGCGCCTCAACGGCCTGCTTCCCGGTCTAGTTGATCGTGCCTTGCGCAAACAGCTGCCGATTATTCGCAGCTTTACCCATCCTCAGGAGAAACCCCCGCAATGAACAAATCGCTAATAGGTCTGCTGCTTGCCGTACTGGGTCTGCAACTGCAGGCCCCCGCCTGGGCGTTGGATGAAGCCGGCAGCCAACGCTTGCTGAGCATCCAGCAGCGCTGGGCCGAGGTGCAGTACGACACCCCGGAAAAACAGCGCGCCGCCGAGTTTGAAAAACTCGCCGTGCAGGCGCAAGCATTCACCCAAGAGCAGCCGAATGCGGCCGAAGCGCTGATTTGGAACGGTATTGTGCTGAGCAGTTGGGCCGGCGCTGAAGGCGGTTTGGGTGCGTTGGGCAAAGCCAAACAGTCCAAGGTGTTGCTGGAAAAAGCCTTGCAGTTGGACCCTAAGGCGCTGCAAGGTTCGGCCTACACCAGCCTGGCTGCGCTGTATGACCGCGTACCCGGTTGGCCGATTGGTTTTGGCGACTCCGACGAGGCCGATAAATTGCTCCACAGCGCCTTGCAACTGAACCCCAACGGCATTGATAGCTTGTATTTCTGGGGCGACCACCTGTACCGCAGCGGCAAATACCCGGAGGCCAAAGCGGCGTTGCTCAAGGCTAAACTGGCGGCGCCCCGGCCAGGTCGCGAGCTGGCTGACGAAGGTCGGCGGCGCGAGATTGATGCTTTACTCAAAGACGTTGAGCACAAGCTCAATTGATTGACTGCCACTGTTATTAAGGACAGCCATGCGTTTGTTGCTAGTGGAAGACGACATCGCCCTCGGGGAGGGCGTACGCGCCGGATTGCGCGCCGAGGGCTATACCGTGGACTGGCTGCAGGATGGCGTCAGCGCCGTGCATGCCTTGCTTAGCGAAACCTTTGACCTGGTGGTGCTCGACCTGGGCTTGCCCAGGCTCAGCGGCATTCAGGTGCTGCAGCAGCTACGGCAAAGTGGCTCAAACCTGCCGGTGCTGATCCTCACCGCCCGCGATGACACCGAAGACCGTATCGCCGGGCTTGATGCCGGCGCCGACGATTACTTGGTCAAACCCTTCGACCTCAACGAACTCAAAGCTCGCCTGCGCGCGTTGCTGCGCCGCAGCGCCGGGCGCGCTCAGGTGGTGGTTGAGCATGCCGGCATCAGTCTTGATCCCGCCACCCAACAGGTGCGCTACCAAGGCGCGGCGGTGGTGTTAACCCCGAAAGAATATGTGCTGTTGCATGAGCTGCTTGCCCAGCCCGGTAAGGTTTTTACCCGTGAGCGCCTGACCCAACTGCTGTACGGCTGGGATGAGGAGGCTGAGAGCAACACCCTCGAAGTGCATATTCACCACCTGCGCAAAAAACTCTTCACCGAATTGATTCGAACCGTGCGCGGTATCGGCTATTTAGTGGAGGCGTGAGATGACTTCATTGCGCCATCGCACGCTGACCCTGGTGTTGGCGTTGCTGATTCTCGGCACCCTGACCATCAGCTTTTACAACTTCCACGACAGCGGTCATGAGATCGCCGAAATCTACGATGCCCAACTCGCGCAAAGCGCCAGGCTGCTGCAGGGCGTGGTGCAAATGCCGCTGCCTGAAGCACAACGCCAGCAGCTGTATACGGCGTTCAACGACGCCTTGAGCCAGGCCGGGCGGCACCGGATTGGCCATCCCTATGAAGGCAAAATGGCCTTTCAGGTGTGGGACCTGCAAGGTAAAAGCCTGGTGCGTTCGGCCAGCGCCCCGGTGTTTGAACAGGTGCCGAGCAAGCCTGGTTTTTCTGAGTTGAGCATCGCCGGTGAAGGTTGGCACGGTTTCTTGTTGCCCGATGAGAAAAACGGGCTGCGCATTTGGGTGGGCGAGCGTGATGACGTGCGCCAAGACCTAGTTAACCGCATCGTGCGGCACACCTTGATCCCCAATCTGATCGGCATTGTGGTGTTGGCGGTACTGGTTTGGTTGGCCGTCGGTTGGGGGCTAAAACCTTTGCGCAATATGGCCCATGTGATTCGCGGGCGGCATGCTGAATCCCTCGAACCGTTATTGCTGACGCCATTGCCCAAAGAACTGGAGCCCATGCAGGCAGCGCTTAACCGGCTGCTGTCGCAGATCGGCCATCTGTTGCAGCGTGAGCGACGTTTTATTGGTGATGCCGCCCATGAAATGCGCACGCCATTGGCGATCTTGCGCATTCATGTGCAAAACGCCCTCGAGGCGCAAAACGATACGGCGCGCGAGCAGGCGTTACAGTTTTTGCTGGGCGGCGTCGACCGCCTGACCCGGGTGGTTAACCAGTTGCTGACCATGGCCCGGGTCGAGCCGGAAACTGCACGCAAAGACTGGCATGCGGTGGATGTAGACAGCGTGGTGCGCGGCACACTCGCCGAGCTAACGCCCTGGATGCTGGGCAAAGGTTTGGAACTGTCGCTAGACGTCGCAGACGGCAGCTACAGCGTGGTGACAGATGCCGAAGCCATTGGTATCGCCTTGCAAAACCTGGTGACCAACGCGGCAAACTTCTCACCACCCGGCGGCGAGGTGACGGTGCTGCTTAAGGAAGATGGCCCAAGCCATTTAAGCCTGCAGGTCCGTGACCGTGGCCCGGGCATTGATGAGGAAAAAATCGAGCGCTTGTTCGAGCGCTTCTACAGCCGCGACAACCCCAACGGTGCAGGCTTGGGCCTGTCGATTGTGGAAATGATCGCCAAACGTCTGGGCGGTAACATCGACTTGGCCAACCATGCTGACGGCGGTTTGCTTGCAACCTTGTCGATTCCCAGAGACGCCTCAGCGGCGCAGGGGTAAGCCGCTTTTTTACGGGGCTCGAAAGTGGCGGGCTTCAGACTTCATTAAGACAGGCCGGTAATACTCCCCTCAACACTTAGGGCCACAGCGTTGGCCATTTACGCGTCGAGGGGCACATGACCGATTCCATCCGCAGCACCGATAAAACGCTTTCCCGCATTAACGCACCGGCCAGTGACGCTGCGCGTTATGCCCGGTCCTCTCGTCTGCTGCATTGGCTGATGGCGGGCCTGGTGGTGCTGGCCTATGTGCTGATTGACGGGCGCGGCTGGTTTCCCAAGGGTAGCGCACTAAAAACCCTGTTTATTCAAGGGCACTTTTGGGTCGGCTTGCTGGTGTTGGCCTTGGTGCTGCCGCGCCTGTTAGCCCGTCGTCGCAACCCCACACCGGCTGTAGTGCCCGCCCTGAAACCGGCGGTTCAACGGCTGTCGACCCTGACCCATTACGCCCTGTATGCCTTTTTGTTGTTACAGCCGTTGATGGGCGTGTTGGTGGTGCTGCTGGAGCGCGGTGGCATTCCGCTGGGCAGCCTGACCATCGCCTCGCCGTTTGAGCTGAATAAACCCCTGGCACACAGCATTGAAGACCTGCATGTGTGGGTAGGTACCGCGTTCTATTACGTCATCGGTTTGCACATTGTCGCTGCGCTCTGGCACCACGTTTACCTGCGCGACAACGTGCTTAAACGCATGCTCTAAGCCGACCCTGGTCAGCCTGCTTTCAAGCGCTGGCTGGCTTCACTAAAGCGCAGTGCGTTGACGAGCGCAGCCACCTCGGCAAACGAGGCCGATTGGTTGCTTGTGGCCATCGCTTCACTGAGCTCCAACGCACGCATATTGCCGGCAGCGAGGAGGGTGAGCAGTTCTTCGCATTGCTGTTGCCAGTTGTCTAGCGATATAGCCGAGGGTTGCGTCTCGACAATTGGCGCCGGTTGCGCACAGCTGGCGATCCACCGGCCCAGTTGCTCAACACTGTTGGCCCGCAGTTCGTGCAAGTGTTGCAGCGTTTGCGGGTTAGCCAGCAGTTGCTGAGCCTGTTCAGGCTGCTCTTTTAATTGCTGCTCCAACTCGCCAGCGCGCTGGGCCAGGGCTTTGGCGCCAAGGCTGCCGGCGCTGCCTTTGAGTGAATGCAGGGCTAACCGCTGTGCGCTGGCATCGGCTTGGTCGATGTGCAGTTGCAAGTTGGCCAATAACGTTTGCGCGTCTTTTTCGAAGTCGTGGTACAGGCGCTGTAACAGGTCAATGTTCATGCCGAAACGGCTCAGCGTTGAGGCACCATCTTCGAGTAAATCATTGCCAGCAATGGCCTCGGACGGGGGCGCAGTTCGCTCTTGAGCTGCACCTGCGCGGCCGGTAAGGCGCAACACGGCGTCAACCACCTGGTCGATGTCGATCGGTTTGCCGACGTGCTCGTTCATGCCAGCGGCCAGGCACAGCTGGCGGTCCGTCGGTGAGGCATTGGCGGTCATGGCCAGAATCGGCAGCTGCGCCGCGCTGAGTTGGCTACGAATACGGCGGGTGGCCTCGTAGCCGTCAATGTCGGGCATCTGGATATCCATGATCACCAGGTCAAAGCTCGCTGCGCTGCCGGTCGCCAGCGCCACGCCTTGCAGGCCGCCTTCGGCCAATTGCACCGCCGCGCCTTCATAGCCAAGCAGTTCGGCGGCGATCATGCGGTTCAAGGCGTTATCTTCCACCACCAAAATGTGCAGGCCGGCGAGGCGGGTCTGCGCCGGCTGCTGGCTGTGATGCTCCAACACGGTGGCAGAGCCGCCTTGCAATGCCTGTTTGACCGTAAATGCCAGCTGTTGCGGGGTAATGGGTTTGGTCAAAAAGTCGACAAAGGGCGCATGGGTAATCTGCTGAATCTGCGCCAGTGCCTCGCGGCCATAGGCGGTGATCATCACCACCACCGGTTGCTGGTGAGTGGCGCTGTCGTCGTGAATTAATTGCGCGGCACTCAAACCGTCGAGTTCCGGCATCCGCCAGTCCATCAGCACCACGTCATACGGCTCGGTGTGCTGCGCTTCGCGCACGCGGGCCACGGCCTGCTGGCCGTTAACCACCAGATCGGCGCGCCAGCCTAACCCCTCAATGGTGTGGCGCATCAGCTCGGCAACCACCGGGTTGTCGTCGGCAATCAAGATATTCAACGGCCGTTCTGTGCGGTGGCAGTCGCTGCCAAGGGTTTTGCCTGGCTCCACGGCAAAGCGCAGGTCAAACCAGAAGCGGCTGCCTTGGTTGGGCTCGCTGATAACCTGCAGTTCGCCGCCCATCAGCTCCACCAGGCGCCGGCAGATGACCAGGCCCAAGCCACTGCCGCCGAAGCGGCGGGTGGTGGACGCTTCGGCCTGGGCAAAGCCTTCGAAAATATGTTGTTGGTGGTCTTTGGCAATGCCGATACCCGTGTCCGTCACGGCAATGCGCAGCGATACGCCGTCCTGATCGCGCTCCAATTCGGTAACGCTGACGATCACATAACCCTTGGGGGTGAATTTAAGCGCATTGCCGGCCAGGTTGATCAGCACCTGCTGCAGGCGCAGGCGGTCGCCGATCAATACGCTGGGCAGGGTGGGGGAGAGGTCGAATACCACCTCGACTTCTTTGTCGCCTTGATTGCCGGATAACACCACAGCCAGGCTGCGCATCAGGGTTTCCAGTTCGAAGCGATGCAGGTCAAGTTGCAGTTTCCCCGCTTCGATTTTGGAGAAGTCGAGAATGTCATTCAGCAGGTCCAGCAACGACTGCGCGGCCGCGCGCGCTTTGTTGACGTAATCGTTCTGCCGGCCATTGAGCGAGGTGTGCAACAGCAGCTGCAGCATGCCCAATACGGCATTTAACGGTGTGCGGATTTCATGGCTCATATTGGCTAGAAACGATGACTTTGCCGCGTTGGCCGAGTCGGCTTGCAGCTTGGCTTGTTGCAGCTCGGCGGTGCGTTCAGCTACCTGGGTTTCCAGATTTGAATACAGGGTTTGCAGGGTCACTTCAGCAGCCTTTTGCGCGGAAATATCGCGCACCGTTTTCGAGGCGCCGACAATCAGGCCGACCGCATCGCGAATAGGCGCTACGGCCACCGAAACGGCGACCAGATGGCCGTCGCGGTGTCGGCGTTGGGTCTCAAACGGTTCGACCCGCTCACCGCGGTTGATACGCGCAAGAATTTCCTGTTCCTCGGCCTGCAGGTCAGCCGGCACCACCAGGTCGGCAAGGCGTTTGCCCACCGTCTGGGCGGCGCTAAACCCGAAAATGTGCTCGGCGCCTTTGTTCCAACTGGTAACGGTGCCGCTCAGGTCTTTACCGACAATGCCATCGGACGAACTTTCCACAATGGCCGCCAGACGCGCCTGGTCGGTGAATATTTCGCTGCGCCGCCGGCGCAAGTTGTCCATTACCGCCAATAACGCCGCCACCAGCCCGCTGATCAGCAGCCCAAGCACCAATACCAGACGTGGCGACGTTTGATTCAGACCGGCAACAAAGGCTGGGTAGGCGAGCATTTGCAGGCGCCACTGGCGGCCGAAAATCTCCCGCTCAACCGCCTGGCTGGCCAGTATCGGCTCTCCAGGGCCCGCGCCAGGGCTGTCGAAAAACGGCGCAGGGTGCTGATCATCGGTGACGTCAAACAGCTGCAGCGCCAACCCGGTGTGGTAGATGCCCAGGTCTTTTAATACTTCATCGATTTCCAGCGCGGCATAGCTCCAGCCAATGCCCTGGGCTTCTCGCTCGGCCTCATTGGCGGGTGTTAGCGAGCTGCGGTAAATCGGTAGCACCATCAGAAAGGCTTTAACCCCTTGATTAGTGCTTTGCACCAACACAATCGGGCAGGTCAACCGCACTTCGCCACTGCGCAGGGCCGCGAGAGCGGCGGCTTGGCGGCCAGGCTCTGAGGCGATATCCAGGCCAATACCGACCTCGTTGCCTGGCAGCGGTGAAATGTACTGGATCACATAACGCTCAGCGGTAGGCGCCAGCAGCTCTCTAACCTGAAAGTCGCTGCGGCCCTGTTGCTGTTGTTGCGCGACAAATGCGGCCAGTTCAGCAACGGGCACACGGGCGATGTAGCCGAAGGCGCGCGCGCCGGGAAACTCTTGGGCTATATCGCGGGTGTCGCTGTAGCGCTGAAACGCGGCAAGGGTCAGTTGCTGCGCCTCGACGGCCTGCGCCGCGCCACGAATGCCGCGAAGGCCAAACTGGTAGCGGTGCATCCGGCGTTCAACCGCATCGGCGGTTTCCTGCAGTTCGACCTCTAGGGCCTGATGGGTCAGCTGGCTGTTGCTGCGCTGGGTTTCCCAGGCTGCGAGCGAACTAAGGCCCACGCCCAGGGCAAAGATGACGACGATCCATGGCGGCATGCGGGAGTCCTGCAGGCTAGTTAGTGAGGCAAACCGTGGAGCAGCATTTCGCTGATCTGGGTAAAGGCGCACGGCCGGCTGTAGAGAAACCCTTGAACAATCGCGCAGCCTTTTTCGCGCAATACCGCCGCCTGTTCGCAGGTTTCGACGCCTTCGGCGACCAACTCCAGTTGCAGGGCCTGGCTGATATGAATGATCGCCTCAACGATGGCCATATCGGTGCGTTCTTCCAGCATGTCGCGAACAAAGCTCTGGTCGATTTTCAGCACGTTAATGGGGAAGCGCTTGAGGTAAACCAGGCTGGAGTAGCCGGTGCCGAAATCATCAATGGCTATGCGCACACCTAATTGATGCAGGGCGGTCAGGGTTTCCAGCGCCTGGTCGACGTTCTGCACCAGCACGCCTTCGGTGATTTCCAGTTCCAGCAGGTCGTGGCGCAGGCCGGTGCTTTCCAGGATGTCGATGACCATCTGCAGAAAACGCTGCTCGCGAAACTGAAGAAAGGAAATGTTTACGCTGATGCAGATATCCAGGCCCTGGTCTTGCCACAGGCGTCCATCCTGACAGGCGCGCTCCAGTACCCATTGGCCAATGGGCAGAATCAGCCCGGTTTCCTCGGCCAAGGGTATGAACTGCGCAGGTGACACCGGGCCGTTGGGGGCGTTGGGCCAGCGAATAAGTGCCTCAACACCGACAATTCGGCGCTCACGGCTATCCACTTTGGCCTGATAAAACAGCTCAAAATGCTGGTTATGCAGGGCCTCGCGCAGATTGCGCTCCAGTTGATGGCGCTCGCGCAGGGTGTTTTCCGTTTCCACGCTGAAAAACCGCCAGCGCTGGCGACCTTCCTGCTTGGCTTGGTACATGGCGGTTTCGGCATGGCGGAATAGCAGTTGTATATCGCTGCTGTCGTGGGGGAACACGCTGATACCGATGCTGACGTGCAGGTCATGGCGCTGATTGTCCAGCCAGAACGGTTCGCTGATCGCGGCCAGCACCTGTTCGGCGAAGTCGCCCAACGCTGCCAAGCTAATGGCTTCTTTGACCAGAATGACAAACTCGTCCCCCCCCTGACGGCTGAGCACATCACCCGTGCGGCAAAGGCGTTTCAGACGCGCGGCCATCAGTTGCAACAGGCGGTCGCCGGTGGCATGGCCTAGCGTGTCGTTGATGGTTTTGAAGTGGTCGATGTCCAGCACCAACATGCCCACATGACCCTGACCTTGCCCGGCGTGCGCTTGAATCACCGCTTGGGTGTGCTCTTGCAAATACAGCTGGTTCGGCAGGTGGGTGAGGGTGTCATGGCGGGACAGAAAGTCGAGCTTGGCGTGTTCGGCAAGCTTGCGTGCGCTGACATCGGTCAGCAGCATCAGAAAGTCGGCGTTGCGCTGTTTATACCGGGCAATCAAGGTGACCTGGCCGTAGCGCAGCCCCTGATGGGGCGCTGGCAGTTCGATTTCAAAGGTGACCGGCTGCTCGTCGGTGAGCGTTTGCAGGTGACCGGCGATAACCGCAAAGCTTTTCTCGCCAATCACCTCGCGCAAATGTTGGCCCTGCATGGCCTCTGCGGGTACGCCAAACCAACTGCCGGTCAGATCGTTGCAAAACAAGTTGTGTAGGTCGCGGCTCCAGAACGCAATAAATGCTGGCAAGTGCTGGATAAGGTCTTCCAGGTCGCGCCTTGCTTCGGCGAGCTTGTCCGTTTCACTACGAAGTTGCACATGGGTGCGGATGCGGGCACGGGCCACGGGTACGTTTAGGGGTTTGTGCAGAAAGTCCACGGCCCCATGTTCCAGGGCTTGCAGCTCAAACTGCGATTCAGTGTGCGAGGTGACGAATATCACCGCCGCGTCTTTGAGCTTAGGGTCAGCTTTGAGCTTGGCGCAGACTTGGTAGCCATCCATGTCCTGCATTTCGATATCCAGTAACACCACGTCTGGCTGACAGCGCTGTGCCAGCTCCAGGGCGCTATAGCCGCTGGTGGCAAAGTACACCTCGCCCAAGTCACGCACGGCTTCACGCAGCACTTTGATATTGGACGCTTGGTCGTCGACGATAAGAATTACAGTGGGCGCGCCGCGTAGCTCTTTGAACATAGCCACTCCATCCTTGAGGAGCTGGGGAGACGTTCTTAGCCTAGTTCAGGTGCCGCGCGGCGTTGGCTTTTTGCTGCCTGGAGGGGCGCTGCTCAAGGAATGATCAAACCCTTGCGGCGGTAATGCTCGATATCAATGCCATAGCTGCCGGAACACTCAACCGCGCGAACACGTAACTCGCGGCCCTCGTAGTCCTTGGGGTTGCGGGCCATATCAACCACGCGCTCGCGGCACGGCTGTTTGTCGGCGTCGAGCACCACCAGCACGCGCGGCTTGAGTTTGTTATCGGGCGGGCAGCCAATAATGATGCCGACCTCGCCATTGTTGAGCTCAACGATTTCGCCGGGCGGGTAGATGCCGATCAGGCGAATAAACGTACCGACGATATCTGCATCGAAATGCGTGCCGGCGGAGTCGAACAGAATGCGCAGCGACTCCAGGCTGGTTTTGCCCTTGCTGTAGATACGGTCGCTGTTGATCGCGTCGTAGGCATCGACCACGGCGATCACTTTGGCGCTGTAGGGAATACGGCTGGCATCCAGGCCTCGTGGATAACCGTTGCCGTCCATGCGCTCATGGTGGGCATAGGCGACGTCTACGGTGGCCGCCGTGACTTGCTGGTGGCTCAACAGCAGGCGCCGGCCATGGTCAGCGTGGGCTTTCATAATCACCAGTTCGTCGGGGGTCAACGCACCGGGTTTATTGAGGATTTCGCTGGGCACTTTGATTTTGCCGACGTCGTGCAGCATGCCGCACACGCCGATTTCTTCCAGTTGCAACGGCAACATGCCGAGCTCGCGGCCCAGCGCAATGGCGAAGATGGTGACGCGCAACGAATGTTCGGCGGTATACAGGTCGCTGTTTTTGATGCGCGCTAGCCACAGCAGGGCGGCTGGGTTGCGCAGGATGCTGTCGACACAGTCCTTGACCACCGCTTTAACAGCCGTGACATCCAACTGCACCCCCAGATGCACGGCGTTAAGGATACGCAGCGACTCTTCATGGGCGGCGTTCCAGGCCGGCAGTGCCGTGGTCAGCTCCTGAAAAAAATCTACTTTGCGGATTTTGGCTTGCGCCGGCACCGGCGCGGTGGCCTGCGCCAGCACCCATTCCTCAGCGCTGTGGGAGCGTTGGCCATCGACCCAGACGTAGTCGCAGGCAGCCTGCACGGCACGCAGTTCATGGGTTGTTTGCAGCAAGAAACCTTGAAATAGAAAGGCGGTTTCACACCAAGGGCGGTCCAGTTCCACCACGTACATGCCAATTCGCAGCTTATCAACATCGATTTTTATGCGTTCGTTATTAGAAGTTAGTGGCATAGCGGTATTTCCTGAGCGCAGAAGCAGAGACCGAGATGGCACAGCAACGGCAGTGACGACTATGACGGGTTACCGATTTAGCGAATAGAGGCTGCTGTTTACAAGGTCGTAATTGACTAAGCGAAATGTGCAAAGTGGCCCCGGGCGCAGTATGCCGAGGCCAACCTTAAGGCTCTCTGAAGGCGCGGTTACGACCTTCGTCTAAGCCCGATCAATGTGTCGTAAACGGCAACATCAAAACGCTACTAGGCATGCTGTAGAGCAGATGGTCGGCCGTGCTGCCTAGCAGTTTCAGCAGCCCGTGACGGTGGATACGGCCCATGACGATCACGTCGATCTGTTGTTCTTCGGCAAACGCACTCAGTGCCCGCCCTGGGCTGCCCAACACCATATGGCGGTTCGCCAAGGGAATACCGTTGCGCTCGCCCAGAGCATTGAACGCATCGACTTGGGCGTCGTAGAACTGCTGGGTGTAGACCGACGCCGACAACAACGCGCTGCTGGCAAAGCCGCTGTCGGTGCCGGCCAGTGAGGTTAAGTCGTAGGCATACACCAGGTGCACATCGGCTTTGCACTGCATGCCCAGCTTCAAGGCCTCGTAGATGATTTGCTCGTTGAACTCCTGTTGCGCGCTGCTGGCATCGAACGGGTCGACGGCAGCCATGATGCGCTTGGGCAGCGGGTGATCGGCGCTGACCACAAAGTGCATCGGCGTTTTGCATTGGCGGGCGAGGTGCAGGTCTAGCGGGGTAAAAAAGGCGCGTTTGAGCGCCGATACGTGGTCGACCGCCTTGATCAGCAGCGTGGCGGGCATTTCCGCTACGTGGGCGAGTATTTCCGGCAGTGGGTCCTTGACCCATTGCACCTCAACGGTGACATCAATGCCAAATTGACGCATGGAGGCAGCCTGGGCTTCCAACCAACGGCGATGACGCTCGAGGTAATCGGTTTGCAGCATCTGCAAGGCCTGTTCATTGACCAGGCCTGCGGTAGCCAAGCCCTCCAGATAATCGAACGCGACAATATGCAGGGCTGCGCCTTTGGCTTTGGCCAGCAGCATGGCGCGGTCAAAGGCGAGGTCTTTTTGCAGCAGCGGCGGGGCGATCAACAGCAGCCGCTGGGGCGTGGTTGTGTGTTGCGCAGACATGGGGCACCTCACTAAATCAACGAACGGACATCTTCAATGGCGGGCATTTCCGCCCCGGGGTGAGGGCAGTGTGCGAGTGCGTGCCGGGGCAAATTTGATCGACATCAAAAGCGCATGAGCTGGCGAAACAACAACAGGAGGTTGGCGTTACGTGGCCAGCGCTGCCTTTAGCTTGATCTCGATCAATATCCCTACGCGTTTGTAGGAACAACCTTACGCACGCCTTACCCTGGAGCTGATGCCATGCCGCTTATGAAAGCCGCTGTTTTCGTCGAGAAAAACCGCATCGTCCTGGCCGACAAGCCGATCCCCGATATCGGCCCGCTAGACGCCCTGATCCGAATTACTACCACCACCCTGTGCGGTACCGACGTGCATATCCTGCGCGGCGAATACCCCGTGGCCAAAGGCCTGACCGTTGGCCATGAGCCGGTGGGCGTCATTGAAAAGCTCGGCTCCGAGGTCAAGGGCTTCCAGGAGGGCCAGCGGGTTATTGCCGGCGCTATCACCCCGAGTGGCCACAGCTTTGCTTGCCTGTGTGGCTGCGGTTCCCAGGATGGCCCCGACACGCCCCATGGTTTTCGTGCCACCGGTGGCTGGAAGTTCGGCAACCTGATTGATGGCTGTCAGGCTGAATACCTGCGTGTGCCGGATGCCATGGCCAACCTCTGCGCCATTCCCGACCACCTGAGCGACGAACAAGTGCTGATGTGCCCGGACATTATGTCCACCGGTTTTAGCGGCGCTGAGCGCGGTGATGTGAAGATCGGCGATACCGTGGCGGTGTTCGCGCTTGGCCCGATCGGCCTCTGCGCCGTTGCCGGTGCCCGGCTTAAGGGCGCCACCACGATTATTGGCGTCGACACCGTGGCCGCGCGTATGACCGTGGCGCGCAGCATGGGCGCCAGCCATGTGGTGGACTTCAAGCAAGGTGATGTGGTGGCGCAGATAATGGCGATTACCGCTGGCCGTGGCGTTGACGTCGCAATTGAGGCTCTGGGTACGCAAACCACCTTTGAGTGGGCCCTACGGGTACTGCGTCCGGGCGGCACGCTGTCGAGCCTGGGCGTGTACTCCAGCGACCTGACCATTCCCGTTACCGCCTTTGCTGCCGGGTTGGGCGACTACAGCATCGTCAGCACCTTGTGCCCAGGTGGCAAGGAACGCATGCGCCGCTTGATGGCGGTGGTCGCCAGTGGCAGCGTTGACCTCAAACCTTTGGTAACGCACCGCTACACGCTGGATGACATTGAGGCCGCCTACGACCTGTTCGCCCATCAACGCGACGGTGTGCTGAAAGTGGCCATTACACCGTAATAGAGGAGGGCGTTTTTATGTTGATTGCGATAAGTGACAGCAAAACCGACCAGACCTGTATGGTGCGTCTAGATGGTTATGTTCTGCCGTTTGGCTCGCACGCTCAGGCACACGCCTTCGTCAGCCAGTTGCGCCAGCGCATTGCGGCTCCTCATCCCTTGCCGCCCCTGCCACGCCAGGGGCTCAAGCCCGAACTTCGCAGTGGGAAACTACCGGTCAAACGATCGGGTGTAAGTGCCTGAAGGTCCATGGCTCCTACATTTACCGTCGCGTGTTGAGGCTTCACTATGCAGACCGTTTTGACTCATTCCGCCAGCGCCGCCGAGCAACCGGTACCAGCAAGCGCCGCGCCACAAGGCGCCATTCCGATCCATGTTCACCCACTGGCAACGGCCTGCACCACCTGCGCCGTCAACGGCCTGTGTTTGCCCGTGGGCTTTTCCAAAGATGAAACCGCGCGCTTGGATACCCTGATCTCCCAGCGCATTCGGGTGAAGAAGGGCGCCGGGCTGTTCCATGCCGGCGACCCGTTGCAAAACCTCTACGCGGTGCGCTTTGGCTCGTTCAAAACCACGCTGGTAAGCGCCGACGGCCGCGGCCAGGTCACCGGCTTTTTGATGTCCGGCGACATTCTCGGGCTGGACGCCATCAGCACCGAGCGCCACGCCTGCAGTGCCATTGCCTTGGAAGACAGCGAGGTATGCCCCATCTCCTTTAGCCGTCTGGAGCGCCTGGCCGGCGAGTTTCCTTCGTTGCAGCACAACCTCAACCGCATGCTCAGCCGCGAAATTGTGCGCGACCATGAAATGCTGTTGATGATGGGTTGTCACAACGCCGACGAGCGTCTGGCCGCGTTTTTGGTCGGCCTGTCTCAGCGCTTTGTTAGCCGCGGTTACTCGGCCCATGGCTACCTGCTGCGCATGAGCCGTGAGGACATTGCCTCGTACCTGGGCCTGCGCCTGGAAACCGTGTGCCGCAGCTTGGCGCGGTTTCGCGACATGGGCCTGATTGCCTACCAAGGCCGCGTGATGGAAATTCTTGACCTCGCCAATTTGCAGGCGCAAGTGCAATACGGGCGTAAACCGGTGCTTATTTGATGTTCCAGTAACGCTGCATTTCCAGGAACAGAAAGGACGCCGTCCAGGTGATCAACACCAGCCCGGTCAGCGCCTCCAGACCGGTGAGATATTTCAAGTGGCCCACCGGCTCGATATCGCCGAACCCGATGGTGGTAAAGGTAGTGAAGGAAAAGTACGCGCAGTCGGTAAGCGTGCCGTCGAAATTGCCAGCCAAATTGCCCCAGCCGCCGCGCTGAATCATCAAAAAATACGCCAGGGCAAAACACCACACCTCAATGGCATGGGCCACCATGGCGCCGAGCACGCCAAAAACGATATGAAACCGATGCCACACCTTAAGGCGCGGCAGCAGGTTATTCAGGCGTAAGAGGCACTCGTAGTGAATAACCACCGCGACCACGACGACCAGCACATTGACCAGACTTACCAGCAGCATGCCGATCTCCTGAGGTAACGCAGCGGTGGATTGTTCGGTGATTGCCACGGGCGCCGTGTTGACATTTATCAAGCCCAATCGCCCAAGCACCGCATGTTTTCTGGCAGTCGCGGGCCTTTGCCGGGCAGCCATTGCCCACTAGTGGTGCCTTGATTTAGATCAGACGGCCACCGCACCCGGCCTCTAAAAGGGAAGGGCATACGTCAACTTGGAGATCACCATGATCAAGACACCCAGCATCATCAATGACCTAAGCGCATTGAGCCAGGGCGCCATCGGCGAGCATTGGATTGATGCGCTGGCTAACGGCACCCATGTGTTGATTCGTTCATTGCAGGAGCAGGACCGCGAGCGCGAGTTTGGTTTTATCCAACGCCTGTCTGCCGAGTCACGTCGCTCACGTTTCTCCAGCACCTTCAACGAACCGCCGCCGTCGTTGATGGAACAACTGATGAACGTTCAGTACCCCCTGCAAATGGCCTATGTGGCCTTGGTGCATGACAACGGCGAGCTCCGCGAAATCGGCGTAGCCCGCTATGCCCAGACCGAGGAACACTGCTGCGAATTCGCCGTAGTGGTGGCTGATGATTGGCAGCAAAAAGGCCTGGGTCGGCTGTTAATGATCCACCTGATGGACGCCGCGCGGCGCAATGGTTTTACCCGCATGGCGGCGACTGATTTAGCTACCAACTACCACCTGCACCGGCTGGTTAAAAAACTTGGCTTTGCCAGCCATTACCCGGACGGCGAGTTCAGCGAAATAGTCCATCAATGCCCGTTGTAAGCGTTGGTGAACACTGAGTAGTTTCCGATCCTGTTGCCAAATTCAACGCGCGGATACGCTGACGTTTCTCTGCACTGGCAGAACTGGTAACGCGCCAGGAAACGGCGAAGGAATAGCACCGTGAGACGACTTACCCTGATTACGTCATTGCTCGTTAGCTTGGTATTAACTGTCGGCTGTACGCCTAGGCAAAAAGACGTGGACACCCGGATAGCCGTTGCCGAAGAGATGGCGGCAGCGGCCAAAGCGCAGGCTGATCAGTCTGCAATCCAGGCTGATAATGCCCTGCGGGCGGCGAACGAGGCCAAGCGGTCTACGCAGGAGACCAGCGCCCTTATGCAACTGATGTTGCAAAACTCCGGGTCCGGCAGGTAGGCGGCCCGGTGACAAACGCCCCCTTGTTGTCAGGCTGGCTGGTCGAATTCGCTTCTGAGCATGTTAGTGAGCCAAGGCAAACAGCGGCGCTCGGCTATGCCGCATTCACTAAGTGAGCCGGCTTATGCAGCGTGACGAGAGCGCCAGAAGTACACCCACCACAGCGTCACGCACTGGCGAATCGCCCGGCGTTATCGTGGTGACGGACGCGACGCTGGCAACCCTTGTCGACATCGGCAGCGCGCTTACTCCCATTGTTGGTCCGTACGGTGTGGTGGCGTTGTACCAACGCAGCTTGTATCTGTGTGCGTTGCGCCATAACTGTCTGGCCGAATTGGCGGGCAGTGCCGGTAAACAAAGCGGCGCACTGGACCTCGCGCCATTGCGCACGGCGCTGGCGCAGCAAGACCTTGATACCGTGACTCAATGCAGTAGCGACCTGCTTCACAGCCTCAACCAGTTGCTGATTTCGTTGATTGGCGCTCCGCTCGCCGAGCGTCTGCTTCGCCGCGTATGGGAAAACTCCTTGTGCGGCCTCCACCCGCCGGACACCTTGCGATGACAAGCGCTGATCACACCTGCAACGTCGTCATTACCCGCTTGCGCACTGGCGTGCCGCGTTTGCACGAAAAGCACTGCGGCGCCGTTGCCGTGGGGTACGCGTTGCCAGTGGTGGACCCACCGGATTCGAGGCCCACCGTTGGCAACCACCGTCGCCCAGCGCCAGTCAGCCCGAGGCTGAAGGAAACAGCGCTTGCACAGCAATCTCCTCCTGAGTCGGGCCCGTGACCAAGCGACCGCAGAGCATCGGCGTTGCGGTGGAGCAGGCCACCCGCGAACTTGCGCAGCTGCGTCAGCAAACCCTTGATGCCCGTATCGACTTGGCGCAGGTACAACTTGATCTGCTGGCCACCCAAGGCCGGCTGCTGGAAAGCCATAAAGCCGAGCAGTTGTTAGAGGCAAACGGCAATTTGATCGTCGCGGCGCTGCGTGCGCAGACCGAAACCGAACAGGCCAAGCGCGAACTTCAGGATCTGGCACAAATGGCCGAGCTCGATGCGCTGACTGGCCTGCCTAATCGCAAACTATTTGGCGAACGTATGGCGCGGGCCATTACCGGCGCAAAGCGGCGTGGCGAAGGGCTGGCGTTGTTGTTTTTGGATCTGAATGAATTCAAACGCATCATCGACTCGCTCGGCCACTCAGTGGGCGACCAAGCGCTGATAGAAACGGCCCTGTGCTTGAAAGCCGCTGTGCGTGAAGTCGATACGGTGGCGCGTTACGGCGGTGATGAGTTCCTGATTCTGCTGGAACACGTCACCCAGCGCTCGGATGCGTTACTGGTTGTCGAGAAGATCATTGCAGCCTTGGCAATACCGCGGATTATCGGCAAGAACGTCCTGCGTCTGACGGCCAGTGTGGGTATCAGCCTGTACCCCGAAGACGGTGAAGACCCGCAGTCGCTGATCGACTGCGCCGACGCCGCCATGTACCGCACCAGAGGCCACAGCATGGGCGTATCGCCGACGACCGCCTGGGTAAACGGTACGGCTAGCAGCGAAGGGGGACGGCCGAGGGCGCAGCTGCTGCTCAGCCACTACGATAACGCCCTGGCTGAACACGAACGTCAGGGGCGCCAGCAGCGTGACGCCAACGAGCAATTGGTAGTGGCTGCGCTCAACGCAAACCAATTGCAGGACGCAGCTGAACAGGCGCACCGGCAACAGCAAAACCTGCTCGCCATGGTTGCCCATGAACTTCGAAATCCGCTGACACCGCTGATGATGACGGCGGGCCTGTTAACCCGAGTAAACGCGCAAGAACTGCCGCGCATGCAACAGATAATCGAGCGCCAGGTGTTGCATATCTCCCGCTTGATCGATGACCTGCTGGATGTTTCGCGGGCCAACACCGGCAAGCTGCGTATCGACCGGCAACTAATGGACATGGCGGTGCTCCTGAACGAAACCGCCGAGGCCATTCGCTCAGACATAGAACTGCGCCAGCAGCACTTCACGCTGAGCTTGCCGGTATGCCGACTTAGGCTAAAGGGCGATGCCGTGCGCCTGACTCAGGTGCTTAGCAACCTGCTCAGTAACGCCTCCAAATACACCCCCACTGGTGGGGCTATTGCACTGACGGCTAGTGCCGCAGACAGCGTGCTAACCCTTACCGTAAGCGATAACGGCATCGGTATTTCGGCCGGCGCCTTGCCGAACATTTTCGAACCCTTTGTTCAGGACGCCCACGCTGTTGGCTTTAATGGCGCCGGCCTGGGCATTGGCCTGACGGTGGTTCGCGAGCTCATCGAGGCCCATGACGGCAGCGTAAGCGCCAGCAGCCCTGGGCCCGGCAGGGGCAGCGTGTTTACCCTTACGCTGCCGCTATGCACCGATTAAAAACAGCCCCGGGTGCGGCTGATCAAACCGGCTCGGTCTGCGCCGCAAACGCCGCGCGGGCTAACGCCGGAATGGATTTGCAGTGGGTACGGCTCATGATTGCGGCGCGGTGGTTTTCCACGGTGCGCTGGCTGATACCAAGGTCGACGGCGATGTTTTTGCTCGGGTGCCCGGCCAGCACCATGTTCATGATCTGTCGTTGCCGGGGCGTGAGGGTGGCGATGTTTTTTGCCGCCTCCTGGTTCCAAGCCAGCCGTTCGCTGGCGTCACGCGAATGGTGCAAGGCCCTTGAGATGCTCTGCAGCACCTCGCTACGGCCCACCGGCTTTTCAATGAAATCGGCAGCCCCGGCTTTCATGGCCTCGACGGCATGAGCGACATCGCTGCTGCTACTGCAAATGATCATGGGTAGATTGTCGCCGTTGCGCCGTAACCCATTAAGCAGCTCAAAGCCGCTCATGCCTGGCAGGTGCGCATCTACCAACAAGCAGGCTTGTTGCCCAGGCCGATAGGCCGCAATAAACAATTCGCAGGAGGCATAGTCTTGCACGGTGTAACCGCCGGACTCGAGTACGCCACGAATGCTGTCGCGCATTAAGTCATCGTCATCAATCAAGAAAATGATCGAGAGCTGTGTGTCCTCGGCGGGCGGGTTGTTGTGCGTGGTGTGTTGCCGCTCAAAGACTGGCTTGGGGGCAATAAGTGAGGCAATGACGCGGGTGATTTCATCCAGCTTTGCCGGCTTGTTGAGCTGCGTGCAGTGCTCGAACTCAACATCGCGAGCGGTCTGCCTGGATATGTCGCCGGTGAGAATAATTGCCGGAATCTGCTGGTGCAGTTTGCTACGCAGCTCCATCACCACTTGCAGACCATTGATAGGGCCCGGCAAGTTGAAGTCGGCGAGGATCAGGTCTGGCCGCACACCGCCATGGCAGATGCAGGCGAGGGCGGCGGCACCGTCGCGAGCCATGGCTACCTGAAAACCTTGCAGCTTGAGTACCGCGCCGAGCAGTTTCAACAGCTCGACATCGTCCTCGACAATCAGCAGCAAACCGTGTTTGGCCAGCGCTACATCGCCGCGTACCAGTGGCGGCTGCGCCGCATACCCAAGGCCGGCGCGTTCACCGGAAACCGGCACTTCGACAGAGAAAGCCGGGGTGTTGTCCCATTGTGTTCTGATGCGCAGGGGATGGCCCAACAGGTGGCTCAATTCATGGGCGACCGACAAGGACAGCGCTGGCGCCTCACAGCGCTCTTCAGCGTTAAAACTCGGTGGCGTGCGGTCGTTGAAGTACGCGCCCTTAGCCACGGGCTCCCAACCAAAACCGGCATCCCATATCTCTATACGCAACTGGCTTTGCTGACGTCGACAGCCAAGAAGCATTCGACCTTTATTGGCGCAAACCAGGGTGCTGGAGAGCAAATTACGCAGCAGTTGCTCCAGTAGTTTTGGATCGCTTTTTACCCACAGGTGGCACGGCACCACCTTAAACGTCACCCCCCTGGCAGCGGCTTGGTAGCTGAATTCGTCGGCCAGACGCTCCATGATATCGCTGATGCGAAAACTCACCGACGTGGCGTGCACGGCATTGCTGCGCAGCTCGTTTATATCGGTCAGCGCACTGAGCATCCCCGAAATGGCGCCAACGGTTTCGCCAATGCGCTGGGTTAATTGCCGAGCGTGTTCATCGTGTAATGCCCCGAGCAGCAAGCCCTGGAGCAGCTTCAAGGTCTGCAGAGGCTGGCGAAGATCATGGCTGGCCATGGCCAGAAACCGCGAACGCTCAACGCTGGCGCTGATGGCCTGCTCTGCAGCGTTGTTCAGCGTAAGGGCCAGCACCTTGCGCTCGCCGATGTTGGTGAAGGTGATGATTACGCCTTCGATAAAAATGTCCTGGTAGCTGTGTACCGATATGCGTCGGGTAAAACTGACGCCGCTGCGCGACTCGACTTCGCGCTCGCGCGGCATTCGATCGCGCATTACCGATTTGGCGTCTTCCAGCAGGTCGGCATCCGAGGCGAGCGGGCAGAGGTCTGACAGCGGCCTGCCAATATCGCTTTCGATAATGTTGAACACGGCCCGGGTGGCGGGGGTGAACAAGCGAATATTGAGATCGTTGTCCAGCAACAGGGTGGCGATATCGTGACTGCGCAACACCGCCTCTAACAGCAACGTGGCGGCTCGCTGTTTTTCCAGGGCGGAACGTAACTGGGTGTTGAGGGCGGTTAGCTCGTTATTCAGGGCGCCATTGGTATCAATGGCTTCTGGCGCTGAGTACTCAGGCTGGTTAAGGCTGTTTGAGGTCGTAGGAAACGCATTGGCCAACGAAGATATTTCATCTCCCTCATGTTTCACAGCGCCTGCGTTTGAACGGCGGCGAACAGTCATTTGGTAACCCGTTGACACGCGCCCCGCAGGAGCGCTTGTGCTCACCTTACTCGTCTTTGCGGTCTGCAGAGCGCCTATCGCCGCCGGGTTACGCCGGTCTAGGCGATTTGCCCCGGTGTTTATCAGGCGTAATTAACGCAGCCCCCATGGCTGCTGCCCCCAAGCACTCTGCTGGGTAAGCGCCCCGAGCGACCAGCGGTAGGGCCCGGCACTGCTATTTGCCGGTAATTGACGCTGGCATAAGTAGTTTCCGAGCCTGCGCACCGGCCAATGTCAGCAAATGCAGCGCTGCATTAGCGCTTCCCGCTGGCGCAATCCTGCCCAACGCCTAGGTAGTTTCCGAGGCTACTCAGCCGAGGTCCAGGCGCCTAATTTGGCGGCTCTGCTGGAGCACCGCCGAAACACCGGTTTTGGCGCTGCCCAGGCGACCACGCACTTGGAGAGCAACATGATGAAAACCGATAAGCACCTTAAAGACGACATCCTGGCCGAGCTACGTTGGGAGTCGTCGGTCAATGCCGAAGAAATTGGCGTTGAGGTCAAGGACGGCATCGTCACCCTGGCCGGGCACGTCAACAGCTATTTAGAAAAATGGACTGCCGAAGAGGCAACCCAGCGAGTAGCCGGTGTACGTGCGTTGGCGGTGGAGATCGACGTCAAGCTGCCAGGCTTAAGCAAGCGCACTGATGGCGATATCGCGCGCTCGGCTGAAAATGTCTTGGAGTGGACGACCTTCTTGCCCAAGGACGCGGTGAAGATTTTGGTCGAAGACGGTTGGGTAACCCTGTCTGGCGACGTGCAATGGGAGTATCAGCGTCGCGCTGCCGTGGTAGCGGTGCGCAACCTGATGGGGGTGACCGGTATCAGCGACAACATTTTGCTCAAGTCGAAAGTCTCGGCCAATGGCGTCAAGGCCGACATCACCGAGGCGCTGAAACGCCGGGCGATTGATGACTCGCAGAAAATCAAAGTTGAAGTCAACGATGCCGACGTCACCCTGTCGGGCAAAGTCGGGACCTGGGCTGAGCGTGAATTGGCTCGCCACTCCGCCTGGAACACCGCCGGTGTGAAGAACGTGCACAACAACATCGTCGTCTCACTCTGACGCCGCTGTTGTTTTCCGCGGTGACAGGGCCAAACCCTGCGCCGCGGCCCTGTCAGCCGCACAACAGAGGTTTGCGATCATGAGCGAAGACGGTTCAGACGTGCATATTTTCAAAACCCATGCCGAAGCCGAAATAGCCATACGGGCGCTTAGCCATGCCGACTTTGATGTGAAAAAACTCTCCCTCGTCGGCAAGGGCTACCACACCGAAGAACACCCCGTGGGCTTTTACAAATTGGGTGAGAAGGTCAAGGCCTGGGGCGCCATTGGAGCGCTTTGGGGCAGTGTATGGGGCGTGTTTATGACCCCGGCGATATTCGTTCTGCCAGGCCTCGGGCTGGTCGCCATGGCCGGGCCGGTGGTTGCCATGTTAGTCAGCGCATTGGAGGGGGCGGTGGTGGTTGGCGGTCTCTCGGCACTCGGTGCCGCACTGGTAAACAGCGGGCTTAGCAAAGAAGAGGTGATCCGCTACGAAACGGCGCTTAAGGCTGACGAGTACGTGTTGATTGTGCATGGCAATGCTGAAGATATCCGCGTGGCGCGCGCCGTAGTCGGCGACCAAATGAAGGTCGCTTGAGCACATCTTCGCGGCGTTTTGCGCAAGCGATACCACCCGAGCACTCTGAGAGGGGCTGGTCCCTGAATGCTCTTGAGCAGTATTAGCCGGCCGCTATCACTTTGTTAAAGGGCACTCTACATGGCACCTATAAACGTCAGTCCTGGCGGCAATTTATTGCTGCAACGCGCCGAAAACATAGACGGCCTAAACATCGCTACTGCCAGACGTGCCGCGATTATTGGCAGGGCTGCGGCAGTGGTGCCCGCGCGCTTGTTGCCGTTGGTACCGCCGCCCTCGGTAGTCAGCGCAGCCGTGGGTAATAGCGCAGAGGGGGAGGCGACATTCGGTGTCGATGCGCTAGACACCCTAATTTCCCACCGCCGCCGGATCAAAAAAGGCGAGAGCCTGTTTCACGCGGGCGCCCCGTTGACGCACCTGTACGCCGTGCGCACCGGTTCATTTAAAACCACCTTAGTCAGCGCCGATGGGCGCAGCCAGGTCACCGGGTTCTTTATGTCCGGCGATATTCTCGGCCTCGACGCGATCGGTATGGAGCGCCACGCGTGCGATGCATTGGCGTTGGAAGACAGCGAGGTTTGCCCGATCGCCTTTAACCTATTGGAGCGGCTGACGGTCGATTTTCCGGCGCTGCAGCAGCATCTCAACCGCATGCTCAGCCTTGAGATCATGCGCGGGCAGGCGCTGTTGCTGATGGTTGGCTGTCACAACGCCGACGAGCGCTTGGCCTCCTTTTTGGTGGTGTTGTCGGACTGTTTTGTTAGCCGCGGGTTTTCCGCGCGTTGTTTTCTGCTGCGCATGAGCCGCGAAGACATGGCCTCGTACCTGGGGTTACGCCTGGAAACCGTGTGCCGAAGCATGGCGCGCTTTCGTGATATGGGCCTGATCGCTTACCAGGGGCGGGTGATGGAAATCCTTGATCTGGAAGCGCTCCACGGTCAGGTGCAGTTTTCGCGAAAGCAAGCGCTTCTCTAACGCTCACCGTGCGGCCTGCCGCTGCTGGGCGGCGCGCGCGTAAACGTCACCCTTGCCCCCAGGACTCTTGGAGCTTTGCGCCATGATCATCGAAATCTGTTACGCCGATCTTGGCCAGGCGTGCACGGTGCAGCTAGGCAAATGGCAGGTGCCGTTTGGCGATGAGGCTCAGGCAATCGCCTTCGTCAACCGCTTGCAGCAACGCATCAACGCGCCGCACCGCTTACCGCAGTCTTCTGCGCCTTGGCAACTTGCCGAATGGGTTAGCGATAACACGGCAATAAAACAGACCGCTGTAGGCGCTTAGACGCGCTGGTAAACGTGGCACTCGCGCTACGTGATCCAGCGTCCATCCCCGTTCCTGTGAGGTGCACCGTGCACGAGTACCAACGTCTGTTACTGGTTGCTGACCCGGCTATGCGCCATGGCTTGGCGATAAAAAGGGCGACTGAATTGGCCAAGGTCAGTGGCGCGTCCTTGCATGTAGTGGTTATCGCCAAGTTGCCAGGGCTGCAGCCATTTCTGGACAAAGGCAGCCAGGAAAGTGCGCACCTGCATCACATCGAGACCGTCAATGCTTGGTTGCGTGAAGAGTCGGACCTGCTGCGCTGCCGGGGTATCCCGGTGAGCACCGAGGTGGTGTGGAGCGAGGATCCACTGCAGAGCATTCTTCAGCGTGTTGAAGAGAACCGGCCCGATATGCTGATCAAAGACACCCAGCACGAAGGCCTGCTCAAGCGTACGTTTATTACCCCACTGGACTGGCACCTGTTGCGAGAGTGTGCGCTACCCGTTCACCTGATCGGCCCGTCAGGCCATGCCTTGCCTAAGGTGGTGATTGCCGCTGTTGATGTGGCGAGCGCGGACGCCTCGAGCGAAAGGTTGAACAGCAAAATTATCGAACAGGCGCAACGTCTTGCTCAGCAGTGCCGCGCTGCGCTGCATCTGGTGCATGCGCTAGACCTTACTCGCGTCTATTTTGGCGACGCCACTGGCAGCAGCGTGGTGTGGGCAGACCTGCTGGGTGAAGTTAAGGCGCAGTTGGAAAAAGCGTTCCGCCGGTTGGCCGAACGCCACCATATCGATGCCGACCACTGCCACCTGCTGATGGAGTCGCCGCTGCAGGCATTGCCTGAGTTCAGCGAGCACCTCAAAGCGGACGTCATGGTGATGGGCCGTGTGCATCGCTCAGGTCTGAACAGGTTGGTGGGCAGCACGACGGAGCATCTGCTGTATCGCTCGCCTTGCGGCATTCTTGCGGTGTGAGGTGGGTTTGATCTGCATCAGGCGGGGAGTGCGCGCGGGCTTTAAAAGTGCAACGTTGGATTTTCCTGCATTGCCGCCCCGGAGGGCTCCATGAACACTACCCCCGCTAACATCGCCGACCTCACCACCTTGAGCCTTGGCACCGTCGGTGAGCACTGGATTGAGCCCTTGGACGGCGGCGTGCATGTGCTGATTCGTGCACTTCAAGAGCAGGACCGCGAGCGAGAATTCCAGTTCATCAAACGCCTGTCGCCGCAATCGCGCAGAGCGCGATTTCTCTGCACCTTTGTTGAGGTGCCGGCCTCGCTGGTGGGCTTACTGATGAACGTGCAGTTCCCTTTACAAATGGCCTATGTGGCGCTGGCGCATGACAACGGTGAGTTGCGTGAAGTCGGTGTGTGCCGTTACGCGAAAGTGGAAGGGCAGGAGCAACACTGCGAATCTGCCGTGGTAGTGGCTGACGATTGGCAGGGCAAAGGCCTGGAACACGCTCTGATGCTAAGGCTGATGAATGCAGCTCGGCGTAATGGCTTCAGCCGTATGGTCGCAACCGACCTGGCAAGCAACGTGGCCATGCACCAGTTGCTGAGTAGCCTGGGCTTCCAAAGTCATCACCTGGTTGGCAATAGCAGCGAAATTGTTCATGAGTGTCAGCTGTAAGGAAAGGCTATGAGCGAACTGGCTGCCTTCGCTAATGCCGCCGTAGCGCTCGGCGTTGGCATGCTCGTGGGCCTTGAGCGCGAACGGCATAAAGGCCATGGCGACGAGCGCGCCAGTGCCGGCGTGCGCACATTTGCCATTACCGCATTGCTCGGTTTTCTTTGCGTGCAACTCAGCGGCCTTACCCTGGCGGTGGTAGCGCTGGCACTGACGCTGCTGATAACCGCCGCCTACCTGAAAAGCCCGAGTACCGACCCCGGCATCACCAGCGAAATCTCCCTGCTGAGTGTGCTGTTGTTAGGCGCGTTGTGTAGCAGCGAGCCGGCACTGGCCGCAGCGCTCGCCGTGGTGATTACCTTACTGCTCAGCTACCGCCAGCCGTTGCATAAATTTGTTCGCCATCAGCTCAGCGCCTTGGAAGTGCGTGACGGGCTGATTCTGCTTACCGTGGCGTTGGTCGTACTGCCCCTGGCGCCCGATCGCTACATGGGCCCCTATGCGGCGCTAAACCCACGCACCGTTTGCACGCTAACGCTGATGTTGATGGCGGTTGGCGCCTTTGGCCATATAGCCTTGCGCACCGTGGGCGCGCGTTATGGCTATGCAGTCAGTGCGATCGCTTCAGGCTTTGCCTCGAGTGCCGCCACGATTGCCAGTATGGGCAGCGTGGCTAAACGAACACCGGGGAGCGAGCGGCAAATGGCGGCAGCAGCGCTGCTGTCAAACCTGGCGACAATGGTTCAGGTGGGTTTGATCTTGGGCACGGTCAGTTGGCTATTGTGCGCAGCGTTTGTACTGCCGCTGATTGTTGGTGGCTTAGCCACACTGCTGTGTGCCTGGGTCTTGGGTCGCGGTGCGCAGCCGGTAGAACCCAGTGAGCCGCAAGCTGCCAAGGGTGCATTTGTGCCAAGCCAGGCGTTGATGATCAGTCTGGCGATGAGCGCGGTGATGCTGCTGTGTGCCGTTATGCAGCATCTGTTCGGTGAGTACGGCATGTTGGTTGCCGTGTTTGTCGGGGGCTTTGCCGATGCCCATGCTCCTGCGGCCTCCGTCGCCTCGATGGTAGACGCCGGCCAGTTGCCGAAACCGTCCATGGCTTGGCCGATATTACTGGCCCTGAGCAGTAATACGGTCAGCAAGTGTGTGTTGGCCTGGGCCACGGGTGGTCGGGCATTTGCGGGCTATATCATTCCTGCCCAACTGGTGATCCAGGCGTTAATGTGGCTAGCCGCCTGGCTGCAGTGGGCTTTTTGGACCTAGGCGGTTAGGCCATTTGCGTGATGGCCTTGCGAAAACGCAACAGCGCCGCCACAAAGAACACCGCGCCAATTACCGCAATCGCAACAAACTGCGGCCAGATGATCGACAGCCCAGCACCGCGATACAGAATGCCTTGGGCAAAGCTGACGAAGTGGGTAGTGGGCGCCAGCAGCATCAGGTTCTGCACCAGTTCCGGCATGCTTTCGCGCGGTGTGGCGCCGCCTGAAAGCAGTTGCAGTGGCAATAGAATCAAGATGCTCAACAGCCCCAGTTGCGGCATGGAGCGCGCCACCGTGCCGAGGTAAATGCCCATCGACGTGGTGGCAAACAGATGCAGCGCCGTACCCAACAGAAACAGCGGAATCGAACCGCTGATGGGCACTCCCAGCCAACCGCGTACCACCACATACACCGCAAACGCGCTGGCGATTAACACCACCAAGCCCATCGACCAGACCTTGGCCAACATGATTTCAAACGCGCGCAACGGCATCACCAGCAAGTGTTCGATGGTGCCGTGTTCGCGCTCGCGAATCAGCGCCGCGCCGGTGAGGATGATCGACACCATGGTGATGTAGTCGATCAACTGCATCACCGAGGTAAACCAGGCTTGGGTCAGGTTTGGGTTGAACTCCATGCGCATGGCCAAGCCCACCGGGCTTGGCGCAGCACCCCGGTAGCGTTGGGCAAAGGCCGCCACCTCGGTGCCGACGATGGTCTGGATATAGCCCGCGCCAGTAAAGGCCTGGCCGATCTGCGTAGCGTCGACATTGAGCTGCATGCTGGGCCGGCGACCGGCCAACACGTCGCGCTGAAAATCTGGCGGAATATCCAGGGTGAAGGTGTAGCGACCGCTGTCCATGCCAGCGTCTATAGCGCTGCTGCTAATTTGCCCTGGCGGCAGAAAGTAGGGCAGTTGGAAGGCGTTGCTGACCCGCTCAGACAGCGGCGAGCGGTCTTCATCGACAATTGCGATGGGCGCATGGTGCAAGGCTTCGGGAATGCCCGAGGCCGCTGTGTAAATACCGAAAGAAAAGGCCCAGACGATCAGCACTAGCATCGCCCGATCACGGTACAGGCTGCGAAACTCCTTGATACCCAAGCGCAAAATATTCAACAGGCTGTGCATGGCCTAACGCTCCTGCTTACGCAAGCAAACCACGCTTAGGCCAATCAGAATCGGCACCGTGACCAGCAGTTGCAGGAAGTAGGGCGCCAGAGCGGAAAGATCCAGCGCCTTGGAAAAGATCCCACGGCTAATGGTGAGAAATTGCGCCGTTGGATACACCCGGCCGATCCAGGCGCCAACGCCTTCCAACGACGACACCGGGTTAATCAACCCGGAGAACTGAATGGCCGGTAGCAGGGTGGCGATGGCGGTGCCAAACACCGCGGCAATCTGGCTGTTCATAAAGGTCGACATCCACAACCCCAGTCCGGTCGAGGTGCCGATATACAACAGCGCGCCCAGGCTCAATACCCACAGGCTGCCCTTGAGCGGCACGCCAAAGACAAACACCGCCAGCGCCACCATCAGCAGAAAATTGAACATGCCCATGGCGATATAGGGCAGCTGTTTGCCCAACAAAAACTCCAGGCGCGTGACCGGGGTGACATACAGGTTGATGATCGAGCCCATCTCTTTTTCGCGCACCACGCCCAGCGCCGTGAGCATGGCCGGAATCATCATCAGCAGCAGCGGAATAATCGCCGGCACCATGGCTTGCAGGCTTTGCACGTCGGGGTTGTAGCGGTAACGCACCTCAACCGTGGCCAAGCCGGTTGCGCGCGGGCTGAGCTGTGCCAAGTAGCCGCTGTGGATGCCATTGACATAGCCTTCGATGGTGCCCGCGCGCATCGGCATGGCGCCGTCGACCCAGGCCGCCACGGTAGGCTGCGCACCGCGTTTAAGGTCGCGACCAAACCCCGCTGGTATCTCTAACGCCAGGGAGATGGCCGCGCTTTTCAGGCGGGTTTCCAGGTCGGCGTAGTCGCGCAACGGCGGCTGTTCAAGGAAATAGCGCGAGCCGGCGTAGCTGCGGATATACGCCTGGCTGGTGGTGGTTTGGTCGCGATCCAGTACGGCAAACGACAGGTCTTCAACATCCAGGCTGATGCCGTAGCCCATGATAAACATCAACAGCACGGTGCCCAGCGCCGCCAAGGTCAGACGAATCGGGTCGCGGCGCACTTCCATGGCCTCGCGCCGCGCGTAGCTGAACAGGCGCAGGCCGCTAAACGCTTGGTGGCGTTTAGGGGGCGTCGGCTCAGGCGCTGGCTCGAGGGTGCTCGGGGCGGCGGGGGCTGCGGCGGCAGGGCCTGCCGCTTGTTCCAAGTAGGAGACAAAGGTTTGCTCCAGGCTATCCAGGCCTCGCTCATGGGTGAGTTGTTCAGGCACGCCACTGACCAGCACGCGGCCGGCGTGCATAAAGGAAATACGGTCGCAGCGCTGCGCCTCGTTCATAAAGTGCGTGGAGATAAAAATGGTCACGCCGTCGTTGCGCGACAGGTCGAGCAAGTGCTGCCAGAAGGTGTCGCGGGCGATCGGGTCAACGCCGGAAGTGGGCTCGTCAAGAATCAGAATTTCTGGCTTATGGATCAGCGCCACTGCCAATGAAAGACGCTGACGAATGCCCAGCGGCAGGCGGTCGGGGAGGTTGTCGAGGTCTTCCTCTAAGCCAAAGCGTTGCACAGCGTCCGCTACGCGCGTGGCGATTTGTGCGCTAGGTACATGAAACAGCTGCGCGTGCAGCACCAGGTTTTGCCGCACGCTCAGCTCGGCATACAACGAAAACCCCTGGGACATATAACCGACCCGGCGCCGGGTGTTGAGGTCATCGGGATCGACCTCCTTACCGAATAACCACGCCTGCCCCGAGGTCGCTGGCAGCAGGCCGGTGAGCATTTTCATGGTGGTGGATTTACCGCAGCCGTTGGAGCCGAGAAAACCAAATATCTCGCCTTTTTCAATGCGAAAACTGGCGCTGTCCACGGCAGTGAAATCGCCAAAACGGCAGGTCAGCTCGCGGGCCTCGATGGCTATCACCGCTTCGCCGGTAGTGGCAGAACGCGGGGTGATGACCAGCGGCTTATGGCCACGGCGGCGTTGTTCCGGCAGCAGCGCAACAAACGCCGCTTCAAGGTTTTCACAGGCGGTGCGTTGGCGAATATCGGCCGGTGCGCCACTGGCCAAGACCTTGCCGGCATCCATCATCAGCAGGTGATCAAAGCGCTCGGCTTCTTCCATATAGGCGGTGGCCACCAGCACGCTCATGCCCGGACGGCGCGCGCGTAACTCGGCGATCAATGCCCAGAACTGGTTACGCGCCAGCGGGTCGACGCCCGTGGTGGGCTCGTCGAGGATCAGCAGGTCGGGGTCGTGGATCAGCGCGCAGCACAAGCCAAGCTTCTGCTTCATGCCACCCGACAGCTTGCCGGCTGGGCGCGTGGCGAAATCGGTGAGTCCGGTGCTGGCCAACAAGCCCGTAATGCGCCGCTGACGTTCCGCCCGGCGCTGACCAAACAGGCGGGCGAAGAAGTCGAGGTTGTCGAATACCGACAGGGTCGGGTAGAGGTTCTTGCCCAAGCCTTGGGGCATATAGGCGATGCGTGGGCAAACAGCGGCGCGATGGCGGGCGTCGGCCATGTCGCCATCAAGCACGTTGACCTGGCCTTGCTGAATCACCCGTGCCCCGGCTATCAACGCCAGCAGGCTGGACTTGCCGACCCCATCCGGGCCGATCAGGCCGACGATACCGGTGGCGGGAATATCCAAGGTCAGGTTGTCCAGCGCCACGCTTTTGCCATAGCGCAGGCTAACGTCTTGCAAACGCGCCACCCAGGCGCGCTCGCCGCTCACAGCGGCACCTTGACTTCCAGATTGGCCGGCCAACTGGCTTCAGGGTTTAGGCGCACATGCGCCACGCCGGGTACACCGGTTTTCACCTGGTTGAGGTGCTTGCGCAGCAGCTCGGGGTCGATGCGTGCCTTGATGCGGAACATCAGTTTTTCCCGTTCGCTGGCGGTTTCCACGGTCTTGGGGGTGAACTGGGCAACGCTGGCGACATAGCTCGCCGTGGCGGGGATGACGTACTGCGGCGCGGCGTCGATGATCACCCGTACCTCGCTGCCAATCGCCACACGGCCGGCTTGGTCGGTGGGCAGAAAGAAGGTCAGGTACACATCGCCAAGGTCCACCAGGTTCAACACCTTGCCGCCAGCAGCGATGACTTCACCGACTTCCGCAATGCGGTATTGCACGCGGCCATCGCGGGGTGCTTTGAGTTCGGTGTCGGCCAGATCGGCCTGTAAACGCTGCTCAGTGGCCAGGGCCGCTTCGATGGTGGCTTGCGCTTCCACCACCTGCGACTTGGCCGCTTCGATACCGGCCTGGGCGGTTACCACCTGGGAATTGGCCGCAGCCAAGGCGGCTTGTCCGCTCTCCAGTACGGCGCGGTCATCGTCCAATTGTTGCTTGGCCATGGCATTGCGGCTAACCAGAATTTCGGTGCGGGCAAAGCGTTTTTGCGCGGCGGTGAGTTCCGCATGGCGCTGCGCCACCACAGCCTGGGCGGTGATTTTTTCGCTGTCACGTTGAGCGACTAACGCAGCGGCCGTGATTTTTGCGGTGCGCGCCCGTTGCGACTGTGCTTGGGCCTGCAGAATTTCGGCCTGCAGTGCCTGGGTGTCCATACGCGCGACCACTTGCCCGGCGCTGACCTGTTCGCCTTCAGCGACCAAAATCGCGTCAATACGCCCCGGCAACTTACTCGCCACATCCACTTCGGTGGCCTCAATACGCCCGTTACCGCTGGCGAAATTGCTGTCTGGCGCTGCCGGTTTAAACACCAGCCACGCGGCGAAAACGGCCACTGCAGCGGTGCCGGCAATAGCGCCTCGCTGCATCCACTTGCGGTTTACGTCGTTCATCCATGCCTCTCGTCTGCGTCTGGGGTCGCGCGGGAGGGATGATCGGGCGGAGCACACGCTACTTTCTTGATATTTGTTAAGAAAAACGCTCTTGGTTGAAATGACTATGGGCTCGCGCTAACGGTTCTGTAAGCAGCCAACCGCTTAACCGCTCAGGTGGCACCCCCTCAGGTTTGCTTAAGGTTTGCCACTGAAACTCGCGCGCCCATTCACAAAGAGGATTGCTGGAGAGTGATTAGCGAGCATGAGCAATTGTTGGTTCGCGCCTTAGAGGGTGCGCAAAATGCTGTGTTAATCAGCGACCGGGCAGGGCTTATCGTCTGGGCCAATCAGGCCATGAGCCAGCAAAGCGGTTACACCTTGGCGGAGCTGGTGGGCAAGTCGCCACGCATTCTCAGTTCTGGAAAACAGTCGCAGGCGACCTACCGCTTGATGTGGCAAACCATTCTTGCCGGCAAGGCCTGGCAGGGCGTGCTGGTGGAGCGCAATAAGCAGGGCGAGTTGTACACCGTCAATCAACTGATCTCGCCGCTGCTCTCGCCGGACGGCGCCATCACCCATTTTCTGGCCATTCAGCACAGCTACTGCAGCGTCGGCGGCGAACGCGAAGAAATGCAACGGTTGGCCTTTAGCGATGCGCTCACCAGCTTGCCCAACCGCACGCTGCTGTTGAATTTGATTGAGCAGGAAATCATCGACGCGCGCATCAGCCAGCAACACTTCACCCTGTTATTTCTCGACCTCGACCGCTTTAAACAGGTTAACGACACCTGTGGCCATCAAGTAGGCGACAAGCTGCTGGTCTCGGTCGCACAGCGGGCGCTGAGGACCATCCGCCGTACAGACGTGCTTGGCCGTTTGGGTGGCGACGAGTTTATTGCGTTGGTGCCGCAACTCAGCGGTAAGCGCCTGGATAACCTTATCGAAAAAATCACCGCGGCCATCGCCCAGCCGTTCGAGATTGACGGCCATACACTGCAGGTCGGTGTGAGTATCGGGGTCAGCAATTTTCCTAACGACGGTGACACCGTTGAGCAACTGATCGATACGGCAGACAAAGCGATGTACAAGGCCAAGCAGGCAAAGCGATCAGTAAGGCGCTGAAGCACTTAGCTCCCCGCATGGGCGCTTTTTCTCCATGCCCCAAGTCAACCTCACTGTCCCAATGCTATGAATGCTGAAACCCCGACACACGGACCGGTTGTTCTGGTGCTCGCCGCCGGACGAGCCACACGGTTTTTCGCCTCGGGCGGGCAAGTAAACAAGCTGCAAGCCAGCCTGGCAGGCTTGCCGGTGTTGGAGCACGTGCTGCGCGCGGTAGAAGCATCCGGCCTTGCCGTGCATATCGTGCGCTCGGCAGCGGGCGAGGGCATGGGCGATTCGATTGCCGCCGGTGTGCGAGCCACCGCCCATGCCAACGGCTGGTTGGTGCTACCCGGTGACTTGCCCTTAATCACGCCAAACAGCCTGCAACAGGTGACGCAAGCCCGGGCCGAACATACGGTGGTCTTACCGTTCTACCAGGACCAACAGGGCCATCCCGTGGGTTTTAATGCCGAGTGTTTTGCCGAGTTGGCGACGCTTCCGGGGAAAAGGGCGCGGCCTCGGTGGTGCGTTCGCGGCGCGAAGCGGACCACGTGCTGCGGCTAGAACTTGATGATGTGGGCATCGTCTCGGATATCGACACGCTGGCCGACTTAGCCCGCGCCGCTACCTGGCTAGCCGCCAACTCAGCGCATTAAGCCAACGCACGTAGGGTGTGCCGTGCGCACCAGCGCTAAGCGCCGACACACCTCAAGTAAGCGCAAGCACATCTTCCGAGCTCTGGTTTCGCCCCCCATTTGTAGCCTCCATCTTTCGCGTCTGCCCGCCAGAGCCGACATATTTCCCGCGCGCCCCTGGCCTACAGTTGCCCGTCGCTGAGTGTTCAGCGATCCGGTTTGGTCGCCGGGAAGTTCACGTCGAAAGCGCACGCGCCTGCTATAAGAAGTAGGCGTTTTACCGCTGCTCTATGGCGGTTGTGCGTGGGACACCTTCGGGTGTGCCGGTTTTCTTCGTGGCCGGTCGACCAACCTGCGTACAGCTGCCTCCTATTTTGCTTGGTCGCAAAGGGAGGTAGCCCTTCAACCCACGAAGAGATTTATTGTTATGAATGAATCAACCGCTGTAACCACCCACCAACCTTTCGACAAAATGGACAGCGCACCGCTGTTTTCCGTCAATGCCGGCGTACCCATTGAAGAAGCCCTGGAGCGCGCCGCGCACCTGATGCTCTACGTCGAAAAACTCGCCGCAGCAGATGCCTTTACCGACAAAGCGTTCGAGTCTGCCATCGTGCAAACCCTTAGCGAAATGGCTAAGGCCTTGGTCACGGCAGCCAAGCAGGAGGAGGGCGAGGCTAAGCCATAAAGGCGATTAGTTGGGTGTGAGAGGAAGGGGACTTTGTAGTCCCCTTTTTTGTGCCGTTGGATGGTGGGAGTCGTCTAGTTGGCGAACGCAGTGTGCGGGTAGTAAGTGAGGAATATGACGGGCCGCTAACGGCCAAAAGCGGGACTGTCAGATTTTTTGTGTGTGGGCCGGTAACGGCCTGCCGCTAGGCAGACCTTCATTTACCACGTCGGCCTGGTGAACCGGTCCCCGTAAAGGA
>LNAP01000569.1_pt1 | contig 42309 bp, 39 predicted proteins | sample 602601 | NCBI WGS metagenome assembly LNAP01 (sample SAMN02440304, study PRJNA202911) | soil metagenome | biome: Subtropical and temperate rainforests or woodlands; isolation source: soil samples (1 kg each in a 20% v/v slurry with milli Q water) were... ...
AGTCTGCGGGGTCGATCCGCTGAACCTCGCCGGCACCCTGCTGCCCGGTGCGAAAGTACCGGCGCTGGCGAGTAATCGACTGGTGTATCGCGATGGTCTGCCGGTGGCTGCGCAGATAGCTGGCAAGCCGTGTTTTTGGCTGGAGCTGGATCAACGGGCTATGGCTGAAGTGAAGAGCAAGCTGATCCGGCATTGATGTTGTCTGGGCGGCCCTCTTCGCGGGCAGGCCCGCTCCCACATTGGACCGGTGTACATAAATCCATTGTGGGAGCGAGCCTGCTCGCGAAGAGGCCATCACTGCCAACAAATTTATTGGGGCCGAAGCTGATCCGGCATCAACACCGCCGAATGCCCAGGCTCAGCCACCCCATCATTCACAGGTTCCGCCGCCTGCCTCGGCATCAAGACCTGCTGTGGATAAGTCTGCGCGAAATGCACCTCGGGACTGTTATCCACAAGCTTTTTCAAACGCTGGTTGAATGCACGGCTCACCGCATACTGCCCTCCCGACACGGTGCGAAATTGTGCCGTCAAGACCACGCCATTGAGGTCCATCTTGTCAACGCCGAACACATCCAGCGGCCCTTGCAGGTTGTACCTGAGGAACGGGTCGTCGCTGATCGAATGCCCGGCTTCGCGAATCAGTTCGATGGCCTTGTCGACATCGGTGTCATAGGTGAACTGCACGGAGAAGAACGCGTAGGCAAATTGCCGCGATTGGTTGGTCACGGCCTTGATCTGGCCAAAGGGCACCGAATGCACGAACCCTTTGCCGTCGCGCAGGCGCAGGGTGCGAATGGTCAGGCCTTCGACCGTGCCGGCATGCCCGGAATCGAGCACCACCCAGTCGCCGATCGACAGGGTGTCTTCAATGATGATGAACAACCCGGTGATTACATCTTGAACCAGTTGCTGGGAACCGAAACCGATGGCCAGGCCAATGACCCCGGCACCGGCCAGGAACGGCGCAACATTGATTCCCAGATTGGCCATGGTGGTGATAGCGCAGATCACCACCAAAATGATTTTGATCGCATTGCGCAGCAACGGCAGGATCGTCTTTACCCGCGTACTAGGCTGGCGTGCCCCGCGCTTGTTGAGCGGGGGTTTCAAGGCTTCCTGGATCGCCGTGTCCAGCACGACCCAGACCATCCACGTCACCAGGAAGATCAAGCCGATATGGCTCACCGCGTCACTGATCGCCCGCCCTACGGCATTGCTGACCGCAAAATCGAACAGTGACACGCCCCAGATGCGTCCGAGGATATCGATGAACACGATGGCCATGGCGATACGCAACAACGCGTGGGAGAGGCTCAGGAAGCGCTCTTTGTAGGCGCCACTGCGGCGCACGTCGGATTCGCTACGGGACTTGAACAAGTGATGCAACGTGGTGCTGAGAAACACCGTCGCGATCAGCAGCACCGTGGTGAACAGCGCGCTGCGCAACACTTGCTGGTTGTCATCGCCAATGCCGATCAAGTTGATGACAGACACCAGCACCATCAACAGGATCGGCCAATACCAGAGCCCGGAAAAAATCCGCAGGGTTTCGCGCAACGCCGGCTGCGCCCGCCGCTGGGCCAGCGGCAGGATGCGGATAACGTGAGCGACCGGACGGCGCATGCGGACCACCAGCAAACCAAAGGAAATCGAGGCCGCCAGCCCGGTAAATACGGCGATGCTGCTGGTGAGGTTGTTACCCAGTTGATGGGCGATCTGCGGGCTGGTCAAGGCGTCGCTGAGGGCGACCAGGAAGCCGATCGCGAACAGCGGCCGCGGGCTGTCCTGGCGAATGATCTGCACCGCCCGGCGCTTGTGCCCGACATTGAACAGCACCACCAGGGACATCACCAACGACGCCGCGAACACCCCACTGCTGGTGGCATAGGCAAAACACAACGCCAGCGCCCGACCCGCTGACAAAGCCATGAACTGGCTGGCATAGATCGTCAACGGCAGGCTGATCACCGCGGGGAGGCTGTAGGGCAAGACATACCCAAGCAATGCCTGCCCACGCTCTCGACTGAGCAGCAAGCGATGACGGCACAGGCGTTCGGTCAAGAACTTGCCGAACATCCAGAGCAAGCCGAAGACACCTGCCCACACCGCCGTCAGCAGCAGGAAATCGGCCGCCACGCTCCAACTCGAGCGGGCCGATGGACGATTGACCAATTGATCCACCTCATCGGCCGCACGATCCGCGCGCAGACGCCAGGCGTCGAGCAGGTCCTTGTTGAAATTGAGCTTGTCCTGGATGCCATCGATGCTTGAACTGATGGCGCCCAGCAAGCCGCCCTGAACCAAGGGTTGAGGATGTGCCGGCGGTGTGGCGGCGGTGGCCGCTGCCGGCACACCCGGTATCGCCGCTGCTTCCAGTTCCTCGCTGCCGAAGAACAACAGCGCCCCCATTAATATCGCCGTCTTGAGCCTGATCAAGGCATCCGCTCCTTTGGATAGGACTGTAAGGAACTGATCGAGAAATGCCGGACTAGTTCGGTGTTGGCCGGTAAATGCCAAGCGCCGGGCTACTCGCTGATCCTGTCGCGGATCGTCACCGGCCTGGCGCACGGGGTGTTTTTCTCGATTGGCTCGACAATCGCCACCAGTCTAGTGCCCAAGGAAAAAGCCGCCAGCGCGATCGCCAGCAAACCGGCCCCAACGGGTATTGCGGTGATGTATGAAATGCATACCGTCCGTAGTCCCACCGAAACTTTCGTCAACCTCTGGCAGTCATCAAAAGATCAGGGGGCAGTCAGACGGGAGGCGACATGGCGGCGATTCACATCGGCATTTCAGGTTGGCGCTACACGCCCTGGCGGGGGGATTTCTACCCGAAGGGACTGGCCCAGAGGCGCGAATTGCAATTCGCCTCACGGGCAGTCAACAGCATCGAAATCAATGGGTCGTTCTACGCCCTGCAGCGGCCAGAACGCTATGCCCAGTGGTATGCCGAAACCCCGGAGCACTTTGTGTTCAGCGTCAAGGCGCCGCGCTTCATCACCCATATCAAGCGTCTGCGTGACATCCACAAACCCCTGGCGAACTTCTTCGCCTCCGGGGTCCTGGAACTCAAGGAAAAACTCGGACCGTTTCTATGGCAGTTTCCCCCCAACTTCAAATTCGACGCCGCACTGTTCGAGAGCTTCCTCGAGCAATTGCCCCACGACACGGAGCAGGCCGCTGCCCTTGCCCGCCAGCACGACGCCCATGTGAACGGCCACGCCAGCCTTAAGACAAGCAAGAAAAAGCCCTTGCGCCATGCCGTGGAAATCCGCAACGACAGCTTCATCGATCCGGCATTTGTCCGCCTGCTCAAACGCTACAACACGGCCCTGGTGATTGCCGACACCGCCGGTAAATGGCCCTATCGCGAAGACCTCACCAGCGACTTCGTGTACCTGCGCCTGCACGGTGCCGAAGAGCTCTACGCCAGTGGCTACACCCCTCAGGCACTGAAGCGTTGGGGTGACCGGATCGATGCCTGGCATCATGGTCGGCAACCGGCTGATCCCCACCTGATCGCACCTCGCCTCAAACCCAGGGTGCGAAAGTCTCGAGAAGTTTTCTGCTACTTCGATAACGACATCAAGGTCCGCGCGCCCTTCGATGCGCGCCGTTTGCTGGCACGCTTCGACCTCGACAAAGAGCTGCTCACCGCCCCCGGTGAGCCCGCTGCGGAAGGGGTGCTGCCATGAGCGTTTCCGACCCGGTTGGCACCACCGACGAGCAGGCGACCATCGATACCACGGTGCATCGTTTCACCGTACTGACGGTCAACACCCACAAGGGCTTCACGGCGTTGAACCGGCGATTCATCCTGCCTGAACTGCGCGAGGCGGTGCGCAGTGTCTCCGCCGACGTGGTGTTTCTGCAGGAGGTACACGGCACCCACGAGCATCACCACAAGCGCTACGACAACTGGCCAGCGATGCCCCAGTACGAATTCCTCGCGGACACCCTCTGGCCGCAGTTTGCCTACGGACGCAATGCGGTCTATCCGGCAGGTGATCACGGCAACGCCTTGCTGTCGAAATTCCAGATCGTTCGGCACGACAACCTCGACGTGTCCATCAGCGGACACGAGAACCGCGGCATTTTGCATTGCGTGTTGCGCCTGCCGGGAGAGGGCCCGGAGGTGCATGCCATTTGCGTCCATCTTGGCTTGCGCGAAACCCATCGCAATGAACAACTCAAGTTACTGGGCCGCCGCCTTGAGTCGTTGCCAGGCGACGCCCCGGTGATTGTCGCCGGTGATTTCAACGACTGGCGCCAACGCGCCGATGCCCTGCTCCAGCCCTGTGGTCTGCGCGAAGTGTTCGCCGAGCACCACGGCAAGCCGGCGCGCAGTTTCCCCGCGCGATTGCCGACCTTGCGCCTGGACCGTATCTACGTACGTAACCTCAAGGCCAGCCATCCGCAGGTATTGGCGAACCGTCCCTGGTCACACCTGTCGGATCACGCACCGTTGTCGGTGGAGATCGAGCTATGAGCATCCCGTCGATGGAAAAAAACACGCTGGAAAGAACCATTGCCGCACCGCCCATTAGCGAGCCGGCAGCCGTCGACGTCGAGTACGGTTGGCAAGGCAACAATCGGGTCCAACTGCTGGAAAATGGCGAAGCCTATTTCCCTAGAGTGTTCGAGGCGATGCGCCAGGCCACCACCGAAATCCTCCTGGAAACCTTCATTGTGTTCGAGGACAAAGTCGGTGAAGAATTGAAGGAGGTGCTGATCGAGGCGGCACAACGGGGTGTCCGCGTGACTGCCAGCTTCGACGGGTTTGGCTGCGGAGAACTGACTGCCGATTATCTTTCCGCCCTGAGCGGTGCTGGCGTGCATTTACAGATGTTCGACCCGGCACCCAAGCGCCTGGGCATCCGCACCAACTGGTTCCGACGCCTGCACCGCAAGATCGTGGTGGTGGACGGGACGATTGCGTTCATTGGCGGGATCAACTTCTCCGCCGATCATTTGGCCGATTTCGGCCCCGAAGCCAAGCAGGATTATTCGGTTGAAGTGCAAGGCCCGGCGGTGGCCGACATTCACCACTTTGCCCTGCTGCAATGCGGTCGCCCGGCCCGCGCCAAATACTGGTGGCAACGGCGTCGACAACGGCGTTCGGAATTGGCCGTCACCGATCACGACGGTCAGGTACGACTGGTGTACCGCGATAACGCCGAGCACGCGACCGACATCGAAGAGGTCTACCGCCTGGCGCTGCGCACGGCGCAGCGGCGCGTGGTCATTGCCAACGCCTACTTCTTCCCAGGCTACAGGTTGCTGCGCGAAATCCGCAACGCCGCGCGCCGCGGCGTAGAAGTGCGCCTGATCCTGCAGGGTCAGCCGGACATGTTGGTGGCCAAACTCGCGGCGCGTATGACTTACGATTACCTGCTCAAGTCCGGGGTGAAAATCTTCGAATACTGCGACCGGCCACTGCACGGCAAAGTCGCGCTGGTGGACGAAGACTGGAGCACAGTCGGCTCCAGCAACCTCGACCCGCTGAGCCTGTCGATGAACCTGGAGGCCAACGTGTTGATCCGTGACCGCGCGTTCAACCGCGACCTGTTCGATCGGCTTGAAGAACTCAGCGACAACCATTGCAAGGCCATGTCGGTGGACGAGGCCCCACGCGGGCGCATCTGGCACATGACCGTGGGCTTTCTGGTGTTCCATTTCCTACGCCATTTCCCGGCATGGGCCGGTTGGCTGCCAGCGCACAAACCACGCTTGAAAACGTTCACCCCACCGACCGGGAGCGATCAACATGAGCCGCACTGAAACACACGCGGCGTCCCACGCCGAGCACCCGGCGAAATCGCGCTGGAGTCGTTGGAAAAGACCACTGACAATGCTGTTTTTCCTGGCGCTGATCGTCCTCTTGACGATGTTTGCCCAGCGCATCGAATGGAACGAGGTGCTCGACACCCTGGCCGATTTCAAGGTACGCACCTTGATCATCGCGTCAGGGCTGACACTGATGAGTTTCCTGGTCTACGCCTGCTTCGACCTGATCGGCCGAACCTACATTCGCCAGGACCTGACGTGGAAACAGATCCTGCCGGTGGGCATCATCAGCTACGCCTTCAACCTCAACCTGAGCGCCTGGGTGGGCGGCATCGCCATGCGTTATCGGCTGTATTCGCGACTCGGGGTGAGCAAGGCCAACATTGCGAAAATCCTCGGCCTGAGCCTGGCGACCAACTGGTTCGGCTACATGGTGATTGCCGGCGCGGTGTTCAGCAGTGGGCTGGTGCGCATGCCGCCAGGCTGGAAACTCAGTAGCGGCGCGCTGCAAGGCGTGGGCGTTTTACTCTTGCTGGCGAGTGCGGGATATCTCGCGGCCTGCCAGTTTTCCAAACGCCGCGAGTGGGCGATCCGCGGGGTCGAAATCAACTTGCCATCACTGCGCATGGCGGTCCTGCAACTGGCCCTGGGGGCGCTGAACTGGTCGTTGATGGCCGCGGTCATTTTCACGCTGCTACCGAGCAAACTGGATTATCCGCTGGTACTTGGCGTGTTGCTGATCAGCGCCATCGCCGGGGTCATCACCCACATTCCGGCAGGGCTTGGCGTGCTGGAAGCGGTGTTCGTGGCGCTGCTGCAACACGAGGCATCGCGGGGTAGCCTGGTGGCGGGTTTGCTGGCGTATCGGGCGATTTATTTCCTGTTGCCGTTATTGATCACGCTGGTGATGTACCTGATGGTGGAGGCCAAGGCCAAGTCATTGCGGATATCGAAAAAACCCAAATAATGGGTGGACGCCTTCGCGAGCAGGCTCGCCCCCACATTTGAAATGCATTCCCCTGTGGGAGCGAGCCTGGTCGCGAAGGCGTCATGAGCGACACTACTATTCATTTTGACTGAATAATGCTCAACCGTTCACCCACCACCATTTCCGTTATCCAGTCCACCAGGATCGAGGTGTAGGCCTGCTGTGAAACCGGATCGCTCAGCGCATGATCGGCGCCGTCGATGATGCGGTGGGTCAGCGAGTGTGTCTGCTGGCACGCCGCGCGATAACTCATGATGGTCGCGTGAGGCACGTAATCATCGGTTTCGGACTGTACCAACAACACATCACCCGTGAATTGCGAACAGGCATGCAGTGCCCGATTGCTGTCGGCGCGCACCAGAGTGCTGCGGTAATCGCGCAGATCGAGCTTGTCCAAATCGCGCTTGGGCGTATGCCATTGATCGTCGCGGTACAGCGCCGGCACTCGCAGGGCCAGCCAGCGCACCGGCCGTAGCGAGGTGAGGATCGAGGCCAGGTATCCGCCGTAACTGGTGCCGACCACGGCAATCGCCGAGGTATCCAGCGCCGGGTGCGCCAGCAAGCGGTCGTAGGCCGCCAGCAGGTCACGCAGATTGTCTTCACGGGTCACGCGGGTCAACGGAATACCCGTGCCGCCGGTATGCCCGCGCAGGTCGAAGGTCAAACATACGCACCCCAGACCGGCGATGCCTTTCGCCCGCTCCAGATCTCGCTCCTGGCTACCCCCCCAACCGTGCACGAACAGCACGCCAGGGACTTTTGATTTGGGGCTCAGGAAAGTCCCACTCATCTGTTCGTCGTCGATGTCGATTTGAATGCTTTCGCTTCTAGCCGTCATAGGATTTGACCGTTACGTACTTGAGAAGAAAATCACTGTTTTCCGCTGGCCCTCGGTACACCTCGATGGCGTCCGCCGGCAGTGGCTGATCGATGTAGGTTTCCACCGAAGACACAAGAATCGCGCGCATCCCCGGATCGTTGACGAAGCTCTGCAACGCTGCCACTTCCGCGCTGCTGGCCCCGCCCATGCGCCAGGATTGCTCGAGCACGCCGCTGCGTCGCTGGCCGTCACTGGCAATTCCCTGGGCGATGTCGTAATTGCGCCGCGAGGCGTAGAAACCGGGATAGGCTTCATCGGCGGCCGCGTCGAACACCTTGGCCTGCCTGATCGCCAATCGCACATCGTCAGGCAAATCCAGCGCCAGCAGATCGTCGTAGCCACCCTGCACCACCAGCAGGTTCGAACCACCATAGACCTCTTCGCCATGAGCGTCTTTGGTCAAGTATTGATCACCGCAATAACTGAGCAACCTGGCGCCGATGAAACTCTGCCCGACGCTGTGGGTAATCACCTGGTCCAGGTCCTGCTCCAGTACCACACCTTCACTGAACAGCGCCTTGGCTTCAGGACGGGCGAGGATTTCGTCGAACTGGTCGAGGCTAGTGATGACTTCCTGGCCGCGCCCCGCACAGGCATGAATTGGCTTCATACGGATCGGACCGCTGTAGAGCAGATGCTCCGCCGCCGGCCGTGCATCGTCGAAGGAGAAAACACTGAGACCGTCGAGCACTACCGTGCGCACCCGTTCGGAAAACATCGGCGCCCAGCCTTGCGGTGCATGGGCATGCCTGTTCAACAAACCATGGCTGATGGCCTTGGTGCAGATGAAATCGTGCTCGACGTATCCGCCCCATAAATCCTCTGGTCCCTTGACGCCCAACTGCCGGGCGGCAGCGGCGCCCACCAGGGTCTGGGTCGGCAACAAATAGATGTCCCGCCCGCCATGCACCTGCGGGTCGTAGCTGCCGCCGTATTTGAGCCCGAGGATTTGCGCCAGCCAACGGGCCAGGGCGCGATTGGTTTCGACTTCGTGCTGCGGCGCATCGGGGCGGACCGAATGGGCGACTACCAGTTTTTTGCGGTTGGTTGGGGTCATGCGTCCCCCTTCAATTGTCGCTAAATGAATGTAGCTGATGGGGTGCAGGGTTCAGGCCAATCGTCCCTCGAAAATAACGGTTTTAAAATCAATCGGTTGTGCAAAAAGCATAGCGTCGCGCCTGCTTTATTCTGCACGACGGGTATCAGGACTCTGGCATTTTGCACGACTCGAGCATTTTGGCACTCCCGCAGGGTGATGCTTCTATCGGGGGGCCGCACTCGGCATCACCCCAAACCGCGCCCGGTAATCACTGGGGGCCAGTCCGGTAATCTTCTTGAATGTCGAACGAAACGCCCCCGGATCCTGATATCCCACGGTCCAGGCGATGTGATCGATGGTGCCGTTGGTGAATTCGAGCATTTCCCGGGCCTTGCCGACTCGCAGGTGCTGGCAGTACTCCGTCGGCTTAAGCCCGGTTGCCGCACGGAATCGCCGCAGGAACGTCCGCTCCTCCAGCCCTGCCCGTTCAGCCATCGCCGTCAGCGAGACATCGGTGGCACCCGTGCTTTGCAGCCAGTGTTGAACCCTGAGGATCGCGGCATCGCCATGGTTGAGAATCGGGGCGAAATTGCTGCCACACTCACTGGCGCTGTCGCTGTGTTCCACCACCAGGAAACGCGCAGTGCCGGTGGCAATGCTCGGGCCCAGCAGACGATTGACCAGGCGCAGACCCAATTCAGACCACGCCATCAGCCCGGCCGTGGTAATCAGGTCGCCGTCATCGACGATGGGCGTATCAGCCTTGAGCTTGATCGCCGGGTAGCGCTCGGCGAAGGTTTTCGCGGAAGTCCAGTGAGTGGTGGCGCTGCGACCGTCCAGCAGTCCGCTTTCAGCCAATAGCAGCGAGCCCACGCAGACACCGCCCAGGGTCGCGCCGTTGGCGTGCTGCTGGCGAAGCCAACGCAGCAGCGCTTGCGGCGCCTGGGCTTCGGTGAAGCCGGCAATCGACGGCGGAATCAACACCGCTACCAATGCGCTGTCCGCAGCCGGATGGCTGTCATAGACACGAACGGGCGCCTGTTCGCCATCGACCTGCCAATGGCTGATCCGCAACAAAGGCAAGCGCGCCGCCTGGTGCTCTGCAGCGATACGGTTGGCCACCCCGAACAGGTCCGTCAACCCATGCACCGCCGCCATCTGCGCGCCGGGATAGATCAACACGCCCAGCTCGGCGATTGCCCTTTGTGCTTCCATTGTCAGTTTTCCCCCTTCTATTGTCGGTGCGGCCAATCCCCGGACGGTCTGCCAGGGTCAATACTTCATTCCACACCCAAACCGCACTTCGAGGAAACAGTCATGGCCAAGCAAGCACTCATCGTAGTCGATATCCAAAAAGACTACTTCCCCCAGGGCAAATGGCCGTTGGTCGGCGCCGATGCCGCCGCAGACAACGCTGTTCGTCTGCTCAAGGCCTTTCGTGAGGCCGGTGATTCGGTAGTGCACATCCGCCACGAGTTCACCTCCGCACAAGCGCCGTTTTTCACCCCGGGCTCCGACGGGGCGAAGCTGCACCCTAAAGTCCTCAACCAAGGCAGTGAGCCGGTGGTGCTCAAGCACTTCGTCAACTCGTTCCGCGAAACCGAACTGCAGAGCATTCTCGACGAGCAAGGCATCAAGGAACTGGTGGTGGTCGGCAGCATGAGCCACATGTGTGTCGACGGCATCACCCGCGCCGCCAACGACCTCGGCTACAGCGTCATGGTGATCCACGATGCCTGTGCCTCCCGTGACCTGGAGTTCAATGGACTGAACGTTCCGGCAGCCCACGTACATGCCGCGTTCATGTCGGCATTGGGTTTTGCCTACGCCAAGGTGGTGTCCACCGACGAGTTCCTCGCCGCCAGCCGTTAATAACATACCCGCCTTGCCGCGCAATACGGCTCCTACAGGGAAATCGAAAACTGCGGGTAACAAAAAGCCCGGCATCCTGATGGGAGTGCCGGGCTTTGATTCGATCGAAGCTATTGCTTAGAACGGTTATGAACACCAGAAAGGCCACAAAACCGTTCGAGTGAGTGAGTGAACAGCCTTAAATAGCTAAGCAAATCTGATAAAACCGTAATTTTTCTGGTTTCACTATGTAGCGTATTCTGTAAGTTTTCGGTCATTTCGGCACCAAAATCCGTGCAAAACCTAACAAAATGGTTTCGGCCCAAATGCGGCCAACACCGACATACCGCTCGTCGGGAAAGCATCATCACTGGATGTTGACTACAAAAAGTCCACTTCTAGCGGCGCAGTAACCATCCTTGACCACAAAGCATTCAATGGTATGAGACCCTGCATAGGAAGCGTTTTCTCTCCTTATCAGCGTCCCCGTTGTCACAGTGGCCTGCTCGAATCCCCCCCGCAGTTTTTTTGCCTTTGCTGCCGCTTCACCTGTATTCACTATCTGCCAATAGATTTTGAATGGTCTGGGCACGTCAGTGTTCGCTACAAAGCTTAACGAGGATCCTCTAGGCAGAGGTGCACCATCGTTATGGAACACGGCTTCTCTGAAGCCATTCCTAGTCATAGTTCCCTCGACCTGAACATAACCTACCGGAACTGTTGGCCAAGCAACCGGTTTGCGGTGCGGCGCGTCTATCAACTTCTGGAACGCGCTTTTCGCACGCTTGATGACGGAAGTCTCGGTCAGCGATTTCTGTCCAGGATGGCTAGCCGCCTTTTCAATCAACTCACGCCCCATCCTTGGGGCCAACGCGTCAATAATTGCGTTCAGATCACCCTGCTCCGCAGCACGAACAAAGTCAGTACGGGCCGTATCGAGCCAATCATAGAAAGCATCTTTCCTTGCTGGCTCTTGCTCCCAAGAGTCGGCGAAGTTCTCACGCGGGTTGGATGGATTCTCTATCCAAGACACGCCTTCCCGATCAACAATGTATCTGTCCATCGACTGTAGAATACTGATTAGAGCACCAGTAACTGACGACTCCTGTCCGTACGAGTGAGCCGCCAACGTCGAAATCACAACAGATGTAGGGCGACCGTCTGGATCATCTGAAAAACGCATGTCTCTATGACGTTTAAGAATCTGGATAGCTGACTGCAGAGGCGTCTTCACTCTGAATACGGGTATATCTGCAATATCAGCCTTGGCCTCTGCCAGCATCATAGCCCTACGCTTTTGGTCAAACGCAGGCTTCATGCATTCGTAGAACCAATCCGCATAACCGTGCGGGTTACTGGAGGGCCAATCCTCAGAGAGATGTGCGTAATTACCATGATTTTTATCAGTTATTGATATAGAGCGATCAACAAAATCCAGCGTCATAGCACGCTGCTCTCTTATCAAACGTTGTCGTTGTCCATCCGGAACAGAGGGTAGAAGATCCATATGAAATTGCGCGGTGTCGGCGTAATTTAACGTCCAGCACCTATCCCAATCGGATGGAGCCTGCATCCCATACCGAGCTGCGTAAAGCTTGAGCTCATAACCGAGGTCTTCATAAAGCCCCTGCTGAGTTTTTGTCGCCTTACTAAGATTAAACTCGAAAACCACATCGAGATCGTAGTGTTCCTCACCACTTATTGGCGGAATGACTGTACCTAGCCGAAACGAGCCTTGAATATATGCATCAATATCAACTCTAGAAAAGCGCGACTCGGGACGCTCCAGCCATGTACAAATTGATCGATAACTTTTATCTGCAGACTCATACCGCTCAGCAGGAATATCTAAAGTTGCAGCTAAAGCAGAAATAAAACGGTCACTTGCCAGGGTGGGGCTCACTATTAGGCATCCTTGCGTAGAGTAGTGGGCAGAAAACAATCAATCTCAGAATCCGAGAAAGTATATTCCTCGTTATCCTTTAATGCTTTCTGTGCGCTCAAGTAAGCTTTACTGTCCGTCTGTGGCGCCCCCTTATAGATTGAGGCTAGCTTCGCTTGCAGCTCATCTCTGCGCTTAATAGCATCTTCGTAGGAGATATGATTCATTCGCAAATCAGTGATCAGAGAAAGGTAGGACTCACGTATTGGCCAGATACTGGCTGCGGCATCCCGGTGCTTCTGAGCTGTCCCACCAGGATCAAACCCTTTCATATAACCCGAAATCAGCAACGTAAGCAGCGAGAGCAACGCCGTTACGACTTTTACACCCACAGGATCAAAAAACACAGCGATTACTGCGCCGGAAGCGGTTAGCCCAGAGACCCAGATTTGCGTGATCTTGAAGCGACGTAATGTAGTTGCACAGTTATCAGCCATTTTTTCATGAGTTTTATGTGTGTAAACAACTCGTCCAAAACACTCGCGTATCTGGCCTTCCAGATGAGAAAAATCAGTCATTTTTGTCTACCTTGACGAGATCAAACAGCCACCTCAGGCCACTAGAGCATGACTGCACACCTTGATCAATCTGCTTGTCGCGAAGCAGCAACCAATGGTGACCATCTCTGCAATGCTCGACAGATGCTCGTTCAAACGATGATGGCCAGCCATGATTGGGTTGGGATAGACACGCATCGCCCTAGGGCTGTGACGTTGAGGAGGTGTGTAGATGCTTTGGCGAAGCCTTTCGCTAGCCGTTGGGCCTGAGGTTTTCTCGGCTCACGTTGTGACTCTTGGGAACGGTTTTTCCTTCTTCTCCACGCCCCCAGGCCACATGATTAGTAAAGGGCGGATGCCCACTCGCTTAGACGTTCACCTGGTAATGGATAACCCCCGCAGGCACTATTCACGAAAGTACCCATTCGTTCTTATGGTTGATCCGATGGAGCTGAGTCGGCAGTGCGCGCAGCGGTTAATCCTCTTTGCTGTAAGTCCGATCAAGCTAGGCAATGAGCATTCTGACCGTCGCGCCAGGTGCCGTGGAGACGGATCAACTATCACCATCTGCGCCAAGCATGGAGTCCAGTGATAGCCTATCGAGGAACGTCGGCTTCAAACAGCGATTCTGGAGCACAGAATGATCAACCTCAATAAAATTGCACACTGGTTGTTCTCCGAACGCCGCCTTGCATGGGAGCAAAAGCGTGAAAGCGAATTCATTCAGGCAGTGAACAGTTTTAAGACCCTTAGGGTGACACCGGAGGGCGGGATGTCCATCGATCCCGAAGAGCTTCGCGAACAGATAGTCGCTTCACGTGAGCAGTTGAAGCACCTTGTCCACAAACCAGGAACGCCTAGCAGGTCAGTCAAAGCAGCGGAAGATGCCCAGGTGGAACCGGTAGTGAGTCCCGCCGTAGAGGCTCCAGTGAGTGCCATGGACTGTATCGAGGTGGTGGCTTGGCGACGGCTGCCCAGTGGCTCTGCCGTGCGGTACGTGTGCCTACAGTCTACGAGTACCGGTTGTTACGCTGTCGCTACGGCTAGTCTCTTTCCAGGTGGTCAGGAAAGCCTCCCGTCTTGGGTCGATGGTAATACAAACAGGCAAATTGCAAATGCCTTACAGAGTTCTGAGCTCCACTGGTGCGCGACTGTTAGTGAGGCGATGAATGCATGGGATGCAGAGCTCTGATTGCCCTCGCTTGACCATTCATTTCATGATCATCGATGCGGGGGGGGATAGCGTCAGGTGCCGGTCGGTTGTCACTCATAGTGCAGCTCTCCAAACAAACCGATCATGAGGTCTCCTTCCAAGATTTCGAACGGAAGGGTGACATATTGATCTCGATGACGAGGTAGAGCTTTCCCGTCATGTGGCGCGTTCTTAGTGTGACCTTGCACCCGCTCGCCATTTTCTTTGATATATGGAAGCACTACGATCCGACCATGGTTCTTGGACAAAATAGTGCCTTCATGCCATAGGGTCGTACCTTCTTCGCTATTGGACTCGCCCCCGGTGTTCTTGATGACCCACCTAGGCTGCCCATCATCCTCGAACCAGAACACGAAGCCTCCACAGACCAACACCCTCTGGCCGCGCATCCTAGCCTCGGCAAGCATTTGTTTGACGCTGGCCAGTTGAAGCAGTTGGTTAGCTCTTGGAAGCAGCAGAGCACGAATCTGTGCCTTGGTTCTTCCCCAGTGATCAGCTGCCGAAAGACCAAAACCCTTGGCAGTAAATTCTCTGAGGCATATCTGTGAGCGCTTCGGGGTTAGAGCGCCGATCTCTTCCCATTTCATGTCTCCGGTACGACGAAGACAAGCGTTAAACCTTGGGAGTGCAACCACTTGCAAATATGGGGCACGTGTAAGCTGTTCGTGTAGCGGCTGCCGCAAACTATCCATTTTATTGGGCAGCTCTAAATCTTCGATGGCTGGGCGGGGCAGATGAGCATTACGTTTGATCGCCTCGCGCTCCATTAGCTCCTCTTCGTCCTGAATGCGGCGAGCCGCAGTCAAAGCCTTGTCGACCTTTAGGGTGACTGAGGCTTGGATCACGGGATCAAGCACCGCTGTGCCTATGCGCTCGGCGGTGGTCTGGTTGAACGCATCTGCCGCAATCATAGCTTCTGCAAAGGTGCTAAATGAGGAACCACGTGCATGCCCCTGGCCGTTGTCGTAGAAGTAGCGTTTCCAGGCGAGCAGGGAGTCGGGGAAGAGCTTCAGGGCTCGCAGCTGCCATGACCAGCCGATCCCAAATTGACGGAATGGGAGTACGGCTAGGGTAGGCATCGAGTGGTACGGCATCTGATCGAGGCGCATGGTTCTTCCTTGCAGATAGGCAATGGTCGCGTCGATAGATACGCGCCGGTGGGATACCCTGCTTTCAACGATTGCAGATATACCCAATGGATAGCACATCGCCAGGATGATTCAACCTACTATCCGAATCCTGATGTTGGTAATTGCGTACTTGCAGTGAGAGACCCCACATCTAATCGCATCGCTCGAGTGTGCACGTACGGGGCGATTTGCCGTCGCGTCAGTCAGTCTCTTCCCAGGTGATACGGAGAGTGCTCACCTTGGATGGAGGTCAGCACAGCTAGGCTTTACCTGATTCATGTCTGCCGGTGTACCTTTGGTAGAGCGATCAAAGCCAATTTCCCTTAAGGCTTTAACCGATTGCTCTGGTTACCACACCCACGGCTAGAGAGGTTTGCCAGGTACTACACGAGGTCACTCTCAGTCGTCGTACATGGCTAATGGGGTGTCCGGGTTCACTAGATCACCACTACGGACACCTCAGGGTGCAGGGAAGGCATTGAAGGGATTGGTGAGGAGTCCCGCATCGTTATTGGAGACCACCTGCAGTCAAGGTGAAATCTGGCGACCTTCTGTCGTCAAATTTTACCTAGTTCGAGAGCCAATCAGTTACAGATCCAGAAATGAATGCCGATAAACGTTTCGTAGAGGGCTTTCCAAGCCTGTTGGGCTTGCGAACGCGAAAACGTGTGCTTCACTCACCTCGTGAATCATTTGGATCAAACCTTAAGCGCAATTGCGATGTTGAAACGATGAATTCTGTTGCATTCGTCGAGTAGTTCATAGGAAAGTGAACTCTGGTGATGAGTTTTTGATCAATCACCAGTAGAATCGCCGGTCGCTTCAGCGCACTGACACCTGAAAGCTACCCTTACCGACCGTTATATTGTGTTCGATGATGCCTTGGAAGCTCGCACCCTGACTGCGAAGCTGACGTGCCCTTTGGACGAGATAGCCATGAGCCTGCAAGCACTGATTTCCCTGTCCCGTAGCCCTGACAAGGTTGACGCTGATCGAAATATCTCTAAGCGCCTGGAGCAATCGCGCCGGCAAATGGAGATCTACGACCGTGAAATTGAGACCCGGATCGCTGCCAAGGTAGTGACTCGCGAGCAGTTGGCGAAGACCTGCAGCCTTTAACCCCTACTTCAAGGAAAGCAGCCGTAAGGCTGCTTTTTTTATGCCTATGACTCCGTATCTCGTATCCCAATTCGCGCAATCCACCATGACCAACCTGGTGCGCGAATGCTTTGGTTACGATTTTCCGGACATCCTGACGAAGCGCCAGGTAGGTTACATATTCAACTACCTGAACCGGCTCGACGCGAAAACCGTACTGCTCGAATTCCAGTACGTGGACAAGGATTTCCTGGAAGATTTCTCGCGCTACTACGCAAAGCGTTATGGCAACGATGGGCACAAATGTGCCCGGATGCATTTCTTCGCCTGTCCCTTAGATCACGGGATGGTCTCTGAGATCCTTGCAGGTGGCCCGAACGCCGATGAACTGGTGAAGACCCTTCAAGACAATTACCTGGGCTTCATGGTGATCAAACCGCTTCCTAAAACCTTCATAGGCAAGACATGCCTTAAGGTGATGGATGATGAGTCCACAGACGACAAACGCAAGCGTCGTCTCAGCCGTAAGTACAAGGTCGATCTGTTCGGGATCAGCCTGAGTGTCGAGTCGCTGGCCTTCCAAGAGCAAGACAAGGTCATCGCCGCCTGTGCAACGACCGCCATATGGTCAGCACTGCATGCTTTGCAGTGGCACAGCATTCGAAGCGTTCATTCGTGTAGCGAAATTACGATGAACGCCCTGAACGACCGCAGCGGCTCGTCCAACAGCTTTCCCAACACAGAGCTGAACGCCGAACAAATGCTGCGCTCTATTGATGCTGAAGGCTTGAGACATCATCAGGAAAACCTTCGCGGCACTGATGAGAAGCGATTCTTTGAGACAGTTGTGAGCCACATCGACAGCCAGCTGCCCCTGATTTTCATTGGAGACGTTTACTCACTGAGCGGGCCTGGCAAGAATAGACCAACGCGTGAAGGCAACCATGCCATTTGCATCGTTGGCTACAAACAGGATCACGAAAAGATTCTGTATATCCACGACGACCGGCTCGGCCCCTATGTCCGAGCCAAGCTGATCCCCACCACAGGCTACTCGATGAAGCGCAAGCCGATGCGAGAGGCTTGGGCATTAGCACTTCAAACGATGAACTCGGACGGCACCTGGAGCGACCCGCTTGAGCTAATCGAGCCTGACGTCCTCATCGTGCCGACAGATAAAAAGGTACGTTTACCGTTCTACTTTGCCTTAGAAACCTGCGACCGAATCAAAAAGCAAGTAGCACTGGATTGGAAGACATGGTTCCCTGCCGAAGAGACCAATGTCGCGGATGACATCTCCTGCCGGATTCGTTTGAGGGAAATCTCACACATTCGTCAGGAGGTGAGAGATCAGAATCTGGACTACAGAACTGCAGTGGCCCGCTCGACAGATTGCGGAGATTCCCGTCTGGAACCACCTGAAAACATAGCTAATCCAGAAGCATCTGAGCCACGCCCAACAGTCCCAATTGAAACCCACGATCCGGCATGCCTAGACGGCGAAGATGCTCCGGAGACCAGACCTGAGGCTCGTCCGGAGGATGAAGAGGCCGACGTTCCACTGATACCTTCACCAGAAGAAGTTGAGCAGTGGCAAAAGGAAAAGGTAAATTTCTTGACGAAGGGCTTTGCCCGGTTCCAATGGGAAGCTCAGTTCTTTTTTGACGCCATTCCGATCTTCAAAATTTACATCGATGCGACTGACGTGCCCCAAGGGGACGCGGTTTCAGCCGTATTTACAGATAACCTGACCCTCGGTACAGGCATACTTAATCTGCTGAGAATGAATCCAACATCAGCGAGCTTCAAAGCGAAAGATGGTCAGTTCTTCCCCTCATTCATGCGCCGCCTCGTCGAAGTGGACGCGTCCATAGACGCCTACCTGGACGAGACCTATGGGGGGCTAAGAGCTCCTCTTTACCTCAAGGCGCAAGAGATCCATGGCCAAGACATCTTCAATAACCCGACCGCTGTCCGACTCTATGATGCACCTAGAACGCCTATTGCTGAATTGAACAGCAAATTCGCCTCTCGCAGAACCACCTACCTCATTTGGGCGGTCGCTAAAGATGGAGCACTGCTCGTCGGCAAAGAGTTCGAGGTAAAGATCGATGGTCGCTTGGAAAAATGCGGCCATCCCAGCATTACCGCGTTCCAACCCGCTCGAATTGCCGGCGAGATGCACAAGGCTGGTAAAGGTTGTTGGCAAATCAACGCCAAATCAGGCCGCTACAGTGGGGACTATCCGAACAGGGATGAACTGCTTCAAAATGCCTTGTATAAATTCCAACAGTTCTTCCCGACTGAGACGTTCATCATCCAGCCTGGTGTTACGCCTGCCGTTATGCCCTCGGCCAATATTCAAGAGGGCGATGCAGACGCTGCAAGCTTTTGAAGCAGTAGGAAAGACTGACGCCCGCCGTTTAACGAACCCGATGGTGACTGCCTATCAACACGCCTTGCGGACGGATGACTTCATAGTCATGACTCGCATAGGGAAGCTGATATGAAACTTCTGACGCCCTGTGGCGAGGTTACGTACCTATGGGCACCATTCAACGCTTTTGCCGCATGCCCCCGCAGTCTAATCAGCTGAGGCCGTAGCATGGCGCAGGCGCTTGGCCTGCTACCAAGACGTGTTCGTCGTGAGCTTTTTTTTCACATCCACTGCTGGTGCCATTGTGCTCTTGGTAGCTACTCTTGCATCTCACCACCACGTGATGGGCTGGAACATGGACGCGCGCTACCACTATCCCCCTGATGTTTTTAACCTACTGGTCGACACCATCCCGCTACTTTGCAAAAGCAAGGCTGATGTCCTGCTGTTCTTGCAGGGAGCAGGAGTGCCCCAAGAAGATCTGGCGCTGATGGCCAACACTGTTAAAACGAATCGTGATTCAGTCAGTACGTTTGCAATAGTTCGCGATGTCCTTGAAAAGCTGAATAAGCGAGGGGATGGAGGCCTGGCAGCTAGGCGCGAAATCATCAAACGAGTGGTGGAATTCGAGGAGTTTTCAGGATGCTGGCCCAACAATGTTCACAAGGCCAAAGCTAACGTGGGAGACCTAGCGCGCATCGTCAATGTTAAAGACTCGTTTACCCGTATGAACCAGCAACGGGAGGCCGCTCAAGCCGAGGTCGCCGCCAAAGCGCGAGCCGAGCGTCAAGCGGCTGTAAAGAGGGATCGTGAACTTGAAGACGTGCGTGATCGACTGAGTGCTCTCTTTGGTATGGATGGAGAACCGCAAAAGCGCGGCAAGCTACTGGAAGGAGTATTGAACGATCTGTTCCGAGCACATGGAATCCTCTTACGAGAAGACTTCAAACGGCTAGATCAATCTGGAAGCGTCGTCGTCGAGCAAATAGATGGAGTCATCGAGTTTGAAGGGCATATCTATCTTGTCGAGATGAAATGGCTCAAGGAACCAGTGGGGGTGAATGATCTCGCGGCGCACATGGTTAGACTGTTTGCGCGGGCAGACGCTCGAGGAATCTTCATATCAAACTCAGATTTTACATCTACCACTATTGCCGAGTGCGTCACTCATTCAACCCAGAAAACGATGGTGCTCTGCACCCTAAGGGAAATAGTGGTGCTGCTCATGAACAAAAGCGACTTAGTCAGGCTCCTGCGAAGTAAGGTGCGTGCTGCAGTGATTGATAAAAAACCCTACCTCGAAAGCCTATAAGAAGGCTTTGTAATTAGCTCAGCTAATTCTGGAGGTGACGTATGAGATGGTTTTTCAAGGACAATGATTGCCGATGCCTGTTGCGGCTGGGATACAGCCCGACTATTGAAGGCTCACGGGCAATGGCCTGATTCGTGAGCCTCTATTGAATGCTCATTGCTACCAACCACAACGGCGGCCTACAGCATGATCCCCAGGCCTAGCCTGGGAGTGACCACTGTCAGAGATCGCATGCAATTTAGATGTGTGATTGATCGACGAAATACCGCTCACATAGCTAGTCCGCGCTGGGCACACCGGCACGAGTAGCGATTCCCTGATCGGCTGCTGCCCTAATCACTACCCGCACGCAGTATGTACTGGCACTATGACTACATTGCAGTGTGTTCAGATTCCCTCACGCGATATCGGGCGGGCTGGTAGACAGCCTCCGGGTTGCGCTATACCGACAAGGATCGTGTTATGCCCAATGATACAGCCCCGCCCGCCGCGCCTTCTTTTGTAGTACCAGACCTCCCACCACCACCACCACCACCACCACCACCACCGCCACCACCACCACCGTTGGAGTTAGACGGCAACCGTCGGGGTCTTCAGGCATATCTGGCACCCGGGGCTTCAGATTGGTCTCCGCTAAACGAGGATGCATTTACCATCCTCAAAGGCGCACCACCTACTGATCCCCTGCAGATCAGTTCAAATCGTTCAGCTCTGTCAGACATGCTTACCGCAGCATTGCAGATACCCAACCTAGGTTTCCTAGCAGGAAGCGGGACATCACTAGGCGCGCCAGGTGGCCCAGGTATGGGAGACCTCTGGAAGCGATCTATGTGTGAGACAGGAACTTGGACGCTTACGGGGTTGGCTGCTCAGGTGGCGGGAACGGTGCGTTATCACGAAACACTCAGTCCGAATATTGAGCACTTCCTATCGCAGTGTGACGCTTATCTGGCTTTCAATGATGACGCCGCTGTGAGGGCATTTGTCAGCGATGTGAAGGCTATTATCTTGGATGCTTGTTCAGCCTTCCTCAGAGCCCCTAGTGCTGACATATCAGCTTATCGGCATTTACTTCAAAAGCTGGCCAGACGACGAGTCCGGGATCCTCGCCTCAAAGTGTTCACGACGAACTACGATATGTGCTTTGAAACAGCGGCGTCAGATCTCGGCATGATGGCTATCGATGGCTTCTCGTACACTCGAAGACGCCGATTTGATGGTAGGCACTTTACCTACGATATCGTGCGTCGAGAAGCTGAAGGCCACGAATTCGCTGAAGGTGTTTTCCAGCTCTTGAAGCTGCATGGATCAGTAAGCTGGAGCAGAGACGGTAAAGAAATCTACGAGGATGCAGCACCTAATCCAGCTAACGCGTGCCTTATTTATCCGGCAAAAGGAAAGTACCAGCAGGCATTTTTGCAGCCTCACCTTGAGCTTCTGTCACGCTACCTGGAGTTCTTACGCCAGCCCAACAGCTGCCTCATCGTTGCCGGCTTCGGATTCAACGATGACCACCTCTCCGAACCGATTTTCTCTGCTATTCAATCTAACCCCAGCCTAAAGCTCATCCTGTGTGACTTCCAATGCATCACGCACCTGCACAACCGTGGATTCCATGGCTCAAGTGATTACTGGGGTAGATTTCACGACTTGGCCAAACGAGGCTTCGACATCCACTTCATCAGTGGCTCTTTCAGTGACTTAGTCAGTCATATCCCGCACCTGCGCACCGCCTCGCCTGCGGAACAACTTGCCAACGCTGTGAAGCGTATAGGAGGCCAGAGATCATGATATCGCTCGATGGTATTTTGGCTAGCAACCTAAAAATCGGGGTCGTCTCAAGCGTAAGTGCTCAGTTGGTAAAGACGAACCTTGCTCACGCAGGTAACGTGAGCGGCCAATATCTAGGGCACAACCGATACGGCAAGGGTGAGGTAGGCGAACTCGTATTGATCGAAGGTCAACAGGCCGTATTGCTTGGGCGGATCACCGAAGTAACACTCCCGGATAGAGACCGAACTGAGATATCCCAGGACTTTGCGGGCAGCCGTCAAATTGATGCCATCGGCTTCATTCGGCTTTTAGGATCAGTGAATCCGCAGTCATTGCGAGTGACCGCTGGTGTGAGCTCATACCCGCGTTTAGGTGACCGGGTTTATTCAGCACCAGGGGAGTTTATCTCTCAAATTCCCTTGCTAACCTCGGCTGGAGTGGACGGAACGCCCCCAGAAATTTCGCTAAATCTTGGGCACGTTGCAGGCGACGGTGGTTTCCCAATCGCAGTCACCCCCGAGAAAATCTTTGGTAGACACTGTGCAATATTGGGATCAACAGGCGGAGGGAAAAGTTGGACGACCTCAAAGCTGATTGAAGAGTGTCGGCGTTTCGCTGCCAAAGTGGTTCTCATCGACGCAACCGGTGAATATCGGTCTCTTGTAGGCGCAGACACGCTTCATTGTCATCTAGGCAGCCCAATCTACCGCGCTCCAGATTCGATAGAAGTTGCGATCCCTCCGACAAGCTTCACCGAAACTGATTTTATTGCGCTCTTTCAACCTTCAGGAAAGACTCAAGGGCCGAAACTCAGAGAGGCCATCAAGAGTTTGCGGCTCGCAAATCTCGCACCAGATTTATTTACTGATCGAATCGTATGGAAAGTTGACCAATCCCGGGCGACGTTCCGACAGGCCATGAACAGGGGGAACAATGCGAACCTGGTGGGCAATCCAAACCAGCCTTTCGATCCAAAATTCCTCGTCCGCCAATTGATTCAGGAATGTTGTTACCCAACATCTTTCAATGACCCAGAAAGATTCGGCTCAGCTAACAATGAGATTTCTCACTGTTCATCCTTGATGACCCGCATCATGGGCGTTATGGAATCTCAGTCGTTGAGCTGTGTGTTTAGCCCTCCGCCCGAAATCAGCAGCCTTGTAGAGCAACTGGAAACTTTCCTCGCTAGTGACAAAACTCTATTCCGGATCTGCCTGAGCGCAGTGGGGTATGAGTTCAATGCTCGAGAAGTGATTGCCAATGTTATTGGTAGGCTGCTCCTGCAGCGCGCTAGAGCTGAAGCATTTCGATCAAAACCTCTAATCACCATTCTCGATGAAGCGCATAATTTCCTGGGTAAAACCATTGGTAGTGAAGATGATGTTCAGAATCTGGACGCCTTTGAGTTGATTGCCAAGGAGGGTCGGAAATACGGTCTGAATCTCTGCCTAGCAACTCAGCGCCCTCGTGACATAACCGAGGGTGTCTTGAGCCAGATGGGGACATTGCTCGTTCATCGATTAACCAATGATCGTGATCGAGAGGTGGTCGAGCGTGCCTGCGGCGAGATTGACCGATCAGCAGCTGCTTTTCTGCCCAATCTAAAGCAGGGTGAAGTAGCCATGGTGGGAGTAGATTTCCCTATCCCCGTGACGATCCAGATTGGCCGTCCCATACAACCGCCGATTTCGGATGGGCCCAGTTTCCAGAGTTCCTGGGCCAGGCATGAGGATATTCAGTAAGAAGCATTCCATCTATTTCCCTCCCTGACGTTACCGCAGAGTGAGGGGTGTTGGGGGCCGCACCACTACTGCAGTAAGTGCGGAGACAGGTGGTGCTGACTACGGGACAACCGCAGAAATTGCCGGAGGCTTACACGACCATTACCACGCTGGAAGGCCGCGATTACGTACCGCGAGTTGACGGTTGTCAGTACCCAAAATCGGCCCTCGCGCTCCGCCTTAATGACGTCAGAAGTCCGGATCAGATGACCGTCGCCGAACCGTCCATATTGATCTTTACGCTTGTGACCAAATACCACGCCTATGCCAGTACGAGCCTTTATGGATACTCCGCAGAGATAGGCTGTTATCGGTTTGTCGAAGCCTTGCGCTTGTGCTTTTAGGACTCGTGCGAGATCGAAATCTGTATGGCGCTTTCCATGAAAGTTCACATCCAACGTGTTCAGCATAATTGCGCTCCTTTCGCAGCCCCTATGGCCTTACCAAGAAATCCAAACGGAACCATCTGCCCTGGTATCGTGCGGAATTCTTGGTAAATTTCAGGCTGTACGAATCATGTTCGCGTGATAGATCGGGCGGAGGTTGCTGAGAGCATCGCTGCTGAAGCCAGGTTGGTGAGAGCTGTGGTATTTGAAGCCGGTCTCTACCTCCAGCAGGCACACAACACACTCGTTTTGGTCTTCGCCAAGCGTCACCTTGGTAAGTATCTCCATGCGCCAACCTCCCGTGCCATTCATGTGGGCGGGAGTGACTACTTGCACCTCTGTGATGATCGTCTCAGCGTCTTGGGCAATCAGCAGTTGCTGAAGCCGTGGTTCGCTGTCGATCATCAGAACCGCCTCGGTGATTCGGCCCTCGTGCTTAGCCTGGATGGTGACGTGATACCAGTGAGAGCGAAGCACTCTTGAAACCTGGTGCCATTGGTACTGACCGGCACCAAACATGCCGGGCAGGCCGAGCATGTCGGCATCATGTGTTCTAAACATGGTATGTGCTGCGCCTTAAGGAGCTCCGATACGGAGCGCAGTTAGAAGAGGGAAAAAACATCCTTCAAGGTTGCGGGTTGTTCATGGCCGGGGCCAATCAAAACGTAAGTAGTGTTCCTGGTTTCGAAGACAACACCATCGTGGAAACCTGTGCACATGCTTGAACGAACCCAATCGCCCCGTTCGAAACGGCCTTGGCTATCCTCGGCCACGTTGTGAGCAAACAGGATCATCGGGAGCTGGCCCGCTGCATGACATTTGAAGAGTTCGTCGCGTGTGACTTCGATGCGAAATATTGTCCAGTCTCGAACCAGGCAGTAAGGCTTTCCGGGAAAACGTTGGTTCGCCAGTGTTCGTGCTTCAGAGCTGCTCGACAGGCCTTCCAGTGGTGTACGTGGCCCCTTCATAAAGTCGGGCTCTTCGACGCTAGCCATAATCTCTTCCCTCAGTAATTACCATCAAATTGACAATTCAACCTTTCTGCCCGCCGCTCACGATGGCTTGGCTGACCCATGAGGGCGCTGCCTTCTCCATGTCATGGCGTATGGGCAGGGCTATTAAACATGCACACAAGCCAACAGGCAATCATAATGAACCCAATCAGGCGTGTTATGACGAATTCAGATGTGGCCTCATCCTCAGATTTGATTGGGGAAAAATACCAATGGATGCGGCAGAAGCACTGGCTGTCGTGGTTCGTGGGATTCGCAGAGGGCAAGGTCTGTCCCAGGAGGACATCAACAGCCTCGGGCGGTCTCATTTCAGCCGGATAGAGCGGGGGAAAGTTAGTATTGGGCTTGATGTGCTGGTACGGCTTGCCGGAATCCTAGATCTCGACCCGGCTACGCTTCTACTAATGGCGACCTCCGTGCAAAATCACGAGTCATTCCGAGACGGTCAAAAGCGTCTCTCGAAGCAACTGACGAGAATCAAAAAGTCAGGCATCGATCTTGAAATTGACTCCCAGGCTCTGGCTGGGAAGCCACCTCCTGGTCGACCAGCTCGTGCTGGGGCGGCGGCTAATGTGATTGAGGCCAATCGGTTGAAGAAGGAAGGAGTGCCCGTTGTCGAGATCGCGGCAAAATTAGGGCTGTCTGAGGCTACTATTCGAAGATACTTAAAAGTAATCCAAAAAAACTAGGTGATCTCGTTGTTGAGAGCTTCCGAAAACTCTCGTCTAACAGGGTGGGATTTAATGAGACCTCAATATCTGGCGGCTCACCACTTCCTGTCATTCAAGTGAGCGCAAACAGCCAGTCACTGCATTCCTTTTATCAGACAGCATTTTTTGTATTTTCTGGTAGATCCGCAAGGACATGGATCATTTCGGCCAATATTTTTGGGCTGATCTGGAGTTTTTACTCGCTTCTCCGAAATGTTATCTAGAATTTTGTATGTATTCATTATTTTCTGAGCAGCTACCCGTTCTTCGCTTGAAAGAGGAACTGACGCATCAATAGCGAATATAGTTTCTGAGCCGCCTGGACTGCCTTTAGTGTCAGCGCCTAGTATCAAGATTTCTCTAGCTTTTTGGAATTTATAGCGGGCTACATGGGCATATAGCTGCATGCATGCTGTTCGATCCTGCCTGTACTCTTCGTAAGATTTATATTTATCGTCCCATGGAAAAAACACGAATACGTACATCCGACCGGGATTACTCAAAGACTGCACTGACCGAGAAGAGCGAATACCTTTCGGCACGCTATCAAATTTTTCGAATAGGGTAGAGGCTAGGCAGCTGCTCGAATGGACGTTCTCAGAAGCAAGGACTTGAACGGCATTTGAATGAGTTAGAAATGGAAGGTCGCGTCCCTCACCGACACGCGCGTCAACAATGCAGTCAGCAAAGCGAGCTGTAATTTCATTCCATAGTCTGGCTTTAACCTTATGCTGGTGCCGAAGCGCATACGCCACGGTTCGTCTGTAATGCTCCCACTCGCCCTCAGGTATGGCAAAGAAATTTCCTTTGTTTTCAGGTAGGTTTTGGATATCTCCAAAGCCGCGATCACCATCCTCTTGTAAATAGAATCCTAATGTCTCTTCTTCACCAGCACTAAGTAATAGCTTTTGCTCTCGGATCGCCTTTTCTTTCACTTCCAAGTAGTGAATGAAATCCGCTGGTGTGGCTAACTCTTCAAGAAGAAGATGTATGCCGCTTTCATCAAGTACGTGAACGAACGTTTTTTCTTGGTCAACGTCCCCTACGAAAAAAGGTTTTTCAAGAAGTGTTTTTTCAGGAACCTGATAGTAGTAGCCCAGCGTTCCACTGCTGCCCGGTTTTATAGTGTCGAAGAACCGTTTTGCATGCTCACCGATTCCTCGGGTGACCGCTATCAGATGAATCTTCAAGCGCGGATTGGTCAGGTCGAATGGGAACGGATCTTCCAGCTTGCTATTGAGAAAAATTTTATCAGGGTGGTTTCGTACAAAGCTTTCAGCGGCATGGAGTTGCTTGGCAGACTCCTTTACTGCTCCTCTGTACCAACGACTCCAAGCGAGGTTGATTTCACTGTGCGCCTGGAATTTAACATGTCCTTTATCCGAGAAAAGAATAAGGGTGTTGTCAAAATAGACTGTGAGATCGATGAGCTCTTTTCCTTTGCCCGCTGATCTAAATAAGCTCGGATAGCACCATAAACTGAAAAACGTGTTTGTAGCGATTGATGAAAGAATCCTTTCGCTCTCGTTAACGCTTGGCTCTTTTTGGATTGGCTTTAGCATTTTTCTTCCCTGATTGTTGTGAAGGTAAAATCCTCAAAAGCCTACCATCAAAAGTGGTTTTCTTATGCCTGTTGTTCTGCGAGTCTGAATACAGGTGCAGGACTTATCCTGACGCCGCCAGCGAGACTTGAAGCGGTCAGAAGGGTATAGGGGCAACGTATACGACAGCCCGCACGATGCACCTAGGAGAGTGCAGACTGCCGTGCAAATGAACCTCATCTTGGCTGCCGGCCCTCTCGTGGAGGTCATCCACATTTTGGGTAACCACAGTCAGCTTAGGCGCGTGGCGGGCGAGCTCAGCGATAGCGAGATGAGCACCGTTTGGCTGCGCCTGGTGAGCCTTCAGCCGGCGCCATTCGTACCACCCCCAACACACGCTCGGGTCTGCACGAAATGCTTCAGGAGTCGCAAGCTGTGCGGGATCAAAACGCTCCCAAAGTCCACTCAGCGCATCCTGGAATGTTGGGATGCCGCGCCCCAGCACCTGTGAAGACAACAACATGCTTAGACTCCCTCACTGCTGAGCCAGGGTACTGGTGATCATAAGCATTCCTTCGGGCCGGATCTCATTTGGGTGCCGACATTATGGGCGTTGGGTTAAGCTTGCCTGTCTCGCCTCATCATAAAGTCAGCGAAGGCATTCGCTGGGTTGTGCCCACCTTCATCACCAGCCCTTCCAAGTGATTCTGGGGTGACATCTGTCGTAGGCCAAACACAGCCGCTGACGAAATCATGCAGAAAGCCTAGGCTGTCTAGCTTCATGAAGAACTCATCGTCTGTTTCGCCCTTCTGCCGTTTGGTGTAGTAGTACGAGAGCGCGCTGGTGAGAACGTCGGTAAGCTGTATACCATCAGAATCGTGTGAGGCACTGAAGGCCAACGTATTCAGCCTCAGGGGCAACTCAATCTGGGCGTTTCCGAAGCCCATCACTTGTTGCTCTTCAGCCTGTTCTTCGAGCTCGGCGATTGCCGTGAAAAAATCGGCCTGCCGTTCCAGTGGCTCCGAGTCATCGCATATCGCGTCGAACCGGGCGTGCTGCCTTCCCCACTCAACACACAGCGAAAAGAAAGCCGGGATCGCAGGGTTGAAGGTACTCTTGGGCAAATCTTCGAGGGCATCCCGGACAATCACCGAGGTCATGGACAGCACTTCGAGCTCCCACTCCATCGGCAGCGTGCTCTGTGCGGCAGCTTCTTTCATCACCTCCAAATGCTCGTAGAACGCCGTGATTGCTTCCTCGCTCTTCTCGCCGCACATGTCGTAGTAGATGGAGAGGAATTGATCGAAGCAGGCATCCCCCACTGCCAGGGGAAGGCAAGTGAAGAGCATGTTGCTCAGGGCGATGTTCTGGCCGTTCTCATAGAGGTTGAAGTCGAATTGGTAGTAAAGCAGCGGCTCCAGGAGGTCATCGATCACCTTGGTCAGCAGCATGAACCGCTTGTGAAACACCTGTGCCTTAAAGCGCTCAGGCGACACCAAGTCGGACTGGAATAGCTCAATGATCCGATCTTGTCCTCGCCCAGACTTTCGAAGTTTTTTGAAGTGGATTTCAGCCGCCTGCTTGGAGCGCAGTGGGCGGAGAAGCTGCTCGCACTCTTCAGCGCTGAAGTCACACGAGCCAAGGATAAACAGTGGTTGGTCGAGATCGGCTAGCTGACGTCCTGTGTTGCCTGATTCGTCGAAGTAGATTGTTGTCATTTCGCTACCCTGCGTTTCTGCCTTCGTGGAGTATCAGGTTAAAGCCGAAGGAAGGGAAATATGGACTAGCAGCCTATGTTGGGAAGTCTGGGTATCTCGAAGCGTTTTGAATGGCCAGCTTAAAGCTGGCCATCACCTCATCAATCTCAGAACTCGTGCTCAACATCATCGAAGAAATTTGCGTCTAGCTCGTACTCCAGCGAGCCGAATCGCGCAAGCAGATTGGCTCTCAGTTTCCCCTCAGCTTCCGGTTCAAAATTGATCCAGTAGCTGTACACGAGGCCATCATCAGACTCGTTAGTCGTGATCTCTGATCCGGCCAAGAGCTCGCCGTCTTCGACCGATATCCCCAGCTCGCTCGCGAGTGCTTGCGCCATGGACATGCGGTTGCTGTTTCGAGCCTCTTCCATCTGAGCCCAATACTCCTGCTCAGACCTACGATCTCGATCAGCATCCGACTCGATACTGGAGATGGACACGCCATCTTCTGCAAGCAACCACTTCCCCTCGCGGCGAAGCAATCCGACCGTGGCAGTAAGGAAGAACGCTGCACCGTGGTACACCCGTTCCTGGTGTTGCTGGCCTTGGTAGGTCAGCGAGACTCCCAGGATCAGTATTCCGGTTGATGCGGCGTACTCAGTGGTATCGACCGTCAAGGCGTCTACCGTGAACCCGCTTGCGTTTGTCTCCGCAATCGCACCGGAGAGCTGATCTTCCAGCTCCTGATCCAGATCTGAGTAGACATCGTCCTCGTGGATCGCGTCGCTAAAATCCTTGATCCCAAAGGCAGCCATCATCAAGCGCGGATCCTCGGGGTTCCGCTGGGCGACCATAGCAAGCTCGTGGTAATCAGCAAAGCCAGCCTTCCGGGCGAGTGTCTCTTGAGCGGCAGAAAGCTTCACGTCCTGATCACGAACGAGCTGCTTGGCTTGAGATTTGAAAATGTTGAGCGGGGAAAAGTCGGACATAGCAATGTCTCCAAAACCATCGACGCTTTGGTTACCGATTGCCTGTTCACCGGGCAGCGTCTGGTTAGGGACATGCCGATGTAAAACTGGAGGGTGACTATAGATGGGCTATTGCTTCGCGAAACAGGCGCCAGGCGACCATCACCGCCTAGTGGGATCATAGGTCAACGAGCCCAACTCGACAACCTAATGATGCTCAACTTCCTAGGTGGCATTAACGCGAGCGAAACTTAAATTTTGACGCTTTATATAGTCAAAAATACGACCAATACAAAAAAACAACTCTTGCAACAAAAAACCGTTGTCGCCGGTTCGTTTACTCTGATAAATACTGTATCTGTTGGGTGTTACCACCCAAGTGCTCTTTAAATATGACTGAAATTTGGGCTTGCGGTTGTTGACCGGGAAACTGGTCGCCTTGGTGTTCTCCTTGGCTTTCTTCGCCGCGCAGGTTGTTGCTGCCCATCGCTCCTCAGTGCTTAGCGCCTAGGGCAATCCCAAAGGTGATCCAAGGGTTTGTCTCTGATCGTTTGATGCGTTGAGGCAAAAAGTGATGCGGCGGTAATGCGGCGGACGGCTTATCAAGGGACTTGATAAGCAGAACTGTGGTTTGTAGTGGCATCTTCAGCGTTCCTTTCGGCCCGGAATGCTTGGCGGCGGGGCAATTTCGCCTGTCGTTGGGAACATCAGTCATGGTTAATTTAAAGAACCTGGCGCGCCGCAAGGCTCGTCAGTCTATGCACAACAGTGAAGATGCTCGTGTCATCGAGGCAGCTCCATCTCAAGAATCTAAAGCGGGTCGGATTGCGTGGGTAAAGGCTAAGGCAGTAACCCTGCTCAAGTGGATCACACGTATTCGTCTATGCATCTGGTTATGGGAAAAGGCTGTTGAGGGTTGGGATTTTGTCGATACAGTGGTGATTCCATTTATTGAGAACCTCCCATGACACAACAAACCACATCATTCGAATTCAGAGGGGTCGGTTCTTCGGGGCCGGCCCATCACCGGAAGCTTGGACATGGATGCTCCGTTCTATCCTCATAGCCCTATCCACAGTATCAGCGCCTTAGCACGTGCTCTCGGAGAGCCTGTCGAGAGACTACTCGCACTTGCTCAGCGTAACTCTCGCCTTTATCGATATGTCCCGCAAACTAAAAAAGACGGCATAACACCCAGACATACCTATGATGCTCATGAACCGCTGAAGACCATCCAGCGCAAGATCGTGGATCGGATCCTCCGCAAGGTTGCGTTCCCTGGATACCTGCACGGCGGCATTAGAGATCCCAAGCTACCCCGCAGCATCTACTCGAACGCTCGAGTTCATACCGGCGCCAAGACAGTCATCCTTCAGGACATCGCTGATTTCTTCCCGTCAATCACTAACGAGCACATTCAGCGCTTGTTCGTGGGGCTCTTCCGTTTCTCCGCAGATGTAGCCACTCTGCTTGCGAACCTAGTTACTCGTGAGGGCCAGGTTCCACAGGGGGCGAGTACAAGTAGCTACTTGGCCAACCTAGTTTTCTGGGACATTGAGCCGGCGCTGGTCACTCGCTTTAAAGCTCAGGGAATGGCGTATTCGCGCTTCGCAGATGACATCACTGTTTCTAGCAAAACTCGTATTGATCAAGCTACTACCACCCAAGTCATCGCATCTGTCACATGGATGCTCGGCCAGAAAGGTTGCTTGCAGAAGCGAAGCAAGTTGCACGTACGCAAACGTGGACAGGCTTTGATCTCCGGGGAAAAAGCAGAGGCAGTAACGGTGACGGGTTTGGTCGTGGACAAACCAATACCGGGTCTTCCTAAGAAAGCGCGGCTGGCTATCCGGGCCGCTGTGAAGCAACTAGAGGATCGAGTCAAAGGTAATCTAGGCCAGCTGACCACAGAGGATGAAAAAGAAGCACGTCAGGTGATGGGGCGCATAGGCAGATTGATCGCTTGCGGGCATCTCGATGGGCAACGCTTTAAGGCTAGGGTTCGAGCATTGCTAATGCGAGCCCCTTTGCTGGAGCGCTACGCTGGTAATGTCGAGTTTGAACGTCAGATTGTTGCAGTAACGCCGGCAGAGCAGAACTCTACTCCGCCCTCTGCCCTACCCGGTTCGTTACTACTAGATCTGCCATGGGACATTGAGAAAGCGACTGCAGAGCATTTGCGTCGACTACCCACCTAAGTTAGCCCGACATAGTTTGGCGTATCGCGTGCTGCTCAAGGCCAAAGATCAAGCACCTACCACGTCGTCGGCTAGCACTAATGCTGTAGTGGGATGCATGATGAGCGTGATTTCGCGCTGCGCAGCCCCTTTCATCCGGCAACGCCCGTGCTATCGCTCGTTCACAAGTTTTACAGATTCCAACAAGGCGCGCAGACCGACTTGCCTTGAGAAAGCCTTCGGAGGCATTGCGATAGCATCCTTCACGGCATCCAAATTACCGACGAAGACCACCTGCACTTGGGCTCGGGTTGCAGCGGTGTACACAAAGGTACGATCAAGAATACGTGACTTACGCACCGGGATGATCACCCGCCTAAACTGCGAACCCTGAGCTTTATGGACTGTGATTGAGTATGCCAGCTCGAGTGAATCGATATCAGTGTTCAGAATGTAGTGCTTAACCCCCTCAAAGGTAGCCATGCCTAGGGCCGTGCAACGATAAGGCTTGCCTTCAGCGCCAAGATCCACGGAGCGCGGCTTGTCAAAAACCTCATCTAGCTTGCCAAGAGACCCATTCTGGAGGTTACGAGCCCAGTCGTTTGCTGTATACATCACGAGATCTCCGACGCATAGTCCGGTCGCCTCAACCTCACCCGTCTCTTGGTTCTCGACCAACAACTGCCTGGTGTGATCCCCGTACTGGACGTGACAGATCCGGTTTAAAGCATCAACACCCGCAAATCGGCACGATCTCGTTGCTGACAAGATCTGGGTGTTTTCAGAATCTTGCTCATATAGCCTGAGGACGGTTGGAATTATCTGCTCATCAGAGCAAGGCAAGAACACGACCTCATCACGCTCATTCGAGCTAAATGTCGGAGGCTGGCCATCTCGAATCTGCCGGGACGCCAATGGAATTGATGAATCTTTGGCTTGGCGTTTGACCTCAACCAGCTCAGTGGTTGGCACCGCTGCCATACCGCACAGCACATGCAAGATCAGGCCGGCGCCAATTGGTGGCAGTTGATACGGATCACCCACCAAGATTATTTGAGACTCAGATGGCAACTTTTGAACCAGCCGGTAGAACGTCACGAGGTCAAGCATCGAAGCTTCGTCAATGACAATGATTGGTGCAAGGCCCATTTCCTTGTCGCCTACTTTGCGCAGGAAGCCAGCGATAGTGCGCGCTTCCTCGCCCGTAGCTTCAATCATTCGAGCCGTGGCTCGGCCAGATAGGGCCATTTGAAAACGGGGCCGCCCGGTTGTATCCAGCGCCTTGTAGAGCGCCTTGAGGACAGTAGTTTTCCCGACGCCAGCACCTCCAGTGATTACGCTGAATCGGTTTGAAAATGAAGTGGCAACGGCATCTCGCTGGGCTTGGTTCAAGCCAAACGCCGGTAGGCCAAGGTGAGCCCGCTCTTTTTCCTCGAAACGCGAGATGACATCGCTTACATCCACCTTGAACAACTGTGGCTGCATTAAAGGGATGGAGATCAAGTCCCTTATGAATTGGGCACAACGTCGCTCCATGAGCCACGAGCCAGGCGCAAAAAGCATCGGCCCCAAATGCGGTAAATCTTGGAATACAAACTGACCGACTCTCGCGCCAGCTAGAAGAGCTTCCGACAATACAGCTGTAGGTGCAGCATGTGGTTTGATCAGTTGGCCAACGGAAGCTTGAAGATCATTCAATGTGCTGCAGGTATGTCCCTGCTCAGAAACGCGATACAGGGCCTCCTCCAGTGCCGCAGCCAAACGTCGTGGATCGTCCAGACGTAGTCCAAAACTATGCCTAGCGACCCGATCAACGCAGTCCCAAGTACCTGCGAAGCTGAGCAGTCGATAGGGGTCATTGGTGAGAGCCCAGATTGTTTGTTTCTTATGGAAGCGAATCGCTTTGCGAGCGATATCCAACGGGATCTGTTTGTCTTGTACAAACCTCAACGTCTTAGCATCACCGTCCTGAGACCACCGCTCAAACATCCTGTTCCGGACGTCTTCGGTAGGGAGGATTAATTCAACCGCCCCGTGGTCAGCGTGATCCAAGGAATCGTACAAACGCTCCCCCAGAGCGTCCCACAGACGGGTGGCTTTGACTTCTCCAACACCTTTGACGTTGTCCCCCAGCCATTGGATGACCTGGGAACCACTGGGGCGAACAATCCGTAAATCCTGGGCGTCCACGGTCAATTCACTGACCGCGAAGGTGCCATGGCTCCGCAATACAGTGGTCGCTTCGCCATAAACCTCAAAAATCGCCCCTACTGCGATATCCGAAAGCTTTGCAATAGCGTCTGAAACCCGAATGACGACAGGACTCGAACGATCATTGATGCCGAGGGCTACATCCATTCGATGACCGAATGCTATGCACCCCCTCTTGTTGACAGAGCGGATACTGGTGATACGGACGCTAACATTGATAAGCAAAGGAGCTGCGGCGCTCATCGAGGCATCCGTCCTGTTTCTTCCAAAAACTCAGTAATCAGTGCATGGCGACCAAGCATCTGCTTTGCGGCCTGAAGCTCTGCACGGAGTGCAGCGTTCTCTTGCTCCAGAGAATTGAGCCGCTGACCGTCCTGCCGACGCTGTTTGGCTTCAGTGTCCCTGAGCGCTGGCTCCAGTCGCTGACCTGCAGGCAATGAAGCGAGCAAGGGAGGCAGTATTCCTGCTGCTCGTAGCTCGTTTTCGAGGCTTTCCAGGGCCGAGCGGATCGCCGGGTTCTGCGTGAGTGCACTTTTCCCAAACCCGCACTCAGTCGCGATTTCGGAACGTTTCAGCTTGCCACGATGCACGTACCCTCTAAAGTCGTCATCAGACTTGGATGTCGACCATGCCATGAACGCCGCAAGGTTTTCTTCTGCGATCTGTTGCCCATTAGCCATTACGACTTGGCCTCTGACGAGTCGCGATCAACGAATGGAAGCGGAGCATCCAGTTTCTCAACCGACACATTGAATTTATGGGCGTTGTACTGCCAGCGCATAAACCGCTCAAGCAAACGTGCGTTTTCATGCTCAAGGCGAGAGTTTTCGGCTTCTAGCCGGCGAATTCGTTGCTCGGCAATCCGCAAGCTTGCTGGCGGCTTCACCTTTGCAAACCCCGACTTCAACCTTGCTTTTTGGTGATCGAAGGCGCTCCTGACTCTCTCCTGCAAGGCAAGCGTTTGCCTTGCAGGGCGTGTCCCAATCAAAGGCTCAACAGCATCGCCGAGAGCGTCCCAGCTAAGCTTTCCCTCCCATCCATCAATCAAGCCAACGACCAGATCGATATCTCTTTCGCTTAGGTGCTTGGCCATCGCTTACATCCCCATCAGAGCGCGGATCTCATCCATATCCGGTTCGTCTTGCTTCGGCGCAGGCAGGCTCGGAATTGTAGAGCGAGCAGCAATGGCGCGTTTAAGTGGACTGAATTCCTGGTCGTTACTCAAGCGGATGATGGTGCCATCTGGAGTGTCTTTCGATTCAAGGATCTGGATCAGTTGGTCAGCTCGTTCCAAGGTTTTGATCTGATGCTGGCTCCAGCGATCAGCGCCGTAGATACCGTCCTCGTTCGCTGCCTGAGCTTTCGCGAGCTGGACGCGAATCGAATCTCTGTGAATCTTGAGTCGTTGGAGTTTGCCATCGTCCCCTTTGACGCAGACTTGCTCGGTGCAGTTGAGGCAGTCCCGGTGCTTCTGGCACGGCACCATCGAAAGGTCTTTCACACAAAACCCGAAAATCGTGATGTGTGCGATCCCTTCACCGATGGCATCCAGATCTTCCAGTGTGACCGGCACGTTCTCTCGGATCTTGGTCAACGCGACCCCGATCCCAGCTTCCCTTGCCATTTCGACGTGCTCGTCGTCGGTCATGTGGTTGTAAGTGGCGTTCTGATGAATATTCGCCCGACCAGACCATTTCGCAATGTCCAATTGGCCTAATTCGCCACGCTGGGCAATCGTATTCAGGAAATGCCGAATCTGGTGTGACGACATCGAAATAGGGCTGCCGTCTGGATTCTTATAGCCATTGCGCTCCCAGATACTTCGCTCCTGACCATCGATGTAGTTGATGTCAGTCGTGAACGTGCTCTTTCCAGGGCTCCACACGATGATTGGCCGAGGAGACATATCCATACGCAGCTCGTTTTGACGGAAACAGCAAAGCGCATCGGAGTATTTGATGTGCCGCTCTTTATTCATCCAAGGCCAGCCCTTCGGCAGCAGGCTATGCATGTAGCCGTTGAGAAACCGTAGAGTTACATGGCCGTGCTTAGCGTAAAAAGCCAAGAACGGTTCGTACGATTTCATTCCGAGTTTGAGTCTTTGGCGGGAAACACCTAGTGAGTCTCCCGGATCCAACCCTATCGCCAAGCATGCTTGGGCATCCGTCAATAGCTGGTCTTCACCCACATTTGGGCAGTCTTCATGACGGTAGAACTCGTTCGGATTGGTTTCCAACCACTTTGCGAGCTTGCGACCTGGTTCGGACATCTCGGCAAGCCGGCGCACGGCCTCCTCAGCAACTTGCTCCATCGGCGTAGGCATCCATTTGATATCTGACTCATAGCCTTTACCTGCATAGAACCTCAGCCCAAGCCGCATTACTCCTTCATTGTCGAGCCCTCGGTGCAGGCAGTTCACTGGTAGATCCTGCACCTCCGTGACTCTCGACGGGGCACACATGCACAGTGCAAAAATGGATGAGGTGAAGCGATCTCGTGAGCCCAAGAGATCGTTGCTGAAGATCTCCGCCATTGAGTCTAGTAAGTAGTCAGGTAGCATTTTTGCTTGACGTCGCCCCTTAGCCACAGCATCTGTACCGTGAATCTCCTTTGGCTTTTTGATTGGGTTCTTCCAAGCGACTGGCGCAGGGATGATCCCGCTTTCATTAAGAAACTCTAAGAGCTTCACCAGGCTGATCCCTGCTTGGTATGACGACGCCTCGTAGGTGCGCGCAACCTGGGCAGCCTCGTTCATCACGCTGATGTCAGTCTGGGTGATGTCCGCGCAACCTTTAATCTCAAGGAGAGCAGCCTCAACACAGCGAATAGCCTTGAACTCATTCTTCAGTTTGCTCGGGCTATGTCCTTGCTGGTAGCGAACGTACGCCTTAGCGAAAGGAATGATCTCAGCGTCCATCAGCTGTTCTTGAGTAAACCCGCGAGAAGGAGCACCTTTCTTGGTGAAATTACCGACACCTGGCCAAGCGTGGCTGTACCAGTCCAGGTCATCGCCGAACACCGTGAGCCTGTCACGGCACATGAGAATGAACTCCTCTAAGTTTTGCCGACTGGTGACCTGAGCTTTGGGTACAAAAAGAAAGACATTAGACATTAACAAGCTCGCTCTTCATTGCATTGCAACGGGTTACCACATTGCTGACCGCAAGGATGAGCCGATCATTTACGGAAGCGATTTTCAGGTCACCCGTAGTATCACGCACGCTGTCGCGCTCACGAAGGAGGTCATCCAGAACAAGCTCATGTGGGCCGTCCAGCCACGGCTGGAAGTGAGAGCAGGTGTAACAAGCAATCGGGGCGAGCGCACCGCAGAAGCCATAGCTGCCACAGGTGCCAACGTTGCCTCCGGCACTGCATACCCGACTGGCAGGGTCGCCGCCGCGACGCGCCTTAGCCTCATCGGCGACGAGCACTCCTTGGAAGGCCTGTGCAATCGGAGCAAGCTGCAGCGCAACAGCCTTGTCGATACGTTTCACGATATCCGGAATGTTCTTCACGTAGACGCCGGCGTTCTGAATATCCGAGTGATCGAGCGCTTCAGCGATGATGTATTCACCATGGCCCTCTCGAGCCAGGTTTGTGCCCAAGGTGTAGCGAAAGCGGTAGGGGTTCAGATGAGTGACTGCTCCAGTTCGTTCACTGATAACTGCAACCACTTCTTTGACTTTGGTCATTACATAGGTGATCTCGACCACACGGGCGTGCAAATAATCTCCTGACAGTTGAACGCCAAGCTCCACATCATCATCATAATGTTTGATAGCCGGAAAGAGCGGTAACTCGGACGCCAAATTAGCGTTGAATTTGTCGCCGCAGGCCTCAATAAACGCTGACCTTGAGCTCTCTGCTTGCTGCTGAAGCAGAGTCCACAAGTCCTCTACGATTTGATACTTCTTAAAAGAGCCACGCCAAACTCCATGTTTCTGCTTTGCCCTAGGAAAGTTAACGAAATAGCGATCTCCCTGGAGAAATAAGTCCTTAATCTTGAGGGCTGCAATCTGAGCGGGGCGTCGGCCAGTCATTGCTAGAATCATTGCAAGGCAAACCTCGCGGAGGCTTAGGCTACCATCTGAGTAACAATCAATAAGCCTGGAGACAACCCCTTCCATCTCGATATCCGTGAGCGGCCCACTCTCAGGACACATCGACTGCACTGCGTACCCCTTCTCATTTCCTTTGATACGCCAGCCTTCCATCATTTTTAGCGTTTCAACAGGTACTCCCTGGTAGCCCAGGCTGACCCAGGTTCTGAGGAATGCACGCATCGAGCTGAGAGGCCAATCCTCACCGTCAAAAGCGGAACGATAGGAGATCATTGACTCTGGGGAGAACAAGAGGGGCCCTGTCGTAGACTCAAAATAGTCTCTGACTCGTTGAAAAATCGCCATTGTGTAAGGTGCAGAACACGTCTCACCATAAATTGCCAACACCTGTTTAAACGTCCGGTTAATCTCACTATCAAGCCATTCCGGAAGGCTATCCAGAAAAAATCCGGTATCTTTGTTTAGCTTCCAATGGTCGGAGAAGATCGCTACTTCATATCCATCCTTGGAAATAAAATCGGCACGCTCATAACGAGCAATGACAGTGCTGTTAACAATCATCAGACTTAACCCTCAAATGCTTTTTCTGCAAACTCATGGTCGCTTTCCCGGCAGCTTCTTTGATGTGTCTTTTGTTGTAAGTTTGTGCTGTTCCCGAGGTTTCACTCCAACCCATAAGGTACGACCGTAGTTTGCTCTCTCGTTCTTGGGTCAAGTCATTTCCTTCGCTGTTTTTGGAGAACATGTAATTCCAATGATGCCGCAACGCATGCGAGTGCACGCCTGAAAACTCAGCGGCCAAGTTCGACAATGAACCAATAAACTTCCCGAAGCCGGAGCCCGAGATAGGCCATCCGAGGGTTTTTCCAGGGCGATGGGTAACAAAAAGGTAGCCATGCTTACGAGCCCCAGGAACCTTGTTGCGGTAATCAGTGATATAAAGTTGGATCTTGTCCATCAATTCTGAAATAAGCGGAAATGTGCGCTCTCGCGTCTTCGCAAGCGGCTGATAGGTTCTGGGGTCACCGGCAGAGTCTGGCCGACGCACGACCCTCAAGGTGTATTTCGCAAAATCGAAGTCTTCGATCTTTAGGTTCAACAACTCGCCCCGACGCATCCCAGTTAGCCGGAGAACGGTAAACATCAAAGCGTTTCGATACTGCAATCCAATATCAGCAACAGGATTGGAGTCGCTTCCAGGCTTGAGGATTTCCTCCAAGGCGTCCAAGACGTTATCGTCAAGATCAGATTCCGATCTGTCCTTTTCCGTCTGGCTGCTTAGATTGGGCCGATTCGCTTTGACCTGAGCCACCATCGCCGCGATCTCATGAGCGCTAGTTGCCGTTACAGGATGCAACCTCCCAGCAAGAAATCCGACGTATTCGGCGATAACGCTCATGCGGTTGTACTGATTATCTTTAGCTACTCGATCCTGTTTTCCCCGAATGGCTACGACTTTACCAGCAGATGGCCACATGCTACTCATCGGCTTCTGCATGAAGTCTCTAAGAGAGTGGATTTCATGACCTACAAGCAGCTCGCTCCGCTTAAAGCGCGACTCCAGGTCGAGTCCGTAGTAGTTCTGCCAGGCATACATTGCTTTGAGTGCCGACAATGCATTGTCGATGGTATTGATCGAGAGCGAGGCCCCACGCATCTGTGCGGTTACGTAAAGCGCGGGGTAGTACAAAGGCATGCCAAACTCGTCGATCAGAATTGCGAACCTTTCGCCCGACTCGCCCTTAAACCGTCTGATCGCTAGTTGCATACACACCTCGAATACCTAACAGAAATTCAAGGTATGACCCTAGTAAAAATCGGTCAAGTTTTTTTTAACACGCCAAAAATGACAAAACCCCCGCAGAGCGGGGGTTTTAGGAGGAAACCTAACAAAAAGGTCTCTGCGGCTCGTCAGAACGGAATATCGTCATCAAAGCTGTCGAAGTCCGGAGCTGGCTGTGGCGCGGCCTGCTGAGGAGCCGGGCGCGACTGTTGCGGTGCCGACTGCTGTGGACGCGGAGCCTGCTGGCGAGGAGCGGATTGCTGGTAGTTGTTACCGCCGCCCTGGCCTTGTTGGTCACCCTGTTGAGGACGACCGCCCAGCAGTTGCATGGTGCCTTGCATGTCGACCACGATTTCAGTGGTGTAACGCTTGATACCGTCTTTTTCCCACTCGCGGGTCTGCAGCTTGCCTTCGATGAACCTTTACGCAGGTATTCGCCGGCGATTTCCGCGACCTTGCCGAACATCGACACGCGGTGCCATTCGGTTTTTTCGACTTTCTGACCGGTTTGCTTGTCGGTCCACTGTTCGCTGGTTGCCAGACTCAGGTTGGTCACGGCGTTGCCATTCGGCAGGTAACGAACTTCAGGATCCTGGCCGCAAGTGCCGACCAATATGACTTTGTTAACCCCACGGGCCATTACGTTCTCCTAGGCTACGCACGCTGCCCCGGCCGGGTTGTTCACCAGGCTTTCAAGGGTGGTGCGATCCAATAGTTCGGTGTCCAATTTGATGTAAATCGCCGCTTCGTCTGCGACTATCACTGCATCTGTTACCCCTACGACGGCCTTCAGGCGCTCAACCAGCCCCGCTTCGCGGATCGCCTCGGGCGACAATGGCAAGCGCAGGCTTGTCACGTAGGGAGGTTCACGCATGGTAACAGCAAAGGCCAGCCAGAGGGCAGCCAGACCAGCGCATCCAAGGAACACAACCGACAGACCGCCATGCTGGAACAGCCAGCCGCCAAGTATGCCGCCCAGTGCCGAGCCAAGGAACTGACTGGTGGAGTAGACCCCCATCGCCGTGCCCTTGCCGCCCGCCGGTGAAACCTTGCTGATCAGCGACGGCAACGAAGCTTCCAGCAGATTGAAGGCGGTGAAAAACACCACGGTACCAATCACCAGAGCCCGCAAGCTGTCGCCGAACTGCCAGAAGAATAGCTCAGTGAGCATCAGCGTCACGACGGCGCCGAGTAAAACACGTTTCATTTTGCGTCTCTTCTCGCCGTAGATGATGAACGGGATCATGGCGAAGAAGGAAATCAGCAGCGCGGTCAGGTACACCCACCAATGCTGCTCCTTGGGCAGCCCGGCTTTTTCGACGAGCGCCAGGGGCAAGGCGACGAAACTCGACATCAGCATTGCGTGCAACACAAAGATACCAAGATCCAGGCGCAGCAGGTCCGGGTGCTTGAGCGTCGGTATCAGGGCCTGGCGCGCGACGCCGGATTCACGGTGCTGCAACGGGCCCGTGGAGCGCGGCACCATGAACATCACAATCACGATGCCAACCAGCGCCATGCCACCTGTGGCAAGGAACAGTCCGGACAGCCCGAAGGCACGGGTCAGCAACGGTCCTACTACCATGGCAACAGCAAACGACAGGCCGATCGTCATGCCGATCATCGCCATGGCCTTTGTCCGGTGCTGTTCGCGTGTCAGGTCTGACAGTAAAGCCATCACCGCGGCGGAAATCGCCCCGGCACCTTGCAGGATGCGCCCGGCGATCACGCCCCAGATCGAGTCGGCGTTGGCCGCCAGGACGCTGCCAAGCGCGAAGACGATCAGCCCCAGGTAAATCACCGGGCGGCGGCCAATGCGGTCGGAAATGAAACCGAAGGGAATCTGGAAAATCGCCTGGGTCAGGCCATAAGCGCCAATCGCCAGCCCGATGAGGGCCGGGGTCGCTCCTGCCAGGTCCATGCCATAGGTCGCCAATACCGGCAACACCATGAACATGCCGAGCATACGGAAGGCGAACACCAGGGCCAGACCGCTTGCCGCGCGGGTCTCGCTGCCACTCATGCGCTCGCTGTGGGGATCGTGCATGGAAAAACCTCATGTGAACCGGCGGCGATTCTACCAGTCCCAT
>LNAP01002123.1_pt2 | contig 42272 bp, 34 predicted proteins | sample 602601 | NCBI WGS metagenome assembly LNAP01 (sample SAMN02440304, study PRJNA202911) | soil metagenome | biome: Subtropical and temperate rainforests or woodlands; isolation source: soil samples (1 kg each in a 20% v/v slurry with milli Q water) were... ...
CATGGCGATGGCGCGGTACATGATGCCGTCGTCGAGGAACATCACGTGCATCTGCGGGTTGCCTTTGCTGGCCTGGACCTTGGCCAGGATATCGGCGGAAGTCCCCGGTACGATCACCACTTTGACGTTGTTGGCTTTCTCGAACACCGGCAGCACCTTGTCGGCGTAGAGCCGCTCCATGGTCCCGCCGTTCATGCCGAGATAAAGCGTGGGTTCGGCCTGTGCCTGGGTGACCGTGAGCAGGGCAGTCAGACAGGAGAAACCGAGCAGTGCAGTGCGTTTGACGTTATTCATTGGCGCGACCTTCCTCTATCAAGCAACGGAGATGGAGTGAAACCGGGTGATGGAAAACGCATCCAGTGGCGTCTTGGAGGCGCCACTGCAGATGATCTCGGTGAGCGCCTGGCCCACCGCAGGACCGATCTGGAAACCCGCACCGGCAAAGCCGAAGGCGTGCAACAGACCGGGTTGAGTGCTGCTATGACCGATCACCGGTTGGCGATCAGGCAAGTAGCCTTCGGTACCGCTCCAGGTGCGAATCGCCTGGGCGCCTTGAAGAAACGGGTAGAGTTCGACGGCCTGGCGCAGGATCTCGATCACGGCGTGTTGGCCGGGGCGTGCGCGCGCGTCATCGAGGGCAAAACCCTGGCCGCCACCGAGCACGCAATTGCCACGTGCCACCTGACGCGCATAGATGCCGCCACCCTCGACGCCGGTGCTGGCATTCATCACCCATGGCAACGGCTCGGTGACCAGCATCGCCGGGTGGCCGGCGTGCATCGGCACCGCTTCGCCGAATTGTTCAGCCAGGCGTCCGGCCCAGGCCCCGGCGCAGTTCAGCAGCCAGGGCGCGTGCAATTCGAGGCCGGTTTGCGTGCGGACGCGAAAGCGCTGACCGTCGTGTTCTACCGCTGTGACGGCGCATTGTTCATGGACTTGCGCGCCGTGCCGACGGGCCGTTTGAGCAAAGGCGGGGGACACCAGGCGCGGGTTGGCGTGGCCGTCGTCCGGGCAAAACGATGCGCCGGCCGCGACGTCGCCGACCCACGGAAACCGCGCGCGCAATTGATGGCGGTCGAGCAGCTGCAAATCGAGGCCGAAGCCTTGGCTGCTGACGGCATAGTGCTGCAAGGCGTTCAGGTCGTTGAGGCTGCGGGCCAGTTTCAAGTGACCGCTGCGTTGATATTCGCCGTCGATGCCGATCAGTTGCGGCAACTGTCCCCAGAGCTCGTGGGCCCGTTGCGACAGCGGCAATTGCGACAGTGGGCGCCCCTGACGCCGAACACCGCCGTAGTTCACGCCGCTGGAATGCGAGCCGCAAAAGTCACGCTCCAGCAGTGCAACACGCCGGCCGGCCTTGCTCAGGAACAGCGCGGCCGAGGCCCCGACAATGCCGCCGCCAATGATCACTGCATCGACTTCGATCATGCCTCGACCTCCAGGCCAAACGGCAGTGGTTTGATCGGCGCCTGCGCCCGCAAGCGACCGATGTCCGAGACCGGGCGCCGGCTTTCGCAGGCGATGATTTCCGCCGCTGCGGCGCCGCACATGCGCCCCTGACAACGGCCCATGCCAATGCGGCAATGCGCCTTGACCCGATTGATTTCCCAGTGACCTTCGCGCACCACCTGGCGGATGTCGCCGGCCAGCACTTCTTCGCAACGGCAGACGATCACCTCATCGGCGGTTTCGCTGGCCCAGTGCTCGGGGAAGGCGAAGGCGCGCTCCAGTCCGTTGCGGAATTCGCCGATGCGCTGCAGGGCGCGTTCAAGGTGGTCGGGATGTTTTGGCGGAATCAGGTAACCGATGTCTTCGAGCAACGCCAGCGCCGCCCGTTCGCCCGCCATTTCAGCGGCGTCGGCGCCCATGATGCCGGCGCCATCACCGGCCAGATAAACCTCGGCGACACTGCTGCGACCGGCGGGGTCACGTTGCGGTAGCCAGGCGCGGTTGAGTGGGTTCCAGGCGAATTCACAGCCGAGCAAATCGGCGAGTTGGGTTTCACTGCGCAGGCCGTGGGCGAAAGCAACGGCGTCGCAATCGAGCAGATGTTCGCCTTTGGCGTTGGACCAATCCACTGATTGCACGCGCTGTTCGCCATTGATGCGTTTGAGGGTTGCGCCCTGATGCACCGGGATGCCGTGGGCGGTCAGCCAGCTGCGGTAATAAATGCCTTTGGCGAGTGTGGCCGGTTGCGACAGCAGGCCGGGCAGGGCGCGGGCCTGAGCGCTGAAGGGTGAGCTGTCGAGCACCGCGAGCACTTTCGCACCGGCCTTGGCGTATTGATACGCCACCAGGTACAGCAACGGGCCGCTGCCAGCGAACACCACCCGCTCACCGATGGCGCAGCCCTGAAACTTGAGCGCGATCTGCGCTGCGCCAAGGCTGTAGACACCCGGCAGCGTCCAGCCTGACACCGGCAGAATCCGGTCGGTGGCCCCCGTGGCGACGATCACTCGGGAGAATTCCAGTCGTGAGGCTCGGCCCTCATGCACCGTGTCCAGCGCACCGTCTTCGGCGTTCCACACCAGCGTCTCGGGGCGGTAGTCGAGTTGCCCGCGTAGCGTGTCGATCGTTTGATGCAAGGCACTGGCCTTGCGCGCTTCAAAGCCGTACAGCTTGACCGCCGAGCGCTTGAAATTCTCCGGCTGACGTCGATAAATCTGCCCGCCACCGCGCGCCGCTTCGTCCAGCAGCACCGGACGAACACCATGCGCCACCAACGTCTGCGCCGCACGAATCCCGGCCGGGCCTGCACCAATGATGACCACAGCCTTCATACCCACCTCATCCATGAGCACTGCAAATCCCCTGTGGAAGCGAGCCTGCTCGCGATGGTGGCGGCACATTCAACAGATGTGTTGGCGGACAAACCGCTTTCGCGAGCAGGCTCGCTCCCACAGAGGATTCCGGTTCTGCGGGTAGTCAATGTATTCATAGGGTGCGTCCCGGTTCGCGGCTTATTTGTTGGCCTGCTTCGAGCAGCGTCGAGCAGGCCCGCACGCGGCGGCCGTCGCCCATGCGGACCCAACAGTCCTGACAGGCGCCCATCAGGCAGAAACCGGCGCGGGGTTCGGCGCTGAAGTCGCTGCCGCGCAGGTGTTCGCTGCAAGTCAGCACTGCGGTCAGCAAGGTATCGCCGAGCAGGCCGCTGGCCGGTTCGCCGTCCAGGGTAAATTCCACAGCCGGGCGATCGCCTTCGGCCAGTCGTTTCAGCAGAGCCATGGCGCCCTCATTGTTTACCCACCAGAACCCGATCCAGGCCGTACACCCGATCGAGCAGAATCATGGTCAGCGCGGTCAGGCCGATCACCAATGCCGACACCGCCGCCATCATCGGGTCGATGGACTCGGTGGCGTAGACGTACATGCGCACCGGCAGGGTTTGCGTGGCCGGCGAGGTGACGAAGATCGACAGCGTGACCTCGTCAAAACTGTTGATGAACGCCAGCAGCCAGCCCCCGGCAACCCCCGGCAGAATCATCGGCAAGGTGATTTCCCGGAACAGCGTGAAGCGTCCGGCACCCAGCGACTGCGCGGCGTGTTCGGCGCTGCGGTCCAGGCCAATGGCCGACGCCAGTACCAGGCGCAGCACATACGGCGTGATCACCAGCACATGGGCGAAGATCAGCCAGGCGAAACTGCCGTTGACGCCCATCAGCGCAAACAGACGCAACAACGCCACGCCCAATACCAGGTGCGGAATGATGATCGGTGACAGAAACAGGCCGTTGAGAAAGTCCCGTCCGGGGAACTCGAAACGCGTGATCGCCAGCGCCGCCGGCACCGCAATCAGCGTGGCAATACTGGCCGCGCAGAACGCCAGGATCAGGCTGTTGTAGAACGCATCGACAAAGTCGGCACGCTCGAACACCGCACGAAACCATCGCAACGAAAACTCGGTGGTCGGCAGGCTCAGGGTGTTTTCCGGGGTGAAGGCCACGAGGCACACCACCACCAGCGGCGCGAGCATGAACAGCACCACCAGGGCATGGAACAGCAGGGCGAAAGGACCGTTCTTGGACATGACGAGTTATCCCAATGACTTCTTGTAGCGGCCTTCGATCATCCGGTTCCACGACAGCATGATCAGCAGGTTGAGCAACAGCAGCGCGACCGCGATGGCCGCGCCCATCGGCCAGTTGAGCTCCGACAGGTATTGGTCGTAGATCAACGTGGCGACCATCTTCAAGCGACGTCCGCCGAGCAGACCGGGAATGGCGAACGAACTGGCGGCCAGACCAAACACAATCAAGGTGCCCGAGAGCACGCCGGGCATGATCTGCGGCAACACCACCTGGCGCATCACCGTGAAGTGGCTGGCCCCCAGCGACAGCGCGGCCTGCTCGGCGGCGGGGTCGAGTTTTTGCAGCGAGGTCCACACCGGAATGATCATGAACGGCAGCATCACGTGCACCAGCGCAATCACCACCGCGAACGGCGTGTACAGCAACTTCATCGGCGAACCGCCGAAGGCTTGCAGGGTCTGATTGACCAGCCCGTCGGCACCCAGCAGCAGGCTCCAGCCGAAGGCACGCACCACCACCGAAATCAGCAACGGCGTGAGGATCAGAATCAGGAAAATCGAGCGCCAGGGTGCGCCCATGCGGCTGAGGATGTAGGCCTCGGGTACGCCGATCACTACGCAGAGCAGGGTGGTCAGGGCGCTGATCCACATCGTGCGCAGGAAGATCTCGTAGAAGTACGGATCGCCCAGCAAGCTGCTGTAGTGGTCGAGGGTGAAGGCGTCGCCGTTGATCCCCGAGCTGTAATCGAAGACGTTGAACGACAGCACCAGAGTTAGCAGCAGCGGGATGATCAGCAGGCCGAGGTACAACGCCAGGGCCGGTGCCGACAGCCAATACCCCTGGCGTCCCTGGCGGATGGCAGCAAGCGTACTCATGCCGGCACCTCATCCACGCTCAGTACCCGCAGCAAGGTCGCGTCCCAATCGAGTCCGACTGCTGTGCCTTCGGTCAAGGGTGCCGAGCCGTCGTTGCGGCGCACCACGCTGAGTTCGCCCAAGTTCGTCGAGACGCCGTACAACCATTGGCTGCCAAGGAAGAAACGGCTGACGATCTGGCCTTGCAGCCGACCTTGGCCGTGCTCCCGCAGATCGATTTTTTCCGGGCGCAGACTCAGGGTCAGTTCACCGCCCCTTTGCACCTGGACCACGCCCGCGCCATCACGCTCGCCGGGCAGCAAATTGGCTTTGCCGACGAACCCGGAAATGAACTCGGTGCGTGGGTGTTCATAAAGGGTGTAGGGCGCGTCGATCTGGGTGATGCGCCCGGCCTGCATCACCACCACGCGGTCGCTGATGGACAGTGCTTCGGACTGATCGTGGGTGACCATCAACGTGGTGATCCCGACTTCACGCTGGATGCGGCGGATCTCGAACTGCATCTCTTCGCGCAGGTTGGCGTCGAGGTTGGACAGCGGCTCATCGAGCAGCAGCACGGGAGGTTCGATCACCAGCGCCCGGGCCAGCGCGACACGCTGACGCTGGCCACCGGAGAGTTCCCGTGGGTAACGCTCGGCGTGCTGATTCAGGCGCACCAGTTTCAACACCCGATCCACTCGTTGCTGCAACTCGGCGCCTGGCACTTTGCGCATCCGCAGGCCGAAGGCGACGTTGTCTTTGACAGTCATGTGCGGGAACAGCGCGTAACTCTGGAACACCACGCCCAAGCCGCGGCTGGCGGGTTTGGCGTGGGTGATGTCGCGACCGTCGAGCAGGATGCGTCCGCTGCTGACTTCGACGAAGCCGGCGATCATTTGCAGGGTGGTGGTTTTGCCGCAGCCGGAGGGGCCGAGCAGGGACACGAACTCGCCTTTCTCGACCGAGAGGTTGGTGGCGACGACGGCGTCGATCTCGCCGTAACGTTTGCCGAGTCCTTCAAGTTGCACAAAAGCCATGACTGCGCTCCACCTGAGATTGTTATGCGTCGCCCGAAGGCGCGCTTTTTTGTATGGGCAGATACGAAAAGATGTTGCGGGGTGCGTTGGCGCTCGACTTCAGTCGGCTGCCGCTGTTGTTCGAATCGCCCCTGTCTGGACGCAGAGTAGGACGAAGAATAGGATGGGCTCAATGGCCTATTTCACTGAAGCGATGACTATTTTCAGTTTCATTCGGTGAGTAAATTTTTTGTCGAGTAATCACATGCCTGATTCCACTGAGCGGAATGAAAACAAAAATGAAGTCGGTGTCGGGGCTGTCTCCAGACTGTTTGCCGTGTTGCGCAGTCTGGGTGACGCCGTCGAGGGCGGGGAGCGTGTGACCCAACTGGCCCAGCGTATCGGCCTGTCGCAACCGACCACGCACCGTTTGTTGCGCAGCCTGATGGACGAAGGCATGGTCGAACAGGACGCTCGCAGCAAACGCTATCGCTTGAGCCTGGATTTTTTTGCGTTGGCGGCGCGGGCCGGCAACACCGGGAATCTGCGCGAACTGGTGCGACCGTCGTTGCTGCGACTGTCGGCTTCGTTGGGGGATTCGTTGTTTTTACTGGCGCGCAGCGGGTTTGATGCAATCTGCCTGGACCGCAGTGAAGGGCCGTTTCCGATCCGCACCTTTACCGGCGATATCGGCGGGCGGGTGGCGCTGGGCGTCGGCCAGGGCAGTCTGGCGATTCTGGCGTTTCTGCCGGAAGAAGAGCGCGATACGGTGATCCATTACAACTTGCCGCGGCTCAAGGATTTTCACCTGTACGACGAGGTGTTCCTGCGTTCGGAAGTCGAGAGCGTGCGCACGCTGGGTTACGCCGGGCGCAACACTGGCGTACTGCAAGGCATGGCCGGCGTGGCGGTGCCGATTCTCGATCGGGAAGGACGGGCCGTGGCGGCGTTGAGCGTGGCCACGGTGAGTGATCGCCTGGGGCCGGATCGTTTGCCGACGGTGGTGGAGATGCTCAAGCGCGAAGCGGCGCTGATCGGGCCGCGGATCAATCCGTTTGATCCGCTGCTGCGTAGGCCTTCGCAGGTGTTCGGGCAGGGCTGAGCGCATTCTCCAAATAACCGCCGCTCCCCCTTTAGGAGTGAGCCTGCAGGGGAATGCGGTGGTGGTCAGAATTGGGTGGTTTGCTTGAGCCTCTGCGCCGCTGGCGTATCGCTCGGGCTGACCATCGCATAGTTGTAGCCGGCGCCGGACCAATACTCGGCCTGCAACTCGCCATCGCTGCGACTGCCCCGAGGCAGCAGGTTGTTTTTCGGTCCTGGTGGTCGCACGTAGAAGCTGATCTTGTGACCGCCCTGGTCTTCGTAAACCACCATCGCTGCCGGCCCTTGCTCGGTGCTGAGCAAGCGACCACTGACCGGCTTGTACCCCGAATCCGTCAGGTCCGGCAGTCGATTGGCGCGGGTGAAATAACGGTCGAGCCAGGCCTGCATGTCACCGTCGTCGCTGACCTTGAAGTCGGCCGGCAGAATGCCTTGCTGGGCGATCAAGCGGTAAGCCTGCAGGGCATCGGTCATCGGCGGTTGCGCGCTGACCAGTGTCATTTCCCGCGCCTGCCAGCCGCTCAGTCCACCGACGCTGACGGCGATCAAGAGCACCGCGGCGCTGGCCAGATGACGGCGCGACTGGCGTTTGATCCGCTGGCGAATCAGCGCCGGGTCGAGGTCCGGGTTGGCCGTATGGTGCAACGCGCCGCTCATGGCCGCGCGCAGGTGCTGGGCGTCCTGCTGCCAGGCGCGCACTTGCGCGGCGGTTTGAGGGTTGCTGGCCAGGTAAGTCTCGACCAGGCGTCGGTCGGCGTCATTGAGTTGATGATCGACGTAGGCGTGCAGGTCGCGTTCGCTCGGGGGCATGCTGATCATTTGAGTATCCGCAGAGAAGGGCTGGTGATTTCGCCGTCGCTGAGTTGGCGCAGGGCCTGACGGGCGCGGGACAGGCGGGACATCACGGTGCCGGTGGGGACGTCGAGAATCTCGGCGACCTCTTTATAACTCAAACCTTCCACCGACACCCAGAGCAGCAGCGCGCGCTGTTCGGTGGTGAGTTGGTCGAAGGCTTGCAGAGTCGATTGGGCGAGCACGGTACGTTCTACCGACGGTTGCGCATCGTCACGACCGGTAAAGAATTCGAGCATCCGCGCATAACGCCGGGAGCGCCGGTGGGCGTCGAGAAACTGCCGATAAAGGATCGAAAACAACCACGCGCGCAAGTCGCCCTCTGGGCGTTTGTCGCCCCAGCTCGACAGGGCGCGCTCCAGGCTCGACTGCACCAGATCGTCGGCGCTGCTGGGATTGCGGGTCAGCGACACGGCAAACCGTCGCAACCTGGGAATGATTTCTCTGAGTTGTTCGTCGATATCGTTCATGAAGTTCTGACTAGTCACTACGCTGTGGACTAGGAAGACGCCCGGCATTGGAGGTTATTCCACGTCCGGAAAAATAAATACCGGGCGATGGAATAAAGCGCTGTGGCGTACGTCTGCTTGGTTCTTCTCACTTGTGGCCGATGGCCCTGGAGTCATTCATGGTAGATCGTTCATCACCGCCCACCCGGCCACCGCTGAGTGCTGCAAGCCTGACGTTACGCCTGGGCGGCATTGCCGTGGTAGTCGCGGCGCTGGCCGGTGCTTTTGCCTACGTCAACGGCACGCTCGACCCACACCGCCTGACGCCGAAAAAGCTGATCAATGTGCTGGAAACCAACAACGGCGTGCACCCCGGATTTCGCCGTAACCACTCAAAAGGGGTGTGCGTGATCGGGCATTTCGAAAGCAGTGGCGAGGCGCGCAGCTATTCCAGCGCCCAGGTCTTCAACGAGGCGCAGACCCCTGTGGTCGGGCGTTTCGCGTTGCCCGCCGGCAATCCCTATGCACCTGACAGCAGCGTCCCGATCCGCAGCATGGCGTTGCGTTTCACTCAGGCCAACGGCCAGCAATGGCGCACCGGGATGAACAGCATGCCGGTGTTCCCGGTGGGTACGCCTGAAGCGTTCTATCAATTGCAGCAAGCGCAATCGCCGGATCCGGCCACCGGCAAGCCCAATCCTGCGGCGGTTCCGGCGTTCTTTGGAGCTCACCCGGAAGCCGCGCCATTCCTGGCCTGGATCAAGACGGCCAAGCCTTCGGCCAGCTATGCGACGGAGACGTACAACAGCGTCAACGCGTTTTACCTGGTGAACGCGGCCGGCCAGCGCCAAGCGGTGCGCTGGAGCATGACGCCGGTTGCCCAGGATGCTGCGGGTGCCACGGCGCCTGAAGGGGCTGACTTTCTTGAAAAAGACCTGGTTCAGCGTTTATCCGCCGGGCCGCTGCGTTGGCAGTTGAACATCACCCTGGCTAACCCCGGTGATCCGGTCAACGACGCCAGCAAGGCCTGGCCTGACGGTCGCAAAGTGGTGAATGCCGGCACCTTGGTGCTGGAACGCACCCAGCCGCAACTCGATGGCGAATGCCGCGACATCAACTATGACCCGCTCGTATTGCCGGCCGGTATCGAAGGCTCCGACGACCCATTGCTCGCCGCTCGCTCGGCGGGGTACGCCAGTTCCTATCTGCGCCGCACCAGTGAAGTCAAACAGTTGCCTGCCGCCAACGCTAAACAGGAGGCTCATCAATGAGTGCTCAACCGAATCATTTCGCGCCGTTGGCGCGGCTGCTGCATTGGCTGATGGCGCTGATGGTCATTGCAATGCTGTTTATCGGCGCAGGCATGGTGGCCTCGGTGTCCGAGCGGCATGAGTGGCTGATCCATCTGCACAAACCGTTGGGGATTGCGATTCTGCTGCTGGTGATCGTGCGCCTGGTCGTTCGTTTTTCCACTCGGCAACCACCGTTGCCGGCGGATTTGCCCGGATGGCAGGCACTGGCGGCGAAGGCTTCGCATGTCTTGTTGTACGCGTTGATGTTCATTTTGCCGCTGCTGGGCTGGGCGATGATTTCAGCGGCCGGGGATCCGGTGATGCTCAGCAATTCGTTCCAGTTGCCGTCGATCCTGCCCGCCAATGCGCAGATGTTTGCGTTTTTGCGCAAGGCTCACGGGTATCTGGCGTACTTGCTGTTTCTGACCGTGTTGCTGCATCTGGCGGCAGCGTTGTTTCACGGTTGGGTGCGGCGTGATGATGTGCTGGACAGCATGTTGCGCGGGAAGGATCGCGGCTGAAGGCATCATGGCTGCATGCCGGGCATGCAGCCATCGAGGGCGATCAGCGCAGGGTATCGATCATATCGGCAACGGTCGTCAGCACGTCCTTGCCCAACTGCTTGGAGCGCTTGCCCGACCAGCCGGTCAAGGCGTTCGGCGCATCGTTGTTGTCCTTGAAGGGCATCTCCAGGGTCAGCGACAGGCAGTCGAATTTCTGACCGACACTGTTACAGGCCAGCGTCATGTTGGCTTTGCCCGGTTCGTCGCGGGTATAGCCGTGCTTGGTCTGGAAGTCCTTGGTCAGGTGTTTCAGATGGCTGCGGAAATGCTCTTCGAGTTTTTCGATCCGCGGCGTGTAGCCCGGGTTGCCTTCGCAACCGGCGGTGAATACGTAGGGGATTTCTTCATCGCCATGGATGTCGAGGAACAAGTCGACGCCGTACTTTTCCATCTGCTGCTGAACGAACAGCACTTCCGGGCTGATGTCCTGGCTGGCGCTCTGCCAGGCGCGATTGAGGTCCTGGCCCATGGCGTTGGTGCGCAAGTGACCGTGGAAGGCGCCGTCCGGGTTCATGTTCGGCACCAGGTACAGGTCGGCGCTGGCCAGCAGTTTGTTCAGTACCGGGTCGTCGTGCTTTTCCAGGCGTTCGATCACGCCTTCCATAAACCATTCGGCCATGTGTTCGCCGGGGTGTTGCTGGGCAATCATCCAGACTTTGCGCTGACCTTCGGCGCCGCTGCCTTTACGCAGTAACTGGATGTCACGACCTTCCACGCTTTTGCCGGTGGCGAGCAGTTCGGTGCCAGCCTTGGTCAGCGCCTGTTCGATCAACCAGTCGTGACGGCCACGGCTGTAGGGTTCGAAGTAGGCAAACCAGGCGTGGGTGGCCGTCGCTTCGAGGCTGAAGCGCAGGCAATCGCCTTCGAAGATGGTCGGTACGCGGAACCAGTTGACGTGGTCGTAGGACGCCACCGCCTGATAACCGTCCCAAGCCTTGTTGTACGAGGATTTGCTGGCATTGTTCAGACGAAACCAGTGCTCCTGACCGACATGCAGACCACTGGCCTTGAAATGAAACCACTGGAAATGCTGGCTGCGGGTGTCCGGTTTGATGGCCAGCAGGGCTTGAAGTGGATTACTGATGTCCAGCACTTCAATGTTGCCGCTGTCGAAATTTGCGCTGATGTCGAATGAGGATTTAGCCACGGTCATAGTCGATTCCTGAATATGATTTTTATGGCTGCTACTTTACACGCTGGGAAGGGAAAAACCGGGGGAAATTGCGGGGTAAAAGGGGGGCGTCTTCCTTGACGCAGACGCAGCTTAGAGACTGTGTGATTGATTCTCAAGCGCTATTTTTCATTAGTTTGGGCCAATGATGCCGGGCTTCTCTTGCCAATGGATATTCTTTTGATATCATCCGCGCCAATCGAATTCGCAACACCTGAAGACTTCATTAGCCTGAAGCCAAAGCCAGAATAACTGGCAAAAAAAGACCCGGCAAAAAGCCGGGTCAAAAACCGTGATTAGCCTGATGAGGAGATAGTGTCTCTTGGTCCATCGACTGATCTCGCGACCAGCTGCATGCAATAATAATCATTCTCGTTTGCAAGTCAAATGATTTTATCTGCGCGATTGGAAAATTCTTTCCCGTCTTTCCTCAAAAGTGCGTCCGGCTCAAACGCGCTGACCCTGTAAAGAACGATCAATCATCGCCTTGGCCATATCGATCATATGCACCGTCGAAAAGGCCAGGTCCCGACTTGCGCCGTGCAAGTTGCTGGCCGACTCGTAGGCGGTCGCTGCGGCACAGCGCAACAGATCCGACGCATGCACCAGCGCTTCTTCACCGCTGACCGCAGGGTTCACATCAAAAAATCGCTCCTCGACCACCGCTTCTGACACAGTTGGTTTCAAGTAATAGTCCAAGGCTTTTTGCGCGGCGGCGTTGCCTTTGGGCGAGGTGAGGGTGGTGTCCATTTGCATATCCGACAGGTCATTGCGGGGTAACGTCATGGCGATGGCAAGCTCCGTGATAGATTCAGATCCGTGAACCAATCCTAGTACTAACTGTATTTGTGACGAGAATTTAAATACTACAATTTGTGTTTTGTTGCCCGGAGTCCGCCACGTATCGTGCCGCCCATGGATAAATGGATTGAGTTGGTCAAAGCCAAGATGAGTGAGTTGAAAGTCACTCAGGAAGTACTCGCCGATCGCCTCGGGATGTCCCAGGGCGGTGTGGGTCACTGGCTGAATAAGCGCCGTCAGCCGAGCATCGAAGACATGAATCGTGTCTTGCGGGCGCTCGGGATGGATTTTCTGGAAGTGGCGATGGTCATTCGGGAGCCTTTGGTCGTACCGGACGACGAGATGCCCCTGACGCAAAAGTACAACCCGTACTTCCGTTACCCGGTCAGTGACTGGCGCGAGCCTGCGCAGCTGCGTGACGGTGAGCTATCGGTCTACGGCAAGCCGCGTTTCGAACTGACCGATTACCACGCTCAGGGCGCGGCCTTCTGGCTCGAGGTGGTCGGCGACGCGATGACCGCGCCCAGCGGAATCAGCATTGCCGAAGGCATGATGATCCTGGTGGACCCGGCCATTGTGCCGGAACCCGGAAAGCTGGTGATCGCGCAATGGGCGGGCAGTGTTGAAGCGATCTTTCGCAAGCTGATCGAAGAGGGCGGGCAGCGTTACCTGGTCCCGCTCAATCCGACATATCCGAAAGCCCTTTTCACCGAAGAGTGTCGAATCCTCGGCGTGGTAGTTCAGGCAACGGCCAAATTCTAATCAGATCGGTCCTCGCAATGCGTAGGACCGATCTTCATTTCACGCTTCTTCCAGTTCGACCAACGCACTGCCTTCGCTGACCATCTCGCCTTCCTGGCAGTACAGCGCCTTGATCACCCCGGCATGGGGCGCGCGAATGCTGTGCTCCATCTTCATCGCTTCCAGCACCACCAGTTGCGCACCGGCCTCAACCGTTTGCCCAGCCTCGACCAGCACGCGCACGATGCTGCCGTTCATGGGCGCGGTGAGCCCACCCTGATGACTGTGACTGGCTTCGACGGCGCTGATCGGGTCGTAAGCCTCGATGCGGCGCAATTCCCCTTCCCACTGCAGATACACAACCTCGCCACGGCGAATGACCCGGTGCTGGCGGCGTACGCCGTTGTGCTCGGTCAGCAGCTGTTCGCCCTTGAGCTGTGCGGTGTGGGCATCAACGTTACCCAGCGTCAGCGCCCGGTCTTGTCCTTCACAACTGAGGTGGAGGGTGATTTCCCTCGGCAGTCCAGCACGAAAACCATTGCCCACAGCCCAAGGCGAGCTCAGGTCATCAGCGCGCGGAGAACCTGGCTGGCTCTGGGCAAACGCCTGAGCAGCGGCTTGCCAGAACTCGTCACTGAGGTCCGCTGGCTCTGGCAACAATTGCTCCTGATAACGCGGAATAAACCCGGTATCAAGTTCTGCCGCAGCGAATGCCGGGTGAGCGATGATCCGGCGCAGGAAGTTGATGTTGGTCTTCAGCCCGCCGATCGCAAACTCATCGAGCATGCTCAACAATCGCAGCCGCGCCTGCTCACGGTCCTCGCCCCAGGCAATCAGCTTGCCGAGCATCGGGTCGTAGAACGGCGAGATCTCGTCGCCTTCTTCCACACCGCTGTCGACCCGACGTCCCGGACCTTCGGCCGATTCGCGATACAACGCCAGGCGCCCGGTGGCCGGCAGGAAATCATGGCTCGGGTCTTCGGCGTACAGCCGCACTTCAATCGCATGGCCGATCAACGGAACCTGCTCTTGAGTCATCGGCAACGCTTCACCGCGCGCCACACGAATCTGCCACGCCACCAGATCGAGGCCGGTGATCGCTTCGGTGACCGGGTGCTCGACCTGCAGACGCGTGTTCATCTCCATGAAGAAAAACTCGCCGCGCGAATCCAGCAAAAACTCCACGGTGCCGGCGCCGACATAGCCGATGGCCTGTGCCGAACGCACGGCAGCTTCGCCCATGGCGCGACGCAGTTCCGGACTCAAGCCGGGAGCGGGCGCTTCTTCGACGACTTTCTGATGGCGACGCTGAATCGAGCAGTCACGTTCATTGAGGTACAGGCAGTTACCGTGCTGATCGGCGAACACCTGGATTTCCACATGACGCGGCTTGAGCAGGTATTTCTCCACCAGCATCCGCGAATCGCCAAACGAGGATTTTGCTTCACGCTGCGCCGAGGCGAGGGCTTCGGCCAGCTGGCTGACGTCCTCAACCACTTTCATGCCTTTGCCGCCGCCACCCGCTGTCGCCTTGAGCAACACCGGATAACCGATGCGTTCGCAGGCATCGCGGAAGGTATCGAAGTCCTGGGCTTCGCCGTGGTAGCCGGGCACCAGGGGCACGCCGGCGGTTTCCATCAAGGCTTTGGCGGCCGACTTGCTGCCCATCGCGTCAATGGCCGAGGCGGGCGGGCCGAGGAAGATCAGGCCAGCGTCTTCAATGGCGCGGGCGAAACCGGCGTTCTCGGACAAAAAGCCATAACCGGGGTGAATCGCCTGAGCGCCGCTGGCCTTGGCCGCAGCGATCAATTTATCGATTTGCAGATAGCTGTCAGCGGCTTTGCTGCCGCCGAGGTCGACGCGGATATCCGCTTCGCGGCTGTGCCGGGCGTCGCGGTCAGTGGCGCTGTGCACGGCCACGGTGGTCAGGCCCAACGCCTTGGCGGTGCGCATCACCCGGCAGGCGATTTCGCCACGGTTGGCCACCAGCAGAGAGGTAATCACAGGTGCGCTCATCAACGCGGCTCCTTGGGGGTGGTCGGTGCTTGCCAGCTCGGCGGACGTTTTTGCAGAAAAGCCCGCAGACCTTCCTGGCCTTCGGGGCTGACGCGGATGCGGGCGATGGCATTCTCGGTGTAACGGCGCAGCGCCGGGGTCAGCGCGCCGTTGCCGACTTCACGCAGCAAGTCCTTGCTGACGCGCATGGCGGCCGGGCTGTTGAGCAGCAGGTTGTCGATCCACTTCTCCACGTTCTGCTCCAGCTCAGCGACCGGATAGCTCTCCGACAACAGGCCGATTTCCCGCGCCCGTTGCCCGCCGAAACGTTCAGCCGTCAGGGCATAACGGCGTGCTGCGCGCTCGCCGATGGCTTGCACCACGAACGGGCTGATCACCGCCGGTGCCAGGCCGATGCGCACTTCTGACAGACAGAACTGCGCGTCATCGGTGCCAATCGCCATGTCGCAGCAACTGATCAGGCCCAGCGCGCCGCCGTAGGCCGCGCCTTGCACCACGGCCAGGGTCGGGATTTTCAGCTTGGCGAGGTTGTACATCAATTCCGCCAGTTCCCGGGCGTCGTCGAGGTTGGTGTGGTAATCGAGCTCGGCCGATTGCTGCATCCACGCCAGGTCGGCACCGGCGCTGAAATGCTTGCCGCGGCCGCGCACCAGCAGAAACCGCAGGCTGGCATCGGTTGATACTTTGTCCAGTGCGAGGATCAGTTCGCGGATCATCTCGGCGTTGAATGCGTTGTTCTTTTCTTCACGGCTGAGCCACAGGGTCGCGAAACCTCGTGGGTCGGTCAGCAGTTCGAGGGTGTTGAAGTCGCTCATGTTTGTCCGTCTCCACAACTCTATTCTGTGGGAGCGAGGCTTGCCCGCGAAGGTGGTTTGTCAGTCACATCGATGCTGGATGTGCCAATGCCTTCGCGGGAAAACCTCGCCCCTACAGGGTCGGATCACATCCGGAACACGCCGAAGCGGCTCGGTTCGATTGGCGCGTTCAGCGACGCGGACAAGGCCAGGGCCAGCACGTCGCGGGTCTGCGCCGGGTCGATGACGCCGTCGTCCCACAGCCGTGCGCTGGAGTAATAAGGGTGGCCCTGTTCTTCGTATTGATCGAGGATCGGTTGCTTGATCTCGGCTTCCTGCTCGGCGCTGAAACCCTGGCCACTGCGCTCGGCTTGCTCGCGCTTGACCTGCACCAATACGCCAGCCGCTTGCTCGGCGCCCATCACGCCGATGCGCGCGTTCGGCCACATCCACAGGAAGCGCGGATCGTAGGCGCGTCCGCACATGCCGTAGTTACCGGCGCCAAAACTGCCGCCGATGATCACGGTGAATTTCGGCACCTTGGCACACGCCACGGCGGTCACCAGTTTTGCGCCGTGCTTGGCGATGCCGCCGGCCTCGTATTTCTGGCCGACCATGAAGCCGGTGATGTTTTGCAGGAACAGCAAAGGAATGCCGCGCTGGCAAGCCAGTTCGATAAAGTGCGCGCCTTTCTGCGCGGCTTCGGCGAACAGGATGCCGTTGTTGGCGAGGATCGCGATAGGGTAACCGTGCAGATGCGCGAAGCCGCACACCAGCGTGGTCCCGAACAGCGCCTTGAATTCGTCGAACACCGAACCGTCGACCAGCCGCGAGATCACCTCGCGCACATCGAACGGTTGCTTGGCGTCGGCCGACACCACGCCGTACAGCTCATCGCTGGCGTAGAGCGGGGCGATGGGTGTGCGCTGCTGCAGTTCGCCGAGCTTGCGCCAGTTGAGGTTGGCGACGCTGCGCCGCGCAATGGCCAGCGCGTGTTCATCGCTCTCGGCGTAGTGGTCGGCGACACCGGAAATCTTGCAATGCACATCAGCCCCGCCGAGGTCTTCGGCGCTGACCACTTCGCCGGTCGCGGCTTTCACCAACGGCGGACCGGCGAGGAAAATGGTGGCCTGCTGGCGCACCATGATCGCTTCGTCAGCCATCGCTGGCACATAAGCACCACCCGCCGTGCAGGAGCCCATGACCACGGCAATTTGCGGGATGCCCATGGCGCTCATGTTGGCCTGGTTGAAGAAGATCCGTCCGAAGTGCTCGCGGTCTGGAAACACTTCATCCTGACGGGGCAGGTTGGCGCCGCCCGAATCCACCAGATAGATGCACGGCAGGCGATTCTGCTGGGCGATGGTCTGGGCACGCAGGTGTTTTTTCACCGTCAGCGGGTAATACGAGCCACCTTTCACTGTGGCGTCGTTGGCGACGATCATGCACTCGACGCCTTCGACACGGCCGATCCCGGCAATCACGCCCGCCGCCGGAACGTCTTCGCCGTAGACCGCGTAGGCCGCCAGTTGGCTGATCTCTAAAAACGGTGAGCCCGGATCGAGCAGGCGATTGATCCGTTCACGCGGCAGCAATTTGCCCCGCGAGGTGTGACGTTCTTGCGCCTTCGGACCGCCACCTTGCTGCACTTGGGCGAGCAGGGTGTGCAGGGCGTCGACCTGTTTGAGCATCGCCGCGCTGTTGGCCGCGAACTCCGCCGAACGGGGGTTGAGCTGGGTATGCAGAATCATGGGGCTACTCCGTAGCAGCTTCGAGTTGCAAGCGACAAGCTACAAGTTGAAGCAAGAGCACGGTCCTCTTGCAGCTTGAAACTTGCCGCCTGCCGCTGACGAAATTTATTTCGTTTCGTTGAACAGTTCGCGACCGATCAGCATGCGACGGATCTCACTGGTGCCAGCGCCGATTTCGTACAGCTTGGCGTCACGCAGCAGACGACCGGCCGGGAATTCGTTGATGTAGCCGTTGCCGCCAAGAATCTGGATCGCGTCGAGGGCCATTTGCGTGGCGCGTTCGGCGCTGTAGAGGATCACGCCGGCGGCGTCCTTGCGGGTGGTTTCGCCACGCTCGCAGGCTTGGGCCACGGCATACAGATAAGCGCGGCTGGCATTGAGTTGGGTATACATGTCGGCGACTTTGCCCTGGATCAGCTGGAACTCACCGATGCTTTGGCCGAACTGCTTGCGGTCGTGGATGTAGGGAACGATCAGGTCCATGCAGGCCTGCATGATCCCGGTCGGGCCGCCGGACAGCACGACGCGTTCGTAGTCGAGGCCGCTCATCAGCACTTTCACGCCGCCGTTGAGCACGCCGAGGATGTTTTCTTCCGGCACTTCGACGTCATCGAAGAACAGCTCGCAGGTGTTGGAACCGCGCATGCCGAGCTTGTCGAATTTATTGCTGCGGCTGAAGCCTTTCGAATCACGTTCGACGATGAACGCGGTAATGCCGTGGGGGCCTTTTTCCAGGTCGGTCTTGGCGTAGATCACGTAGGTGTTGGCGTCGGGGCCGTTGGTGATCCAGGTCTTGCTGCCGTTGAGCACGTAGCGATCGCCACGTTTGTCGGCACGCAGCTTCATCGACACCACGTCGGAACCGGCATTCGGTTCGCTCATGGCCAGGGCGCCAATGTGTTCGCCGCTGATCAGCTTCGGCAGGTACTTGGTTTTCTGTTCGTGATTGCCGTTGCGGTTGATCTGGTTGACGCAGAGGTTGGAGTGCGCGCCGTAGGACAAGGCGACTGACGCCGAGCCGCGACTGATTTCTTCCATGGCAACCACGTGGGCCAGGTAGCCCAGGCCAGCACCGCCATATTCTTCCGCGACGGTAATGCCCAGCAGGCCCATGTCGCCGAATTTGCGCCACAGGTCAGCCGGGAACAGGTTGTCGATGTCGATCTGAGCGGCGCGCGGGGCGATCTCTTTGGCGACGAAGGACTGAACCTGATCGCGCAGCATGTCGATGGTTTCACCGATGGGTAGCTCATGGGTCACCTTTTGGCTTTTTTGTCGGTTGGTGAGGCCGTCAATTGGCTCTCACCTTTACGTTAACGTAAGCCTGTGACGAATGGCTGTCAATCACCCTTTACGTTAACGTCAACTTGAGCGACAGTAGGGCCAGTTCAAGATCGAACAGCGGCAAATCCTGTAGGAGCGAAGCGTGCTCGCGAAAGCGTCAGATCAGTCGACATCAGTGTTGAATGTACTGGCCTCTTCGCGAGCACGCTTCGCTCCTGCAGGTTGGGTCGCCCACCCGCAAATAAAGACAATAGGGGTCGTCATGGATCAACCCAGTGCAAGCCCGCAGCGCAGCTATACCCGTGGTTCCCAGGAAAAAGCCTTACTGGCGATGACCATCGGTCAAGCATTCGACAACACCGTCGCGCAATACCCGGCCGGGGAGGCGCTGGTCGTGCGCCATCAACAGTTGCGCTACACCTGGCAGCAACTGGCCGAGGCTGTCGACCTGCACGCCAGAGCTCTGTTGGCGCTGGGCTTGCAGACCGGTGACCGCCTCGGTATCTGGGCACCGAATTGCGCGCAGTGGTGCATCAGCCAATTTGCCAGCGCGAAAATCGGTGTGATCCTGGTCAACATCAACCCGGCCTACCGCAGCTCCGAACTTGAATACGTGTTGAAGCAATCCGGCTGCCAATGGCTGGTCTGCGCCGGTGCGTTCAAGACCTCCGACTACCACGGGATGCTGCAGGGCCTGGTGCCTGAGCTGGCGGAGCAATCCATCGGAAAGCTGCACAGCGAACGTCTGCCAGACTTGCGCGGCGTCATCAGTCTGGATGCACAACCCCCGTCGGGCTTCCTGCCGTGGTCGCAACTGGGCGATCTCGCCGCCAGCGTGTCCGCCGAACACTTGCGTGAGCGCCAGGACAGCCTGCATTTCGATCAGGCGGTGAACATCCAGTACACCTCCGGCACCACCGGTTTCCCGAAAGGCGCGACCCTCAGTCACTACAACATTCTCAACAACGGGTACATGGTCGGCGAAAGCCTCGGGCTGACGGCCCATGACCGCCTGGTGATCCCGGTGCCGTTGTATCACTGCTTCGGCATGGTCATGGGCAATCTCGGCTGCATCACCCACGGCAGCACCATGATCTACCCCAACGATGCGTTCGACCCGCTGCTGACCCTGACCACGGTGGCCGAAGAAAAAGCCACCGCACTCTACGGCGTGCCGACCATGTTCATCGCCATGCTCGATCACCCGCAACGTGCCGACTTCGATCTGTCGAGCCTGCGCACCGGGATCATGGCCGGGGCGACCTGTCCGATCGAGGTCATGCGCCGGGTCATCAATGAAATGCACATGAGCGAAGTGCAGATTGCCTACGGCATGACGGAAACCAGCCCCGTGTCGTTGCAGACCGGTCCATCGGACGAGTTGGAACTGCGCGTCACCACCGTCGGCCGGACTCAGCCGCAGCTGGAAAGCAAGATCATCGACGAGGCCGGCAACCTGGTGCCGCGTGGCACCATCGGCGAACTCTGCACCCGCGGTTACAGCGTGATGCTCGGTTACTGGAACAACCCGCAAGGCACCGCTGAAGCCATCGATCAGGCGGGCTGGATGCACACCGGCGACCTGGCGAGCATGAACGACGAGGGTTACGTGTGCATCGCCGGGCGCAACAAGGACATGATCATCCGCGGCGGTGAGAATGTTTACCCCCGTGAGCTGGAAGAGTTCTTTTTCACCCATCCGGCGGTGGCGGACGTGCAAGTGATCGGAATTCCGTGTTCGCGCTATGGCGAAGAGATTGTCGCCTGGATCAAATTCCACCCGGGCCACAGTGCGACAGAACAAGAGCTGCAAGCGTGGTGCAAGGAACGCATCGCGCACTTCAAGACGCCGCGTTACTTCAAGTTCGTGGAAGAGTTTCCGATGACCGTGACCGGCAAGATCCAGAAATTCCGGATGCGCGAGATCAGTATCGAGGAATTGCGCGAAAAGCAGGTCTGACAAATTCGCCCTTGTGGGAGCCAGCAGGCTGGCTCTCACAAGGGACGGTGGTGAAAACCTGGATTGCAGAAAGCACAAAGGGGAGCCGAGGCTCCCCTTTAATTTTCGTCGCACGTGCTCTTTTTTTATTATTGAGGGGCGGTCTGTTGTTGTTTTTAGTGACCGTGACCCTTTACCGCTGTTTTTGTCGATCCCCATCCGGGATCAAGAGCAAACGTATTTTTTTGAGCGCTGATCTACTTTTTCGCTGAGCGATCCAACCAGTTCGGGAGCTACCTGAAGGTAGTTTTATTGTTCTCTGCCCGGTTGCGGGTTACTCCGAAAAGCACCCTGAAAAGTAGCTGCGTCTCTGCCGTGTTGTTTTTGTTATGTCAGAGTCGTTACGTCTTATTTTTATTGGGTTTGCCGCTTTTTTTGTTCTTGTTATGCAGTAGAGATAGCAGAAGCCGTGCCAACTTTAAAAAATCCTTACAAATCAACTATTTAACTTTTTGTGAGATTTTTCCTTCGGATGAAACCAGACAATTTGTTTCCGTGTTACTCGCTTGTGCCCCACGTTTCAGACACAGCGGTAACACCCGCACGCCTCACTGTGCGCTGCGAGCCTTGGCCACGCGCGAACCGGTCGGTCGCCCCAGCACGGAGCAAATCTGCTGGCCGGCCAAAATCAGAGCGTCCAGATCAATGCCGGTCTCAATACCGAGGCCGTTGAGCAGGTAAACCACGTCTTCGGTGGCGACGTTACCGCTGGCGCCCTTGGCGTAAGGGCAGCCGCCGAGGCCGGCGATGGAGCTGTCGAACACCGCGATACCTTCCAGCAGGCTGGCATAGATGTTGGCCATGGCCTGGCCATAAGTGTCGTGGAAGTGCCCGGCCAGTTTTTCACGCGGCACTTGGGCCGAAACCACCTCGAACATCTTGCGGGTCGCGCCGGCGGTGCCGGTGCCGATGGTGTCACCCAGGGAGACTTCATAGCAGCCCATCGCGTAAAGCTCGCGGGCGACGTGGGCGACTTGTTCGGGAGCGACGTTACCTTCGTAAGGACAGCCCAGCACGCAGGACACGTAGCCACGCACGCTGACGCCGTGTTGCCTGGCCGCATCCATGATCGGCACGAAGCGCGCCAGGCTTTCGCTGATCGAGCAATTGATGTTGCGTTGCGAAAACGCTTCGGAGGCCGCGGCGAACACCGCGACTTCCTTGACCCCGGCCGCGATTGCATCCTCAAACCCGCGCAGGTTGGGGGCGAGTGCGCCATAGGTCACACCCGGTTTGCGCTGGATTTGCGCAAAGACGTCGGCGGAGCCGGCCATTTGCGGCACCCACTTGGGTGAAACGAAACTGCCGACTTCGATATAGCCAAGGCCCGCAGCGGTCAGCGCGTCGACCAGTTGCACCTTGTCCGCAACGCTGATGGGTTGGGCTTCGTTCTGCAGGCCATCACGGGGACCGACTTCGACCAAACGTACATAAGAGGGTAGGGACATGGGAATCGACCTGCTGTAATTGTCTGAATGTTCAGCGAATCCCGTAGGAGCGAAGCTTGCTCGCGAACGCGGTTATGTCATTCAACGTTGGTGTCGACTGATGTGGCGCTTTCGCGAGCAAGCTTCGCTCCTACAAGTATCCGGAATGTTTATTGAGCGGGTTGCTGGCTCTTGATCGTCTGCTCCAGCGCCTGGGTGCAGCGCTCCTGCGCGGTGTCCAGTTCCAGTTTCATCTGCTCGATGTCGAGCATCTGCTGCTCCAGCTGTTCGCGGCGCTCGGCGATCTTGCTCAGCATGGTTTGCAGCTGTTTCTGGTTGCCGCCGGTGGGGTCGTAAAGTTCGATCAGCTCGCGGCATTCAGCCAAGGAAAAGCCAATGCGCTTGCCCCGCAGGATCAGCTTCAGACTGACCTTGTCACGGGGCGTATACACACGTTCCTGGCCACGGCGCTCAGGGCTGAGCAGGCCTTGCTCTTCATAAAAGCGAATGGCCCGCGTGGTGATGTCGAGCTCGCGGGCGAGGTCTGAAATGCTATAGGTCTGGCTGCTCATGGAAGCGCTCGAAGAAGGTCATGGCGCTAAGCTAATGGCAGGTTGACGTTTACGTCAAGGGGCGTGAATTGTTGGTGTCCTTGCTGGCCTCTTCGCGAGCAGGCTCGCTCCCACATTGGATCTGCAAGGAACACAAAATCTGTGTGTGCAGAGATCCCTGTGGGAGCGAGGCTTGCCCGCGAACGATAACGCGGTCCAAAGCCTTACACCTTATCGAGCTTCTTCTCATGCGCCGTCACTTGCTGGCACAACTCGATCATCTGTTCGCGCATCCAGCGGTTGGCCGGGTCCTGGTCAGTGCTTTCGTGCCAGTAGAGGTGCGTTTCCACCGGCGGCACGTCGTTGACCGGCAGGTTCACCGAATACAGGTCATGACGACGGGCGAAGCGCTCCGGCACGGTCATGACCATGTCGGTCTGCTGCAACACCTGGGACGCCATCAGATAATGCTGGGAGCGCAGGGCAATCTTGCGCTGGATGCCCATTTTCCCCAGGGCCAGGTCGACGTGACCCAGACCGCTGCGGCGGCTGGAGATATGAATGTGCGTCAGCGACAGATAATCATCGAGGGTGAATTTCTCCTTGCCCGCCAGCGGATGGCCCTTGCGCATGGCGCAGACGTAGCGGTCTTCCATCAACTTGACGTGACGCACCTGCGGGTCAGTGTTGAGTGGCGCATCCACGGCGAAATCGAGACGCCCGGCCGCCAGTTCCTTGGTGGTCTCGCGGCGCTTGGACAGAAAACTTTCGATGATCACCGTCGGCGCCAGGCGGCGCAGGCGCTGGAACAGCGGTGGCAGAATCACCGCTTCGGTCAGGTCGGTCATGCTGATGCGATACGTCTTGACCGCTTGCAGCGGGTTGAAAATCCGGCTTTCCTGCACCGACACCCGCAGCAGGGAGAGCGCGTTACGCACCGGTCCGATGATGTTTTGCGCCATCGGTGTCGGCACCATGCCTTGCGCCGTACGCACGAACAATGGGTCGTTGAAGGTCTCGCGCAGGCGGGCCAGAGCGTTCGAGACGGCTGGCTGAGTAATGCCGACAATCTGCCCGGCTCGGGTCAAATTGGCTTCGGTGTAGATCGCGTCGAAGACGATGAAAAGGTTGAGGTCGACCTTGCTCAGATTCATTGCGCTGCACTCTTATTGTTGGTTCTCAATCAGCCGATCATATATCGGTGATGAATGTTAATACACGCCGAGAATAGGCTAGGTAAATTATCAACGCTGTTCTAGCATCGATGCATGACCTAAAACAACCTCTGCCCAAGAAGGTAATTGCTCATGGATTTCGCTTATTCGCCCAAGGTTCAGGAACTGCGTGAGCGCGTGACCGCGTTCATGGACACTTACGTTTATCCCGCCGAAGCCGTGTTCGAGCGCCAGGTCGCCGAAGGCGATCGCTGGCAGCCGACCGCGATCATGGAAGAGCTCAAACTCAAGGCAAAGGCCGAAGGGTTGTGGAATCTGTTTCTGCCTGAGTCCGAACTCGGTGCCGGCCTGACCAACCTCGAATACGCGCCATTGGCGGAAATCATGGGCCGCTCGCTGCTCGGTCCTGAGCCCTTCAACTGCTCCGCACCGGACACCGGCAACATGGAAGTGCTGGTGCGTTACGCCAACGAAGAACAGAAACAACGCTGGCTCGAACCGCTGCTGCGCGGCGAGATCCGCTCGGCGTTCGCCATGACCGAACCGGACGTTGCTTCATCCGACGCCACCAACATGGCTGCCCGCGCTGTGCGTGACGGCGACGAGTGGGTGATCAACGGTAAAAAGTGGTGGACCTCAGGCGCCTGCGACCCGCGCTGCAAGATTCTGATCTTCATGGGCCTGAGCAATCCTGACGCGCCACGCCACGCCCAGCACTCGATGATTCTGGTGCCGGTGGATGCCCCGGGTGTGAAGATCGTTCGTCCGTTGCCGGTGTTCGGCTACGACGACGCGCCTCACGGCCACGCCGAAGTGCTGTTTGAAAACGTTCGCGTGCCGTATGAAAACGTCCTGCTGGGCGAGGGACGCGGCTTCGAAATCGCCCAGGGTCGCCTTGGCCCTGGCCGGATTCACCACTGCATGCGCTCGATCGGCATGGCCGAGCGTGCGCTGGAGTTGATGTGCAAACGTGCAGTGAGCCGCACCGCGTTCGGTAAACCGTTGGCACGCCTGGGCGGCAACATCGACAAGATCGCCGACTCGCGGATGGAAATCGACATGGCACGCCTGCTGACATTGAAAGCGGCGTACATGATGGACACCGTCGGTAACAAGGTGGCGAAGAGCGAGATCGCGCAGATCAAAGTCGTCGCGCCGAACGTGGCCCTGCGGGTGATCGATCGGGCCATCCAGATGCATGGCGGGGCAGGGGTTTCCAACGATTTCCCGCTGGCCTATATGTATGCGATGCAACGCACCCTGCGCCTGGCCGATGGCCCGGACGAAGTGCACCGCGCGGCAATCGGCAAGTTCGAGATCGGCAAGTACGTGCCGAAAGAGATGATGCGTAGCGGGCACTGACGAAGCCTTGGAACGCCAGCAGATTTGGTTTGACTGCTGGCGTCCAAGCTGCGGTCATCGAGAAGTTGTGTCAGCCCTGAACTCCGCAGACTACAGACATTCGCGCATTTTCCCTTATGCCTGCAACGATGATTCTCCCACCGTTCTGGATGGCTACAGAATATGGGATTCCTGGCACGGATGATTTGATCCAGCCAGCGTTACCAAAGCCAGTGTCAAAAGTACCGTCAGACAACAATCGTCCCCAAAACATTGATGAAGGGAACCCGGGCGTCCAGCCTGCCACGACGATTTTTTTGTCGCTGGGCTGAATCGACAGTGCTCTCCAGCTCGCGTTTTGATGACCTAGCGCCGTAAGTACTTCATGACCTCCGTTAAATGTTGGGTCGGGCTTGCCGTTTGCGTCAAATCGCATCACCAGGGCATCGGAATGCCCCGTCATACCCACGCAAAGCAATTTACCGTCATCCTGAACGATCAACTCACCCAACTCGTGTCGGCCATCTACTGGGCCCAACCACACGTAACCATCGTCGCCAAAACTCTTGTCGAGCGCTCCATCAATGTCAAACCGCGCCAACACAATTCGGGAGACGGAAGCGCTCACCGTGACGTAATTACCCCCAACAACGATCTTGCTGTCTGGTTGCACAACCACGTTAATCATTCGACTAAGGTGCTCGCCGAAGCTGACCTCGACTTTCCCTTGCTCGCCAAATTCGAGATCAGTCCCATCACTTCCATCGCCCAGGCCATCCTTTTTCAGTCGTGTCAGTTGACCCAAATTGCCGATACCCATTGCATCCGTCTTTTGGGTCAGGATGAGGATTTTGCCGTCGTGCTGCAGGCATCCCTCAGTCGAATCGTAATTTGAGGAAAACGCAGGAGAGGGCAACTGTATGGTGCCGAAAACAAGATCAGGGCTCCCACTATCATTCAGTCGTAAGACTGCCGGTGCTCCTGGTTTTCCTTGCTCAGTAAGAATATCGCCGATGACCAGAATCTTGCGCTCTTGAAGTATCAGTCGGCAGGGTTTGGATCTTCTGCCACTCTCAAATTGTCCTGTCACAATACCGTCGGTACCAAATGTAGTATCTCGATCGCCGTCGACGTGGTTCCTATGGATTTGAAATTCTCCGCCGTTCTCGATGGCGTAAGTCAGCATTCCGTTGTCCGATGAGACAATCGAATGAGCAATGGCGTTTGCAGGGCCAGTCACCGTGCCTAGAAAGCCGAAGGTTTCATCCCGGTCGCCAGATTTGAGTGGTGTTGGAGTTTGCGGGTCGGTTGGCATGTCATTATTCCTTTCAGGTGATAGACCCTCAACAAGGGGGTCACCATTCAGCAATAACTTTCGATAAAAAAAACCTGTAAGAAATGTCAGTATTAGTGTCTTTTCAGGCCAATTTAGTGACGAGGAAAAGCCTGCCCGCTTCAGTAAACCCAAACCTCTACCCGCCGATTCTTGATCCGCCCCTCATCCGCGCTATTCGCCGCCACCGGCATTTCGGCGCCAAAGCCGCGAATCTCGCGAAACACCACGCCGCTTTTCACCAGTTCCCGCCGCACCGCCATGGCCCGCAGTTTCGATAACAGATCGGCACGCGCCGGATCGCTCTTGGCATCACCAAATCCCACCAGCGTCACCTGCCGATTGGTTTTATCGTGCTGCTTTATATAGTCGAGCACCCGCGACAAGTCTTGTCGGGCCTTGTTGTCCAGCGTCGCGCTGCCTTCCTCGAAACGGAAATTCACCGACAGCCGCTGGGCGTGGCGACTTAGCGCCTGATATCCCTCGGGCATCAGTGCATTCGGCGTAACCGTCATGGCCTGGACGGTCTGCGCGATAAAACCATTGGCTGCGACGATTTCCTGCCCTTTGCTGCTTTGCGCGAACGCCACCAGCGCTTGTGCCCAAGGATTTTTCCCGGTGGGCGGCAGGTAAAAGAACAGTCGCCGGGACAGCGGATAGTCTTCCGTGGCAATAAGGTTGTTGAGCGGCAGCATGGCCTGGGATTGGCCATCGGCAATCGCCACGGCTTTGGCCTGGCGCACGTAGGGCAAACCGATAAAACCGATGCCTTGCCGATCCAGACTGACGGCGTCGGACAATTGCTCGCTGGATTCGAAGCGTTTCGCGGCGCTGTTGAGCGTTTTCCCGCGGCGGCTGAGGACCAATTCCTTGAAGGTGTCGTAGGTGCCCGATTGGTCATCCCGCGCATACAGGTGAATTGTCCCGCCGCTGCCACCGAGCTCTTCCCAGGTTTTTGCCTCACCGCTGAAAATTCGCGCCAATTGGTCGGTGCTGAGCTGGTTCAGCGGATTTTGCGGATGGAGGATGATCGCCAGGCCATCGATGGCGATGACTTGCTCGGCGCCGGGGCTTTTGAAGTCGCCCAGGGTTTTGAGCTCGACTCGTTCGCTGTCCTTGATCGGGCGTGACGAGGCGGCGAGGTCGGCGGATGCGGTTTTGAGGGCGCTGAACCCGGTGCTGGAACCATGAGCCGCGACGTCCACTATCACCCGTCGTCCCTGAACCGTTTCGCCGACGATACGTTGTTCGTTGGCTTTGTCCGGGACTTCACTGCGGACCTTGAGCAAGCCTTGTTCGCGCATCAGTCCTTCGACCAGCGCCGGCCCCAACGCGGCGCCGATGGTGTTGGAACCCTGGATGCGCAGGACGGGGCTGTTTTCGGGCGTCGGCAGATCGCCCGCTGAGGTGGTGAAGGGCAAACAGGCACACAGCATCAACAGGAACGATCTGCACAGCGTCATGCCGGCACCTTGTTTGGCCAAAGGAAGTGCCGGGAGAATAAGTCAGTTAGATTTCTAAAAGATGACAGTCACTAGACGTGGGAGCGAGCCTGCTCGCGATGAGGGCTTAACAGTCAACACTTGTATTGAATGTAAGTCCGCTATCGCGAGCAGGCTCGCTCCCACAATTTGATCTGTGTAAAGCCTGGGGGAATCAGCTCAACTCAAGCCAGATCGGCGCATGATCCGATGGTTTTTCCATCCCACGCAGTTCGTAGTCCACTCCCGCATCCTTGACGCGCGGCAACAACCCATGGGACGCCATGATCAGGTCAATCCGCAGCCCGCGCTTGGGTTCGTCTTCAAAACCGCGGCTGCGGTAGTCGAACCAGCTGAAACGGTCGGCCACGTCCGGGTTCAAGTGACGGAAACTGTCGACCAGGCCCCAGTTCTTCAAGCGGGCCATCCACTCGCGTTCTTCCGGCAGAAAGCTGCATTTTCCGGTTTTCAGCCAGCGTTTCATGTTGTCCGGGCCGATGCCGATGTCGCAGTCTTCCGGAGAAATGTTCACGTCGCCCATCACCACCACCGGCTGTTCATTGCTGAACTGGCTTTCCAGCAACTGCTGCAGGTCGCCGTAGAAACGCTCCTTGGCCGGGAACTTGGTGGGGTGATCGCGGCTTTCGCCCTGTGGGAAATAGCCGTTCATGATGGTCACCGGCACGCCATTGGCGTCGGCGAACGTGCCCCAGATGAAGCGTCGTTGGGCCTCTTCGTCGTCGGTGGCGAAGCCTTTATGCAGGGCAATCGGTTCTTTACGCGAGAGCAGGGCGACGCCGTAATGGCCTTTCTGCCCGTGGAAATACACGTGATAACCCAGCGCCTGTACCTCGGCCAGCGGGAACTGGTCGTCGTGAACCTTGGTTTCCTGCAGCCCGATCACGTCCGGCTGGTGCTTGTCGATCAGCGCCGCCAGCTGATGCGGGCGAGCGCGCAGCCCGTTGATGTTGAAGGAGACGATCTTCATGGTCGGCAGTCCTGGCAAAAGGGCGATGCTAGCTGACCTGTGGGAATCGGGCCAGTGTTGGGGTGAGGGGATTCACTGTGTTCTGTCAGATCTGTATTGGCAGTCAGGGCCTCATCGCGGGCAAGCCACGCCTGTAAGGTTCTCCAGCGGACACAAATTTTGTGTACGCCACAGAACCTGTGGGCGCGTGGCTTGCCCGCGATGAGGCCCGTCCAGTCGATGAAGAGCCCGCCTTGGTCTATACCTGTGGGGGAACTGTATTGCCACCCAAAGGCTCGTACCAATAAGAGCGCCGCCATTTTGAGCAGCGCCCCGGGGAGATCTACCGTTATGCCCGAAACCTCGACCGCCATTGCCGATATCCACATGCTCGACAGCGGCTACGCCCACGAAGCGCGCTCCCTGCTTTACCACGCTTACCGGCACGAACCGACCTTCGGCTATTTGTTCGAGGCCGAACGTCCCGGCTATGAGCATCGTGTGCGAGCGACCGTGCGGGAACTGGTCAAACAACACTTTCTTCAGGATCTGCCGGCCATCGGCCTGCTGGTCAACGACCGCCTGATCGGCATCGCCCTGATCGCTCCACCGCAACGTCGATTGGGTATCACCGAAAGCTGGGCCTGGCGTCTGCGCATGGTGCTCAGCGCCGGTTTCCGTTGTACCCGTCGTTACCTCGATTACCACGCTGCCGTTGCCGCTTGTGTGCCGTCCGACTCGGTGCATGTCCTGCCGTTGCTGGGGATTCACCCGCAGTTCCAGGGCAAACACTTCGGCGAGCAACTGCTGCAAGCGGTGCATAACTGGTGTGCCGTGGATGAAACCTCCCAGGGTGTGATTCTGGACACCGGGAATCCTCGTTATCTGGAGTTCTATAAGCGTCAGGGCTACGAGGAAATCGGCGAGGTAGCGGTAGGACCGATCCGCGAACACGTATTTTTCCACGCCAATCCCCAGGTGTTACAAACAGCAACGGCATAAACGTAAACTTTCGGTAGAACTTTCACTGCATGCCAGGCTCTATCACGCTCCCAAGCTCGTGATAGCATCCGCGCCTATGAAGTTTCCAGGAAGAATTACCAGTGGCGTGCTGATGCTGTTCACCAGCTGCGCGGCACTGGCGCAAAGTGAATTGGATGTGCGGATCAAACCGTCCAACGATGAACTGAAAGCCAATATAGAGGGCTATATCGGCAGCCTCAGCCTTGCTGCGCTTCAGTCGTGGCGCCGAGGAACAGGCGCGCAAGGCCGCCCAGGCGTTGGGGTATTACCAGCCGCAGATCGACAGCGACGTGAAGGGCGGCGAGACGCCGCGCCTGATCCTCAACATCGATCCTGGCGAGCCGGTGCATTTGCGCAATGTCACGATTCGCGTCGACGGCCCGGCGGCCTCGCTCAAATCCTTTCGTGTCCCCAAAAGCGCTGCGCTGAAAACCGGCGCGGTGCTGAACCATGGCCGTTATGAAGACGCCAAGAAACTGATCCAGAATCAGGCCTCGCGTTATGGTTTCTTCAGCGGCCACTTCACGCATCAGACGTTGTCGGTGGACCCACGCGCCGGTGTCGCCGACATCGACCTCGTCTATGACAGCGGCCCGCGTTATGCCCTGGGCAAGGTCAGTTTCGAGGGAGACACGCCGTTCGACGAAGACTTGTTGCGGCGCATGGTGCCGTTCAAGGAAGGCGCACCCTATGACTCTGAACTGATTGCCGAACTCAATCAGGCGATGCAATCGAGCGGCTATTTCGAAAGCGTGCGGGTGGACGCGGCGCCGACGGCGTCCAAGAACGATGTGATCCCGGTCGACGTCAAACTCGAAACCCGCAAACCACGGACCATGGGCCTGGGGCTGGGTTATTCCACCGACGTCGGTCCCCGGGTCAAGGCCAACTGGACCCGGCACTGGGTCAACCCGCAAGGGCACAGCTATGGCTGGGAGACCGAAATATCGGCGCCACGGCAGAACGTCGGGGTGTTCTACGACATTCCCCTGGACCCGCCGCTGACCGACAAATTGCGTTTTGCCGGTGGTTATCAAAACGAAGAAATCGCCGACAAGGACTCCCTGAGCAAACTCCTGACGGTTGGCCCCGAATGGCACAGCAAGTTGCCCAGTGGCTGGCAGCGCGTGGTGTCGCTCAAGTGGCAACGCGAGGAATACCGGCTCGGGGATGACTCCGGACTCAGTACCCTGCTGATGCCCGGCGTCAGTTATTCCTACCTGAAAAGCGACAACCGCATCGACCCGCACAATGGCTATCGCCTGGAATTCGAGAGCAAAGTGGCGAAGGAAGGCTTGGGGTCCGACAACAACCTGATCTACGGCACGGCGCTGGTCAAAGGCTTGACCACGGTCTTCGATAAACACCGTTTCCTCGGTCGGGTTCAGGTCGGCGGCAGCGCCACCAACGGCTACAAATCGATACCGCCGTCGTTGCGCTTTTTTGCCGGTGGCGATCAGAGCGTGCGCGGCTACGACTATCAAAGCCTGTCCCCGGAGAACTCCGACGGCGACCGCATCGGTGGCCGCTACATGATCACCGGCAGCGTCGAATATCAGTACTCCGTCGCCGAAAAATGGCGGGTCGCGACCTTCGTTGACCAGGGCAACTCCTTCAATACACTCGAACTGCCGAACCTCAAGACCGGCGTGGGCATCGGCGTGCGCTGGGTGTCCCCGGTGGGGCCGATTCGTCTCGACCTGGCCCACGCGATGGACGACGACGGCGGCATTCGACTGCACTTTTCCATGGGGCCCGAGCTGTGAAGCGTGGTTTGAAAATAACGCTGCTGGCGATTCCGGCGCTGCTGATGCTGGTCGTTCTGGCCGTGACCACGGTGCTGGGCACTGCGGCGGGCAGTCGCTGGGCGCTCGGCTGGGTGCCGGGCCTGACCGTGGAGAATTTCCAGGGCCGATTGGGCGGGCAGTGGAGTGCCGATCATCTGGTGTGGCAGCAGGACACCCGTCGGGTTGAGCTGAGCAAACCGATATTCGCCTGGTCGCCGTTGTGCCTGATGCGCATGACCTTGTGCATCGAGCAATTGAAGGCCGATCAGGTCAGCCTGCAATTCCCGCCGGGCAAGGAAGAAGACAACGGCGGGCCAATCACGCTCCCGGATCTGGATTTGCCCCTGGCGATCGAATTGGGTGATGTGCAAGTCGGCAGTCTGCTGTTCAACGGCAGCGAAGAACTCAAAGGCCTGCAGCTGGCCGCGCACTGGACGGTGCAAGGCTTGCAGATCGATTCGGTGAAGTTGCAGCGTGACGAACTCAGCCTGAATCTGTCCGGCCTGCTGCAACCCAACGGAAACTGGCCGCTCAAGGCTGAAGGTACGTTGACCCTGCCGGCCCCCGAGCCTTGGAGCCTGGCGTTGAAGGTGGACGGCGACCTGCTGAAAACCCTGAACCTGAAAGCCGACAGCAGCGGTTACTTGAATGGCCAACTGACCGGCGAGCTGCAACCGTTGGTCGACAACCTTCCGGCCAAAGTACGGATCACCGCCGACGGCTTCAAACCCAGCGCCGACCTGCCGGACACCTTGCAACTCAATCAACTCGAGCTCACCGGTGACGGCGACCTGAAAAACGGTTACCAGTTGCTCGGCAAAGCCACGCTGCCCGCTGAAAAAGGCCCGGTGGCGCTGGTGCTGCAAGGCAAGGTCGATGCCAGCGGCGCGCAGATTGCTGCCCTCGACCTGACGGCCAACGACAAGCAATCACTCAAGCTCACCGGCAACCTCGACTGGAGCAAAGGCCTGAGCGCCGACGCGAAGATCGACTGGCTGGATTTCCCGTGGCACCGTCTCTATCCGTTGATCGACGAGCCAGAAGTGGCGTTGCGCCGCTTCAACGGTGAAGTCTCCTACACCGACGGAAAATACATCGGTCACTTCAAATCAGCCCTCGATGGCCCGGCAGGTGCGTTCAGCCTCGAAAGCCCGTTCAGCGGCGACCTGACGAAAATCTATCTGCAACAGATTCAACTCGAAGCCGGGCAGGGCAAAGCCATCGGGCATCTGAACCTGCAGTTTGCCGATGGCATCGGCTGGGACACCGCGCTCGATCTGTCGGCGATCAACCCGGCGTATTGGGTCGCGGAGTTACCGGGTACGTTGGCCGGACCGTTGCGCAGCAAAGGCGAGATGAAGAATGAAAAACTCAGCCTGGACGCCGACCTCGACCTCAAAGGCAAACTGCGCGGCCAACCGGCGGTGATCCAGGCCAAGGCCGACGGCGGCGGTGAACAATGGAACCTCAATGCGCTGCAAATCCGCCTCGGTGACAACAGCATCAACGGCAAGGGCAGTCTGCAACAGAAGCTCGCCGGGCAGATCGACATCAAGCTGCCACGTCTGGCCCAACTCTGGCCGCAACTGCGCGGACAGCTCAACGGGCGCATTGATGTCGCCGGCACGCTCAAGGCACCGCAAGGCAAGCTCGGGCTGCAAGGCACGCAGCTGGCTTTCGAAGACAATCGCCTGCAAAGCCTGAACCTGGACGCGACCCTCGATGGCGCGCAGCGGGCGAAAATCGACCTCAAAGGCAGCGGCATCCAGGCCGGCGACACCTCGCTGGGCACGCTGACCGCCAGCGGCCAGGGCGATATCAAAAACCAGAAACTCACCCTCGACCTGCAAGGGCCGAAGCTGAAACTGGCGCTCGGACTGGACGGTAATCTGGACCAGGGCAATTGGCGCGGACGCCTGGCCAGCGGTGATATCCAGGCCGGCGGTCAGGACTGGAAGCTGCAAGCCCCGGCGAAACTTGAACGGCTGGCGGACGGCAAGATCAACTTCGGCGCCCATTGCTGGATGTCCGGCCCGGCCAGTCTGTGTGGCGAAGACCAGCGCCTGATGCCGGAACCGAAGCTGCGTTATCACCTCAAGCAATTCCCGATCGAAAGCCTCGCGCAATGGTTGCCGAAAGATTTCGCCTGGAAGGGCCGGCTCAATGCCGACCTGCAACTGGACCTGCCGGCCAGCGGCCCAAACGGCCAGATCAGCGTCGATGCCAGCAGCGGCACGTTGCGCATCAAGGAAAAGGATCAGTGGCTGGACTTCCCGTACCAGACCCTGAAGCTCACCAGCAAACTCACGCCTAAACGCATCGACACCGACCTCAATTTCGTCGGCGGCAAGCTCGGCGAACTGAGGGTGCAGGCGCAGATCAATCCGCTGCTGAAAAACAAACCGCTCACCGGCTCGTTCCGTCTCAGTGGCCTGGATCTGTCGGTGGCGCGGCCATTTGTGCCAATGGTCGAGAAACTCACCGGGCGCTTGAACGGCAGTGGCACGCTGTCCGGCGATCTGCTGGCACCGCAGGTGAACGGCAATCTGCTGCTCAGCGATGGCGAAGTGTCCGGGCCTGAATTGCCGATGGAGTTGCAGGGCTTGCAGCTTCAAGCGCAGATCGCCGGCGAAACGGTGCAGTTGAACGGCGGCTGGAAAAGCGGCAAGGCCGGGCAGGGCAGTCTCAACGGCCACATCGCCTGGGGCCAGGCGCTGGTGGTGGACCTGACGCTCAAGGGCTCACAGTTGCCCGTCACCGTCGAACCCTATGCCAAGCTCGAAGTGGCGCCGGACCTGAAGATCTCGATAAAAGACGAGCAACTGGCGATCGCCGGCAAAGTGCGGGTGCCCAAGGGTGAAATCACCGTGCGCGAGTTGCCGCCGTCGACGGTCAAGGTTTCCGATGACACGGTGATCGTCGGCCAGCAGACCGAAGAGGGCAAACCGCCGCTGGCCATGAAAATGGACATCGACGTGGTGGTGGGTGAGGACAAACTCAGCTTCGCCGGGTTTGGCCTGACCGCCAACCTGCAAGGGCATGTGCACATTGGCGACAACATGGACACCCGAGGCGAACTCTGGCTCAACGACGGGCGTTACCGGGCGTACGGACAGCGGCTGACGGTGCGCCGTGCGCGGCTGCTGTTCGCCGGCCCGATTGACCAGCCGTACCTGGACATCGAAGCCATTCGCCGGACCGACGACGTGATCGCCGGTATTCGCCTCAGCGGCAGCGCCGAGCAGCCGACCACGCAGATCTTCTCCGAGCCGGCCATGAGTCAGGAGCAGGCGTTGTCCTATCTGGTGCTGGGGCGTCCGCTAAGCACCAACGGTGAAGACAACAACATGCTGGCCCAGGCTGCGCTCGGGTTGGGGTTGATGGGCAGTTCGGGAGTGACCGGCAAACTGGCCAACGACCTGGGGATTCAGGATTTCCAGCTCGACACCCAGGGCAGCGGCAATACCACCAGCGTCGTGGCCAGCGGCAATATCTCCGAGAAGCTCAGCCTGCGCTATGGCGTGGGCGTGTTCGAGCCGGCCAACACCATTGCCTTGCGCTACAAACTGAGCAAAAAGGTCTACCTCGAAGCCGCCGGCGGCGTGGCCAGTTCGCTGGACATCTTCTACAAGCGGGATTTCTAAAACCCCGTCTTCTCCCAAACCGAGTCGCTGCCATCGCGAGCAGGCTCGCTCCCACAGAGATCACACCGAACTCTGTGGGAGCGAGCCTGCTCGCGATGGGCGCGCTGCGGTCATCGATCCGAAGCAATTTTTTTCGTAAGCCATTTATCGACTAAATAGAAAGCTTCCTAACTATTACGTTGACATTCGCTGCCTAGGCAGTAACATCTCGTCATACATTCTCTGCCTAGGCAGCTAATTGGTGGCCAGATGAAACACTTCACCCCAGACGAATTCCACACGTGCCATCTCGGCCTCCTGCTCGGGCGCGCTGCGCTGCTCAAGGACCGGATCATCGACACGCACATGGAGCCCCACGGCATCACCGCCGCGCAGTTCAAAGTGCTGATCATCATGGCGCAGTTCGGCGTCGACACCCCGGCCGAGCTGTGCCGTCACCTGTCGCTGGACAGCGGTTCGATGACCCGCATGCTCGATCGTCTGGAACAGAAAGGCTTCCTCGCCCGCCAGCGTTCCGAGGCGGATCGCCGTCAGGTGCAGCTTGTGTTAACTGAGCAAGGCCAACGCTTGACCGACCGTCTGCCGGAAATCGGTGCCGACGCCATGAACGAACTGGCCGGCGCGATCACTCCGGACGAGCTGAAAACCCTGGAACAGATCCTGAAGAAAATTCTGGTGGCAGCCGGTGACTCGATCACGCTGCTGCGGGTAGGTGACCAATGAGCGGCAAAACCTTGCGTGCCGGCCTGAGCCTGGTGCTGGCGGCCATGACCCTGGCCGGTTGCGCCAGCTACAGCGGCCTGACCACCGAAGGCAAAAGCCTCGATGCGAAAACCCTCAAGGCCGGGCAATCCCTCAGCGGCGTGACCCTGTCGCCCGCGGCCTGGCCGAAAAGCGACTGGTGGAAAAGCCTCGGCGACCCGCAGCTCGACGGTCTGATCCGCGAAGCGTTGCACGACAGCCCGGACATGCAGATCGCCGACGCCCGCGCCCATCAGGCCAGCGCTGCTGCGTACGCTGCCGACGCGGCGCGGATGCCGACCCTCGATGCCAGCGCCGGCGTAAGCCGTTCGCGTCTGGCGCGGGATCAAGACCCGCTAGGCGAGGGCGATGCGTACTCCACCGTGCGTAATATCGGCGCCAGTTTCAATTACAACTTCGACCTTTGGGGCGGTCAGCGTGACGCCTGGGAAGCGGCGTTGGGCCAGGCCCGCGCTGCCGAAGTCGATCAGCAAGCGGCGCAACTGACGTTGTCCGCCGACGTTGCCCGCGCCTATAGCGATCTGGGGCAGGCGCATATCGTTCACGACCTGGCCCAGGAAGACCTCAAGCGCACCAGACAAATGCTCGACCTGAGCCAGCGTCGCCTGAGTTCCGGGATCGACAGTCAGTACCAGTTCCAGCAAACCGAAAGTCTCGAGGCCACGTCCGAAGCCAGTCTGATCGACGCTGAGAAACGCCTGCAAAGCGCGAAAATCGCCCTGGCGGTGTTGCTCGGCAAAGGCCCGGACCGCGGCAACGACATCGCCCGGCCCAAGATCCTTCAGGCCAGCGCCGTCGCGTTGCCATCGGTCCTGCCCGCCGAGTTGCTCGGTCGTCGTCCGGATCTGGTCGCCGCACGTTGGCGCGTCGAGGCGGCGAGCAAGAACATCGATGCCGGAAAAACCCGGTTCTATCCCAATCTCAACCTGAGCGCCGCGGCCGGTGCCGAATCGTTGTTGGGTGATGCGATGTTTGGTTCGGCCAGTCGTTTCTTCAACATCGCGCCGACGATCTCGGTGCCGATTTTCGACGGTGGCCGCTTGCGCGCCGACCTCGATGCCCGGGACGCCGATTACGACCTCGCGGTGGCGCAGTACAACAAAAGCCTGGTGCGAGCGCTGGGTGATGTCAGCGACACCATCAATCAGTTACGCGATATCGGCCGGCAAATCGGTGCTCAGCAGCACGCCACCGACATTGCCCAGGATTCTTACAACACCGTGGTCCAGCGTTACGGTTCCGGCATCGGAAACTACCTGGACGTGCTCAGCATCGAGCAGCAGTTGCTCCAGGCCCAGCGTCAGCTGGCCAACCTGAATGCGGAGCGGATCGACCTGTCGATCCAACTGATGCAAGCGCTGGGCGGCGGTTTTCAGGGCGACACCCTGACCGCGGCCAACGCAACCCCAGCCACGCAGCACAACTAATTCAAGGTGATGGTCATGGCCACTGCAGAAAACACCCCAACCCCTGACAACGCGCAAGACACCAGCAACCCGCGCAAACGCAAGGTCATGCTGGTCGTTCTCGCCATCGTGGTGATCCTCGCCGGTGTCGGCGTCTGGGGTTATCACGAATTCTACGGGCGCTGGAACGAGAGCACTGACGACGCCTATGTGAACGGCAACGTGGTGGAAATCACCCCGCTGGTCACCGGCACCGTGGTCAGCATTGGTGCCGACGATGGCGACCTGGTCCATGAAGGCCAGGTGCTGATCAACTTCGACCCGAACGACGCACAGGTCGGTCTGCAAAGTGCCCAGGCCAATCTGGCTCGCACCGTGCGTCAGGTTCGTGGTTTGTACAGCAACGTCGACGGCATGAAAGCCCAGGTCAACGCTCAGCAGGCGGAAGTGCAAAAGGCCCAGGACAACTTCAACCGGCGGAAAAACCTGGCGGCGGGCGGGGCGATTTCCCAGGAAGAACTGTCCCACGCTCGTGACGACCTGATCTCGGCACAAAACGCCCTGGCCAATGCGAAGCAGCAACTGAAAACCACCAGCGCCCTGGTGGATGACACCGTGGTGTCGTCGCACCCTGACGTGATGTCGGCCGCCGCGCAATTGCGCCAGGCGTACCTGAACAATTCCCGCAGCACCTTGATTGCACCAGTGACCGGTTATGTCGCCAAGCGCTCTGTGCAACTCGGTCAACGGGTCCAGCCGGGCACCGCGCTGATGGCGGTGATTCCGCTGGATCAGCTGTGGATCGACGCCAACTTCAAGGAAACCCAGCTGCGCGACATGCGCATCGGCCAGCCGGTCGATATCCAGGCCGACCTCTACGGCAGCGACGTGAAGTTCAGCGGCACCATCGACAGCCTCGGCGCCGGCACCGGCAGCGCGTTTGCCCTGCTGCCGGCACAGAACGCCACCGGTAACTGGATCAAGATCGTGCAGCGTGTGCCGGTGCGGATTCACATCAACGCCGAAGAATTGGCCAAACACCCTTTGCGCGTTGGCCTGTCGACTCAGGTCGATGTGAACCTGCGCGACCAGAGCGGTCCGGTGCTGGCGCAACAGCCGCCGCAAAAGGCTTCGTTCAGCACCAACGTCTATGACCGGCAGTTGGCAGAGGCCGACGCCATGATCACGCAGTTGATCCACGACAACAGTGCGGCGGTCAGCAAAACCGCCCAGCGCTGACACCTAACCTGTGGGGGTGAAGCTTGCTCCCGCTTGGCTGCGAAGCGGTCGCACAGCTTTTGCGGCCGCTTCGCAACCCGGCGGGAGCAAGCTCCCTCGCCACAAAAAGCTGGCTTGCCACAAAAGCTGTTCCACCAAAGCTCTCTCACCACAGAGGCTCCCGTGCCACAAAAGCTCGCTCCCACACGGTCAGCTGTGTCTGTAACAGGCGCAGCGCCCATCAGGTTTCAAAGGATTCGCGATGAGCAATAACGCGTCTTTCACGCCGCCCAGCCTGCTGCTCAGCACCATCGGCCTGTCGCTGGCGACCTTCATGCAAGTGCTCGACACCACCATCGCCAACGTGGCGCTGCCAACGATTTCCGGCAACCTGGGCGTGAGTTCGGAGCAGGGCACGTGGGTGATCACCTCGTTTGCGGTGAGCAACGCCATCGCTCTGCCGCTGACTGGTTGGCTGAGCCGGCGATTTGGTGAGGTGAAGCTGTTTCTCTGGGCGACCATTCTGTTTGTGCTGGCCTCGTTTCTCTGCGGCATTTCCACCTCGATGCCGGAACTGATCGGTTTTCGGGTGCTGCAAGGCCTGGTGGCCGGGCCGTTGTACCCGATGACCCAGACGCTGCTGATCGCGGTCTACCCGCCTGCCAGGCGTGGCATGGCCCTGGCGTTGTTGGCGATGGTCACGGTGGTCGCGCCGATTGCCGGGCCGATTCTTGGCGGCTGGATCACCGACAGCTACAGCTGGCCGTGGATCTTCTTTATCAACGTGCCGATCGGGATTTTCGCAGTCATGGTCGTGCGTTCGCAGCTCAAGGCGCGGCCGGTGGTGACCAGTTATCAGCCGATGGATTACGTCGGTCTGATCACGCTGATCATCGGTGTCGGCGCGTTGCAGGTGATCCTCGACAAGGGCAACGACCTCGACTGGTTCGAGTCGAATTTCATCCTCATCGGCGCGGCCATTTCCGCGATTGCGCTGGCGGTGTTCGTGATCTGGGAAATGACCGACCAGCACCCGGTGGTCAACCTGCGGTTGTTTGCGTATCGCAACTTCCGCATCGGTACGATTGTGTTGGTGTTGGGGTACGCCGGGTTCTTCGGGATCAACCTGATCCTGCCGCAATGGCTGCAAACCCAGATGGGCTACACGGCAACGTGGGCCGGGTTGGCGGTGGCGCCGATCGGGATTTTGCCGGTGTTGATGTCGCCATTTGTCGGCAAGTACGCGCACAAGTTCGACCTGCGGTTATTGGCAGGCCTGGCGTTCCTGGCCATTGGCCTGAGCTGTTTCATGCGCGCCGGGTTCACCAACGAAGTGGATTTCCAGCACATCGCCCTGGTGCAACTGTTCATGGGCATTGGCGTGGCGCTGTTCTTCATGCCGACCTTGAGCATTTTGATGTCGGACCTGCCACCGAGCCAGATCGCCGACGGCGCGGGCCTCGCGACCTTCCTGCGGACCCTGGGCGGCAGTTTTGCGGCGTCATTGACGACCTGGATCTGGATTCGCCGGGCGGATCAGCATCATGCCTACATGAGCGAAAGCATCAGCACTTATGAACCCGCGACCCGGGAGGCGTTGAACAGCCTGGGCGGTGCGAGCAACCCGGCGTACGCGCAGCTCGATCATGTACTGACGAGTCAGGCGTACATGCTTTCCACCGTGGATTACTTCACGTTGCTGGGGTGGGCGTTCATGGGGTTGATCGTGATCGTGTGGCTGGCGAAACCGCCGTTTGCGGCGAAGGCCGGGCCTGCGGCGGCAGGGCATTGATTTAGCTGCGATCTTTTGATCTTAAGGGGTAGCGAAATCAAATGGCGCCAGTGCAAACCCGTGCTCATCCACCTGTAACGCCCAGCCCTGACGATCCCAATCCCCCAACACAATGCGTTTGGCCGCTTGCTCGCCAATCTGCAACTTGTGGATGGCGGGGCGATGGGTATGGCCATGAATCAATGTCTTCACGCCATATTCCTGCATGATCCGCGGCACTTCTTCCGGCGTGACATCCACGATGTCATTGGCCTTCATCCGCGTCTGCGTCCGGCTTTCGCTGCGCAGTTTGCGCGCCAGTTTATGGCGAGTGCGCAGGGGCAGGTGGCGCAGGATGAACAGGGTAATCGGGTTGCGCAGGTAGCGACGCAGCTTCATATAAGCCTCGTCGCGGGTACAGAGGCTGTCGCCGTGCATCAACAGCACCGGCTCGCCGTTGAACTGCACGACACTCGGGTCCTTCAGCAACGTACAGCCGGCCTGTTTGCAGAAGGCCTGGCCCAGCATGAAGTCGCGATTGCCGTGCATCAGAAAAATGGCCGTGCCGCTGTCGCTGAGGTCGCGCAGGGCCTGGCAGATGGAACGCTGAAAGGGCGTCATGGCATCGTCGCCAATCCACGCCTCGAAAAAGTCGCCCAGGATGTACAACGCACTCGCCGAACGGGCGCGTCCGGCGAGCAAATCCAGAAACGCCCGGGTGATGTCCGGGCGCTCCTCTTCCAGATGCAAGTCTGAAATCAGCAGTATCACGCTTCGATGAATGATCACGTCGTCTGCTGGCACGTCCTGGTGGCCGGCCTTGGAGGTGGTGGAAACACCTTTGATCTTGTCGACAACATCGGTGCCGGCAACGACTTTGGCGAACACCGCGTAGCCCCAGCCCTGGGTGGTCTTGGCGCTGTGGTTCAGGAAGCTGTTGTCAGCGACGTTGATGAAGAACTGCGCGGACGCCGAATGCGGCTCCATGGTACGAGCCATGGCCACGCTGTACTTCTCGTTCGGCAGGCCGTTGTCGGCTTCGTTCTGGATGCTTGGGCGCTTGTCTTTCTTTTCTTTCATGCCTGGCTCGAAACCGCCGCCCTGGATCATGAAGTTACCGATGACGCGGTGGAAAACGGTGTTTTCGTAGTGACCGGCTTTGACGTACTCGATGAAGTTGGCCACGGTGATCGGGGCTTTCTCGGCATTCAGTTCCAGGACGATGTCGCCATGGTTGGTGGTCAGTTTGACTTGGGTCATGATCGGGGACTCTTTTTAGGTAATGCGTTTTCTGGGAATTCGTGGGTTTCGGGGCTGTCGAGCCCTCAACCGGTCCGGCCGGTGTCGGCCAAGGTGCGCAGTTTAGCGTGCCGGGCGCGAATTTCGAGGCTGTTTTTCATTTGCATCCGATTAAATGCAGCCGTTTTCGGGCCTGTACTGTCAGCGACTTGACGGCATCGGCTATGATAAGCCCCTTTGTTTTAACCGCCGCTTTGATTTGGCCAACTGGCCGCGCACTTGTACGTTCAAGGATCCTATGAGCAAGCCCACTGTCGACCCTACCTCGAATTCCAAGACCGGCCCTGCCGTGCCGGTCAATTTCCTGCGCCCGATCATCCAGGCGGACCTGGACTCGGGTAAGCACACGCAGATCGTCACCCGTTTCCCGCCTGA
>LNAP01003036.1_pt1 | contig 42248 bp, 47 predicted proteins | sample 602601 | NCBI WGS metagenome assembly LNAP01 (sample SAMN02440304, study PRJNA202911) | soil metagenome | biome: Subtropical and temperate rainforests or woodlands; isolation source: soil samples (1 kg each in a 20% v/v slurry with milli Q water) were... ...
GATGTGGAGCGCGAGTGCAGACGTCATGCAGCGACCGCGATGCGTACCGGGCGCCATCGCGCCACCGTTGCATCGCTGAACCGTTTGGTATCGCACGGCAGAATTTCACTCGCGCCACACCCCCCGTGCAAGCAGCATGGCCACGCCCACTCCGGGGCGACATAGCGAGGCATTGAACATGGACAAGAATCGTACCGAAGGTGCAAAGAACCAGGTCAAGGGCACCGTGAAGGAAGTGGCTGGCAAGGTCACCGGCGACAAGGCCCAGGAGCTTGAAGGCAAGGCCCAGAAAACCGTTGGCAAGGTGCAGAGTGAAGTGGGCAAGGCCAAAGACAACGCCCGTCACTGACGTGAGCGCGCTGCTCCTGAGCTGTGGCGAGGGAGCAGTAGCGACCCATTTGATGAATGGCCATCTGCCCCCGTCGGGGGCTGGCCGCAGGTGCGACAAACCGTCGCAATCACGCTGAAACCGGGCACCCTCGCCGCGGCGATTCCCCGATATGGCCTAGAATCCGGGCCGTGCGCTTCCCTGTTCTCCAACGCTGGCTTCACGCCTGGGCCTGCCTGGCCATGCTGCTTGTGGTGCTCGCACCGCTGGTAAGCCGGGCGCTGACGCATCCGCCCGTCGCTTTCGTGCAGCCCTCGCACGCGCATGTCGCACATTCCCAGCCGGTTGAAACTGCCGCAACACATGCGCACCCCATGCATCACGATTCGGCCCATGGCATGGATCACGCCATGACGCATCCGCCGGGACACGCCGAATCAGCACCCGCTGCCGCGCCCACGCCTGCCGATCCCCATGCACAGCACGACATGGGCGTGGATTGCGACTACTGCCTGATCGCGGCGCGGATGATCAGCCTCCAGGTCGCCCTGCTTCTGTTGATGACCGTCGGGCCGGTGCACTTCCGCGCCTTGGCCGGTCTGGTGGCTACGCGGCAATCTCCCTCACCGGGAACGCTCGGCGCACGCGGTCCACCGCACGCTCTCGCCTGCTGATCCAGCGTAGGCCTTCAAGGCGCGCATCGCGCCACGTTGTCATTGCTCCGCCAGACGCGCCCGGCCTTTGCCCGGGTGCACGCGCGTGGCGCTGGATCCAGCCCGTCTCCTCCAACCACCGGCTCACACGCCGGCGCCTTTGCCTGTCTCGACCCCACGAGGGTCGCGGCATTTCGATGTTGTGCACAATGAATCCACCTCCCGCTCCACACCGGCTTTCCCACGCCCTCCTGGCCGCACTCGCCTGCGCGGCCACCGTCCCATCGATTGCCGCCGCACAGGACGGCACCGTGCTCACCCTGGGCACCGTGCAGGCCCGCGCCACCGCCGAACGCGCGCTCCCGGCGCGCTCGGTATTCAGCTCGGTGGACATCATCGGCGGCGACCTGCTGCAGCAGCAGAAGGTGGACCACAGCTGGGAGCTGCTGATGAACGCCCCCGGCGTGCAGGTCACCCAGTTCAAGATGGGCACCGATGCCGGACGCTTCTCCTTCCGCGGCTTCAACGGCGAAGGCCGCATCAACGCCGTCAAGCTGCTGATCGACGGCATTCCCAGCAACGACAACGCCGGCGGCATGCCCTATCTCGACGCCGTGTTCCCGCTGGACATCAGCGCGATCGAAATCGTGCGCGGCACCAACGATGCCCGCTATGGCCTGCACGCCATCGCCGGCGATGTGAACGTGCTCACCCGTCAGGGCGGCAACGACGGCCAGCTCGGCGTCACCGTGGGCAGCTTCGGCACCCGGGACATCCAGGTGGCCAAGGGATTCGAAAACGGCGCGTGGTCGCAGAACTACTTCATCGGCTGGCGCAGTGCCGATGGCGAGCGCGACCATGCCGACGGCACGCAACGCAGCTTCGCCGGCAAATGGTTCTACACCGATCCCGAGGGACGCTGGCGGGCGGGCCTGACCAGCCGTTACTACAAGAACGCCGCACTGGAGGCCGGCTACCTGAGTTACGCCGAGGTGCAGGCCAACCCCAACCAGTCACCCGACTACGCCCGCGATGACCGCAGCGAGCGCGAAACCACTCAGACCGCGCTGCACCTTGATGGCGCGCTGGGCACCGACTGGAGCTGGAATGCCAAGGCCTACCAGAATGACTACCGCAACCAGCGCTGGGTAACGTTCACCGCCGGCGGCGCGCAGCAGGAGCGCTTCAACGGCGAAACGCACCGCGGGCTGATGCTCAACACCACCTGGCGCCCCGCCACGGCCCTGACCGAGTTCGTGCTGGATGCCGGCGTGGACGGACAATGGCAGGACAACACCGCCCGCCGCTTCCGCACCGTGGCGCGCGAGCGCCAGGCCACCCTGCGCGACTGGGATTTCGACCTGGACACCCGCGGCGCCTACGTGCAGGCCGTGATCCGCCCCACCCCGGCGCTGAAGATCGTGCCCGCCTACCGCGTGGACCACATCGAAGGCGATTTCCACAACGTGGCCGCCAACACCCGCGCGCCCGTATACGACTACGGCCTGATCAAGCAGCCCAAGCTCAGCGTGTCCTACGACCTGGCCAGCACCACGGTGGCCTACGCCAACTGGGGCCGCACCTTCCAGATCGGCAGCGGCAACGGTGCCTACCGCACCCAGGCCGGCAACCTCCTGCCCTCCATCAACGAGGGCTGGGAGACCGGCCTCAAGTGGGCGCCCACCGACGGCCTGCAGACCCGGGTGGCTTACTGGGAACAACGCGCGTCCGATGAAGTGGCCACCATCCTTGGCGTCAACGGCAGCGTGGGCAGCAACGAAGTGGGCAACGTGGGCAAGACCCTGCGCCGTGGCTGGGACGCGCAGCTGACCTGGCAGGCCAACCCGCACTGGCGCGCCTGGGCCTCGTACTCGCGGCAGAAGGCCGTGATCCAGGTACCCGACCCCAGCGCGCCGAGCACCCGTGGGCGGCAGATCGAAAACGTACCGAACTGGCTGGCCAGCGCCGGCGTCGAATACGCCCCCACCCCGGACTGGACCTTCAGTGCCTGGGGCAATGGCCAGGGCGATTACTTCGTCGAGCGCACCAACACACTCGGCCGTTACGGTGGCTACGCGCTGTTGAACCTCAGCGCGAGCTACCGGCTGGATGCGCGCAACCAGCTGGCCCTGCAGCTGAAGAACGCGACGGACCGCTTCTACGTGTATGCCTGGTATGACACTGGCTCGTCGGGCTACTCACCGGGCGATGGCCGCGCGCTCTACCTGAGCTGGACCCGGGAGCTCTGAGATGGACACCACCCCCGCCCCGCGCACCCCAGGCCGCTGGCGCTTCTACCGCGCGGTGTGGCGGTGGCATTTCTATGCCGGCCTGTTCGTGCTGCCCTTCATCGCCTGGCTGGCGCTGACCGGTGCCGCCTATCTCTACCAGAAGCCGATCGACCGCTGGGTGCACCATGACCTGAAGGTGGTGCCACGCTCGCCGCAGGCGCGTGCGCTGCCCAGCGCCCAGATCGCCGCAGTCACCGCCCTCTCCCCCGGGGACGTGTTTCGCTACACCACGCCCGAACGCGCCGATGGCAGCGTGGAAATCGGCGTGCTGCGGCCCAACGGGCAGCGCGAGGTCTACTACGTTGACCCCACCACCGCGCAGGTGCTCGGGCACCTGCCCGACAAAGGCACGTTCTCCGGCGTCGTGCGCCGCCTGCACAGCCTGGACCTGCTGGGCGACTACGCCAGCGCACTCATCGAGATTGCCGCCGGCTGGGCGATCCTGCTGGTGCTCACCGGCCTCTACCTGTGGTGGCCACGCGGGCAGAAAGGCGGCATCACGACCGTGCGCGGGCAGCCGCGCCAGCGCCTGTTCTGGCACGACCTGCATGCTGTCACCGGCGTCTGGGTCGGATTGGTGCTGCTGTTCCTGGCCGTCACCGGCATGCCGTGGTCAGTGATGTGGGGCAAGCAGGTGAACGCGTGGGCAAACGGCCAGGACTACGGCTACCCCGCCGGTGTGCGTGTGCAGGTGCCGATGTCGCAGCAACGGTTGGCCGATGCCACCTCGCCCACCTGGTCCATGGAACAGGCGCGGCTGCCAGCGTCGGCGCCGCCCCATGCGCACCACGCCGCTGCCGAAAAGCACGACGGGCACGAAGGCCACGGCGGTGGCGCACTGGGCGACCTGTCACCGCAGCCGGGTGCCATCGGAATCGACGCGGCCGTGCAGCGGTTCCACCGCCTTGGGCTGACGCCCGGCTACAGCGTGGCCCTGCCGCGTGGGCCGATGGGCGTGTACACCGCCTCGGTATACCCGGAAGACGTGGCAGGCCAACGCGTGGTGCACCTGGACCAGTACAGCGGCCGGGTGCTGCTGGACATGGGCTACGCCGATTACGGCGCGCTGGGGCGCGGGCTGGAATGGGGCATCAACGTGCACCTGGGCCAGGACGACTGCTCCTGCTGGTGGCCTGCGCTGCCATCGTGATGCTGTGCGTGAGCGGCGTGGTGATGTGGTGGAAGCGCCGGCCGCTGGGCGGCATCGGGGTGCCGCCACTGCCCAGGGAACGGCGCACGGTTGCCATCGTGTTCGCGCTGCTGTGCGTGGGCGGGATGCTGTTCCCGTTGGTGGGGGTATCGCTGCTGGTGGTGGGCATGTTGGATTTCGTTGCCAGTGGTGGGGGGCGTACACCGCGGGGATCACGGGACTGAAGCATCGCTCGACGGACGGCCACGCTCCCCTGCTGTGCTACACCCCTGTCCGACGCGCCCGCCTTGCTGCTCGGCGTACAGCTGGTTGACGGTATTGGTGCCGGTATCTTTGGCGCACCGCTCCCGGTCATCGTCAGTGATCTCACCCAGGGAACCGGTCGCTTCAACGTCACGCTGGGCGCAGTGTCCCCCGCATTCGGGCTGGGCGCCGCCTTCAGTCCAGGGCTGGCCAGGAAGATCGTCCAGTTCGCTGGGTATGATGTCGCGTTCCTGACCCTGGCAGCGATTGCTGCCCTCGCCTTCGTCCTGGCCATGGCCATGCCGGAGACCCGCCCCCAGGCCAGCAATGCCACCGAATCCGCGACACCGCCGTCCGACGCCCGCCTTTGAGTTTCCCCGAGCAATCGATGCAGATCCCCACCACGTCCCTGATCATCTGGACGGTAACCGCCGTCGCCACCTGCGGTGTCATCTTTCGCCCCTGGCGCATTCCCGAGTACGCCTGGGCACTGGGCGCGGCCGCGCTGCTGACCGTCACCGGGCTGCTGCCGCTGAACACGGCCATGGCCGCCGTGGCCGAAGGGGGCGATGTCTACCTGTTCCTGATCGGCATGATGGTGCTGGCCGAACTGGCACGGCAGGAGGGGCTGTTCGAGTGGCTGGCCGCGTACGCGGTGCAGCACGCCAAGGGCTCGGGGAAGCGCCTGTTTGACCTGGTGTTCCTGGTGGGCACGCTGGTCACGATCTTCCTGTCCAACGACGCCACGGCCGTCGTGCTCACGCCGGCGGTCTACGCGGCCTGCAAGGCCGCCCGGGCCAACCCGCTGCCGTATCTGTTCGTCTGTGCGTTCGTGGCCAACGCCGCCAGTTTCGTCCTGCCCATTTCCAATCCGGCCAACCTGGTGGTCTTCGGCGATCACATGCCCTCGCTGCCCGAATGGCTGCGGCAGTTCACCCTGCCTTCGCTGGCCGCCATCGGCATGACCTACCTGGTACTGCGACTGGCGCATCGCCGCCAGATCGCACAGCCGCTGGTGGCGCTGGCCGAACAGCAGCCACTGTCCGAGGGCGGCCGCTTGTGCGCCATCGGCGTCGGCGTCACCGGCAGCGTGCTGCTGGTCACCTCGGCCATGAACGGGCCGCTGGGTCTGACCACCTTCTGCGCCGGTGCAGCCACCCTGGCCGCCATCCGTCTACGCCAACGCCGCAGCCCGGTGCCGATCCTGCGGCATGTGTCCTGGGGCGTGCTGCCGTTGGTTGCCGGGCTGTTTGTACTGGTCGAGGCCGTGGCACACACCGGGGTGATTCGCATCGCCGCCGACGCACTGGAGGCCTTTGCACGCACATCGCCCGGCGAAGCCAGCTGGCTGGCCGGTGGCGCGGCTGCCGTGCTGAGCAACCTGGCCAACAACCTGCCGATCGGCCTGGTGGCCGGCTCGGTGGGCCAGATGGCCGACCTGCCCACACAGACCCGCGCCGCGCTGCTGATCGGCGTGGATCTCGGTCCCAACCTGTCGGTAACCGGCTCGCTCGCGACCATGCTCTGGCTGGTGGCGCTGCGCCGCGAGGGCGAGCACGTCAGCGCGCTTGCCTTCCTGCGCCTGGGCATCCTGGTGATGCCGCCGGCCTTGCTTGCCGCGCTCTGGCTGCTGTAGCCACCTTGTGCCATGGCGGATTGGTTGCGGTGGCCACTTCGCCCCCAGCGTGCCGATTGAACCAATTGCCAGCAGCCCGCTCGGCTAGAGCAGCACCTGGCGCGTGCTGCCAAGATAGCGATGGATCTCCTCTTCCACTGCTTCCTCGATCATATAGACCGGCCGCTGGCCATTCGGACAGCGCAGGCGCGGGGTGGTCCCGAACAACCGACAGATCAGCGGGCGCTCCGCGTAGATCTCGCACCCCTGCTCGCCCAGGTAGGGGCAACTGAGCTCGGCCAGGGCAGCATCGTGCTCGGCCTCGCTTTTCACAGGTAGACGCGCCATCTCCTCGCTCGACACCGTGACCGGGCCACAGCAGTCGTGGCACCCGACGATGCACCGGAAGGAAGGGATCTGATCGCGCAGCCGCAGGAGTGTGTCGCTGTTGGTATAGGGCATTGCGATGAGCCTCGGCCACGCATCGGCGGAAGGGGCATTTTACTCCCCCGCGGTCTCGATATCGCCGATCACTGCGGAAGGCGTCAGATGACTCACTCCCCCAGCACGCGCGCGATCGCAGCCGTCAGCAGTCTCCCCAAGGTTTCCTTCGCCAGCCCGGGTTCGCGCACGCCCCGCATCGCCAGGCCCTCCACCAGCACCCGCAGCAGCAGGGTGCGGGCGCCGCCTTGTGCGCGCCTCGGCCGACCAGAGCGCGTGCCATCCAACGCGCCGATGCCGGTCAGGTAACCGAAGACTCCAGCTCTCCCTGGCGCCGCCTCTGCAGGGACAACACCATCACCGCAAGCACCGCGGCCGACGCGCCCGTCAGCGGGATGGACGCCAATGACGCATAACTGATCGTGAGGCCGCCCAATGCGCCGCCCAGCGCAGTCCCCAGATTGAAGGACGCGATGTTCAACCCCGCCGCCACCGAACTGTAGGCGGGAATGAAGCGCTGGGCCTGCCTGAGCAGCCGCAGTGTCAGCAGGGTCACGATGGCGAAGAAGCAGATGCCCAGCGTGCCGATCAGAAGCATCATCGGCACCGGCAAGCTTGCCACGCCGTACAGGCCGAGCAGATTCAGCGCCAACGCGACCAACGCCAGCCGGATGCTGCGATCCACGTCCATCGCGTCGGCGAGGAAGCCCCCCAGGAGATTGCCGGCGATCGCACAGATGCCGAACAACAGCATCCCCATACTCAGCCACTGCACGCCCACCGCAGTAACCTGCTGCAGGTAGGGCGAGACAAACGTAAAGAACGAGAACGTGGCAATGCTGACAAGCGCGCCGATACCGGCGGTGATCAGCAGCTGGGGATGGGTGATGGCCTTGATGCCCTTCCATGCGCCAGCGCCGGTTGACGCCACCTCGGCCACGCCGCGCGGCATGCACAGCGCCAGTCCAAGCATGCCGCCGACACTGAGCACGCCGATAGCCATGAACACCACGCGCCAGGACCACAGGCTTCCCAGATAGGTGCCGAGCGGAACGCCGATGGCCAGTGCGAGCGTCAGCCCGATCCACACCACCGACAGCGCCCGACCGGATCGCTGTGGATCCACCAGCCGGGTGGCCGCGTCGGAGGCCACCGCCATGAACACGCCGTGGCCCAGGCCGACCACGAAGCGGACAGCCAGCAGAACCATCAGATTGGGCGACGCACTCATCAGCAGGCTGCCCACCCCAAGCAACGCCGTAGCCAGCAGCAGGATGTGCCTGTCCCGCCAGTGGGCGACCAGCGCGGTGATGAACGGCGCCCCGATGGCGGCACCCAGTGCGTAAGCGGCAATGGCCGTACCGACCAGGGAAATCGGCGCATCCAGATCGTCGGCAATGGCGGTCAGCAGCCCCGCGACGACGAACTCGGAGAGACCGAACGCGAATGCGCACAGCGAAAATACATAGATGGCGGCGGGCATTGCGGATCCTCAACAGCGGGGCTGCCGAAGACTAGTGGCTTGCCCGGTGCGGGTGAAGGACTGTCTGCATACCGCACCAAGACGCGGCGCGTCTCATCCGATCAGAACGATGACAAGGTCTCCAGGACCGCCTGTATCAACCGGTCGCGGATCGCCGATGCCCGGGTCTCGTTCCACGCCATGAACAGATCCAGGCGGGACAGCGCATCGGAGGCGTCCACCTGGAGCGGGCGGAACACCACGTCCGTCCGGGCATTCGTCGCCAGAGACGCGGGCAGCAGCGCTACGCCGAACCCAGCGGCCACCAATGCGATCAGGGTCTGCATCTGTCGGCCGTGCTGCACGATGTTGGGAACAAACCCCGCTGCGTGGCACAGGCTGAGGAGCTGGTCATGGAACCCCTTGCCGAGCGTCCGCGGTGAGGCGACGAACGCGTCATGCTTGAGCAGTTCCAGCGCGATGGTCGGGGCCGCTTCCAGCCGATGGCCGACAGGCAGCGCGACGACAATCGGTTCGCTGGACACAGTGGCCATGCGCAGGTGCGGGACAGAGGTTCCGGGCGTCCGCATGAACCCAATATCCGCCCTGCCCTCCTCCAGCGCGATCACCTGCTCCTGGGTCGTGGCTTCCACCATGGTGAACGAAATGCCGGGGGAAGCATGTCGGAAACCGCGAAGCGCGCGTAGCAGCGGGGCGTAGGGCGCGATGTTGATGAAGGTCAGCGTAAGGTGGCCCTCAATCCCTTCCGCCACCCGCCGCGTCTGCGCCACGCCCTCCTCCAACGCGCGCAAGGTGCTGCGCGCAGTGACAAGGAATGCCACCCCGGCCGCGGTCAGCGTCACACTGCGATTGGTGCGCACGAACAGAGGCGCACCGACGGCGCTCTCAAGCTTGCGGATCGCCTGGCTCAGCGGGGGCTGGGCCATGTGCAGCCGCTCAGCGGCACGATTGAAATGCAGCTCTTCGGCAACGGCAACGAACTGTTGGAGCAGGCGGGTCTCGATCACTGAAACGCCACACCTCTTGTTTTCCCTGGATTGGGCGAGGTCAACATAGCAAATCACTGCGCCTGGGGCGCCGACGCGATCTCGATCTCAACGCCCCCCCAACTCTGCCATGCACCCACCCAAGTCTAGCCAGGGCGCGTCAGCCAGGGGACTCGCGCTTCTGCTTTCCGGGGTCGCCATCGTCTTCAGGCATCTGCCTTGGCTTGAGCGCTGCCATGGCGGTCCCAAGGTCCGCTTCCGGCCACAAGCGGGCCATTGACCGCCCAATCTGCTCAGATTCCGGCGAGCACGCTCGGATCACCCGTCCTCCAGACGTTGTCCACTACCACGCGCTTGATCTCCCACCCCGCGTCACGGCGTGACAACACAGCGTCATAGCGGTTCTTCATCAGATACTGGCGTGCACCGTCGACGCTCGATACGTGCTGCGCTTCGACCAGCACATCCACCCGCGCCGTATCACCGTCCACCACCACCCTCGGGTTGCTGAACGAGTGGGAGGTATCGAGCCCGCTGAGCGACGTGGACAGGGCCTCGACGATGGCATCCCGCCCCTGCAGCACCGGGTACTCGAAGCCCGCTTTTGCACCGGCGGGACGGAAATCGGAGATGGCATCCTCTGTAAAGGCCGAAGAGAGTAGCGCGTGGTCGCGCAGGTCGATACCCGCGGCGAAGCGGTACAGCGTTTCGACCACGGCATGTGTGTCATGAAGGGTATCGGCGGAGTTGACGTGCAGTGACATGGGCTGGATTCCTTAGCGAGGCGTGGGAGTGGCTGGGTCAATGAAGGTGATACGGGTGTCGGCGATGGTCTCTGCGAAGTCGCTGCCGAATACACCTACAGGCGTGTGGAAGCCTGGACGCGCTTCCCCTGCCAGCACACGGCGCGCAGCCACGACCGCGGCCAGGGGCGTGAAGCTGTAGCCGTTCACGGTATCCAGCACCGCGCGGGTGATGGCACCGTCGGCGCCTACCACCTCTACCGCTGCCTGGTACCGATTGTCGGCGCGCTCCTGCGCGGTGGGTCCATCCGGCAGTGCATCGATGCCGCCTTCGGGGAACGCGCTGCCAGACACATGCACGTAGGTTTCGATATCGCCAACCCCGGTCTGCCTGGCGATGGTGATCAGGTCAGGCAGCGTCACCGGGAAACAACTCACCAGCCCATTGCCGAAATCGAGGTCCTGCAGCACGTCCGGCGCATGCGCCGTGAGCACATCATCCCTGCGCATCAGACACTGTACAGTTACGTGCTGGCTGGCACTGATCGCCGATCCGCGCGACATCGACCCCGCTACGTGCAACGCGATACGGATGGACACCGGTGACGGCACACGCTCCACGGCACGCGCGGCCAAGCTGCCAAGCATCGCCACGCTACCCCCGCTACCCGGCATCAACATCACCCCCGCCTCAGTGGCGCTCAGGTCATGGCGCTCGGCCAGCTGGTAGCTGTCCAGCTCGGCGGCAATATCCAGGTAGTGGACGCCGCCACGCAGGCAAGCCTCCATCAGCGCACCCGCGGTATGCGCGAACGGCCCAGCGCAGTTGAGCAGCACCGTGATGTCCTGCAGCCCGTAGTCCACATCGCCAGCGTTATCCAGCGCGAACACGCGGTACTCCACGCCAAGGCGCTTGGCCAGCGCCTGCAGCGGAGCTTCGTCGCGTCCCGCAAGTACCAGCTTCAGCCCAGCTTCTTCCGCGTGCGCTGCAGCCATGCGCCCGGTGTAGCCGGATGCACCGTAGATCATCAATGTCTTCATGATGTGTTCCTCGCCACCCCACTCGAGTGCGGCGTCAATGCGGGAAATAAGTCCTGCGGGATCCAAGGCCACTAGAAGCAATCCGATCTCGTGACCGAAATCGCCAGTGAAATCGACCCGGGCTCTTGCACGTACATCGCCAAGACCTTCCAGCGACAGCAGCCGGGTAACCGTGTGGTAACCCAGGAAGTACTTTTCCAGATAGTCACGCACACCGGCGTGCTCGTTGAAGGTGCATCCGGTGGACGGGTCATCGATCACTGCCGTCGTGCTGAACAAGGCCAAGGCCCGTTCGATATCGAAGGCGTTCGTGGCGTTGATGAAGTCAACCACCGTGGCCTGCACGGGGTGCGATGCGGCGGCGTCATTCATGGCCGTGCTGCCAGCTTTTGTAGACGAACTCCAGGCTGTAGCCATCCGGGTCGCGCACCTGCGCGGCGTAGTAGCGCGGGTCGTAGTGCAACTGCGGGCCAGGCGGGTGGATCTCGCTGGCGCCGGCGGCCATCGCGGCGGCATGCGCTGCATCGACCATCGCGCTGGAATCTGCCACGAAGCCAACGTGTGCCGCCTGCGCCGCCGCCACGCCCTGCCGCAGCCAGAAGAAGACCCGGCCGCCTGCGCCGAAGCCTTTCAGGTCCGGGTGGCCGGGGGGCCCCTGCCGACCGTCGTAGTCGAGCCGGTTGACGATGCCCAGCGGGGCCAGCGCGGCCGTGTAGAACGCGACCGAGCGGGTGGTGTCGGTGACAGTGAGGAAAATGTGGTCGAGCATGTCGTACTCCCGTTGCGAACTAGATGTTGTAGCCGCCTGCAACTTCAATGGTCTGCGCATTGACCCACGCCTGCTCATCACCGAGCAGCCCGGCAATGACGCGGCCCACGTCGTCCGGCTCACCTACCCGACCCAGTGCCGTCTGCGCGGCCAGCAGGGCTTCGAATTCATCGTTGAGGCCGCCGCCCAGTTCGGTACGGATCGCCCCAGGTGCGACGGCATTGACGCGGATGCGGCGCTCGCCGAACTCCTTGGCCATGTAGCGGGTAAGCACCTCCAGCCCACCCTTGAAGGCAGCGTATGGCGCCACCCCGGCGGTGGCCACACGCGAGGTGGCACTGGTGATATTGACGATGCTTGCGCCAGTACCCAGCAGCGGCAGCAGTGCCTGTGTGAGGAAGAACGGCCCCTTCAGGTGCACGTTGAACAGACCATCGAACTGTTCCTCGGTCACGGTGTCGATCGGATTGAACAGCCCGAAGCCGGCGTTGTTCACCAGCCCACCCAGCGCGGAGGCGCCCCAGGTACCCTGCAAGGTGTCCTTCACCTTCGCTGCAAATGCCGCAAAGCTGCCGGTGTTGCCCACATCCAGCTGCAGGGCCACTGCCGTGCCGCCTTCTGCCTGGATGCGCTCCACCACCAACTGGGCAGCATGGGGCTGGGCGTTGTAGGTGAGGATGACGCCCATGCCGCGCTGCGCGCAGTGCAACGCGGCGCTGGCACCAATGCCGCGGCTGCCGCCGGTGATCAGTACGTGTTTCATGCAGGTGGTCCTGTGCAGTTGGGGGGAGATGCACAGGCTAGGGTCGCCGACTGCGGCGCGCCGACCTGATCCTCGCCAATTCCTGCCTATTCCTGCTTTCCGCCTTGCCAGGCCCCTGCGGCGGGTGTCCAATGTTGTCATGGATAACGCACTGGAAGAACTGCGCCGCCTCGCGGCGCATGCCGAAAATCGCCGTACCGATACGGGCATTCCCCGCGTTGCCATGGTGCAAGGCGAGATCCCGGAGCATGCCCTGGCGGCCGTATACGAGCCGATGATCAACCTGATCCTGCAGGGAAGCAAATCCATGACGGTGGGTGAGAAGACCCTCGAATACGACCCGGCCACGTACTTCATCATGTCCGTGGACCTGCCGGCGGTGGGTGCGGTGCACCCGGCCAGCACCGGCGAGCCGTACCTGGCGGTGAGCCTCACGCTGGACCTCGGCATCATCGCAGCGCTGCTGTGCGACACCACCGATGCCGCCACCGGGCGCGGCGAGCCCTCCACCCAGACCGAGGCCTTCAACGTCGCTGCCGTCACCCCGGAGCTGATGGATGCGTGGGTGCGCATGTTGCGCCTGATGGAGCGCCCCGGCGAGATACCCGCGCTGGCGCCGGCGTACGAGCGCGAGATCCTATACCGCGTGCTGCAGGGACCACATGGGTGCATGCTGCGGCAGTTGGCCACACCGGATTCGGCGCTGGCGCGTATCAGCAGCGCGATCCAGCGCATCCGTAGCGACTACGCCAAACCGCTTCGAATCGCCGCCTTGGCCGAACAGGTGGCAATGAGCGAGTCGGCCTTCCACCGGCACTTCAAGTCCGCCACCGCACTGAGTCCGCTTCAATATCAGAAACAGCTGCGCCTGCTGCAGGCCCGCCAAATTCTGTCGACGCGGGGAACAAGCGTTACTGCGGCCGCGCTCGATGTCGGCTATGAGAGTCCCACCCAGTTCACCCGCGAATACGCGCGTGCCTTCGGTTTGCCACCCTCGCAGGATGCGGCGCGCATGATCGCAAGCCGACGTGGGTAAGCGGCACGGGCTTACTGCCTTCCACGAATCAGTGCCAGCAGAGTGTTCGTGGAAGCAGTGGTGCAGGAAGTGGCGCCTTTTGGCATCCAGATGACGTTGATCGAGCCGGGCCCTACGGCCACGGGCTTTGGCGGTGCGCTGGACCAGGCCGACGCCCTGCCCGCCTACGCCGATACCCCCAGCGGTGCCATCCGCAGCGCGTTGTTTGGCGAGAACGCGGGCGCGTTCTCGATCGATGGGGAGGTGGAGAAGATGGTGGCCGCGATCATCGCGTGCGCCGACGCCGCAGTGGCGCCGCGGCGGCTGTTGCTCGGAAGCAGTGCGTATACGCGGGTGCATGCGGCGTTGCGCGAACGGCTGGCAGAGCTGGAGGCGAACCGGGCGATCACCTGCGCCATGGACGTGGACAGGTAGACACGAGCTACACCGGAGGATGACGCAACACGCGGCCTGGCCGATATCAGCCGCCCACCGACGTGGGTATCAATCGGCGCGGCAGTGGTGACGGAACAACACTGCCGCCCGTCACCACAATCCCGTCACGGGTTTCCGGAGATGCTCTGCTCATTCCCCCTGTTCAGGAGCAACGATGCCCACCTCAGCATCTTTTGTCATTCGCTCCTTTGAAGCGAGCTATGCCTCTTCCGGCGAAGTAGATCGCATTCTGGCGCTCACTGTCGAATGCGGCCATTGCAGCACAACCACTGCCTCAACCCTTGGCTCCCTGATGGAGCTTCCAGGTGGAGCGCTTTTTCGCTGTGGGCAGTGCGGCTCGCATCACGCCGTCAGCAACGCGCGGCTCTCGGCAATTGGCGAGCCTTCCAGGCGTTCTGCGGAGCACGCGTTGGCACGGGAAATACAGCTCAGTCCAATGCTGCCAGTGGCCCATCGGGCTCTGGCCATCGAAACGAGATAGTAGCCGGCGGACGTCCTGGCCTTGGCCTCGACGTCCGCGCTCACCGTCCTGATGAGCTGCCCTTGGACGTCGCATTCTTGTCCCCGTCGGACGGCGCGTCGGGGCCTGCCTTCCCGGCGTGAGCATGTCCACCCATCGGGTCCTCTATCTGGATGACCTTCCCCTTCTGCCACGCATCGGCGCCTGCATCGATTGAGGGCGCGGCGATGTCGGCACGGCGCTTTCGCTTGTCCTCACTACTGACGCCGAGTCGGGCGTCACGGGCAGCAACCATGGCCGGGTCCGCCTGGCCATCTGCGGTGAATCCCATCATCAGCTGCGGCATGCCTCGGGGCAGGTCCTTGTCCAGGTCTGTGTGCCAGGTGTGCCAGGTCTTGCCATACGTATGGATGAGCTTCTCCATCAGTGCGTGCTCGGCCACCTCGGGAATCCCTGGCGCGATGAGCTGACCTGATTTCACCTCCTGAACGTGGCTGTGCCATAGCGCCTTTTCCTGCTCGGGAAGGCCTGCAAAGAGCGTCTCACTGATGATGTATTCCACCCCCATCAACTTGGCGCCTTTCACGTTGCCGTCGTAGATCGTGCACTGGATGACATCCTCGTTGAGGATGGCGCAGTAGTGATGGGCTTCCATGTGGACCTTCATCTGACCGTTGTAGAAATGGAATCCGTCCAGATAGGCGTTGATGGCATCGACCGGCGGTCGGTCCTGAAGCAGGGCTGCCCCGGTCTCGAGCGCTTTGGTCTTCGCGGTTTCTTCGGCGCCGGGCGCTTGGACGCTGGACGCTGTGTTGCCGCCTCCGCACCCGGACAAGGTGAAGATGACAGCGGCACATACGACGGCTCGATGCATTGCAGCTCCTCCTGAACGTCCAAAGCGATCCGACTTTGCGTTCCAGACGCTGGGCGTGCGGCGGTGTTCAGTGCGGAACATCCCCATCTTCCGTCACTTGCCCAGATGCTGGCGAACCGCTACCGAGGTCGGCCCTACGGCCTTGGTCCACTACTGGACCTCTTTCTAGCCCCCCAACGGTGGGGCGCCGGTGAACATGCATTGCATGCCCCTTCACACCTTCCATCCTGAATTGCGGCATCTGGGCCAAGCGCGGGAGCGGGTTCAACGACTCGTGCGAGGCGGTCACCAACGCCTGAACGACGCAAGGAAAGGAGTGTGCATGCCGTGCGCCAGGGTCGACATGGCGTGCGTGTAGCAGACCTTCACGGATCTGCGCACGCGCCTAACGAGAGTGCGCCTAGCTTCAGCGCTCCACCCACCACCAACCCGGAGAATCCTCATGGCGATCAAGACCGCAGAAGACCTGTTCATCCACGAACTGTCGGACATTTACAGCGCGGAGAAGCAGATGGCCAAGGCGCTGCCCCGCCTTGCGCGCGCCGCCACCGACCCGGACCTGGCCGCCGCCTTCGAAACCCATCTTGAGGAGACCCAGGGACAGATCGAGCGCATCGACCAGGTCGTCGAACTGCTGGGCATTCGGCTCAAGCGCATCAAGTGCGCTGCCATGGAGGGGTTGGTTGAGGAGGGAAAGGAAGCCATCGACAGCATCGAGGAGGGCCCCGTGCGCGATGCCGCGCTTATCGGCGGCGCCCAGAAGGTTGAACACTACGAGATCGCGTCCTACGGCACCATCGCTGCCCTCGCCAAGCAGCTGGGTTACAAGGACGCGCTTCCGCTCCTGCTGGAAACCCTGGAAGAAGAAAAGGCAACCGATGAGAAGCTGACGATCCTGGCCAAGTCCGGCGGCAACGCCAAGGCCGCGAAGGCCGCCTGAGGCCCATAGCCCGGATTCAGCAGTGATCCACGGAGCGGCATGGACCGCCGCTCCTTCACTCCAGCCTCTGATGGAGCCTCACGGCCAAACGGGCGATTAAGGCGCCAGAACAGCTATGCGTATGCCCAGCCCTGCGCTCCTGATCATCGACATGTTCACGTTGTTCGACTTCCCGGACGCCGGCCAAGTGAAGCCCAAGGCTCTGCAAGCCGCGCGGCACATAGCAAGGCTCGCGCAGCATTTCCGGGATCGCGGCCATCCGGTCATCTACGCCAATGACAACTTCGCCAACTGGCAGATGGATTTCTAAGAGTTGGTGAGGCTCTGCCTGAGCACGGAGGGCGCGTCATCGGCGATCGCCAAGATCCTCCAGCCGAAACACGGCGACTACTTCGTGCTCAAGCCCAAGCACTCCGCGTTCCTTGCGACCCCACTCGCCGTGCTGCTTGCCAAACTTGGCGTGAGGGAACTCGTCGTTGCCGGGATGACGGCGGAGTCATGCATCACGGCCACATGTTTCGATGGCAATGCCAGGGAGTATGAAACGATCGTGATTCAGGAAGCGGTTGCCGGCATCGGCGCCCGAAAGACCACTGCATTACGGCTGCTCGAAGCGTCCAAGGCAGCCACCGTCCTCACACTGGCCAGCTACCTGCGCCGCTGAGGCATCGAATGAATACGTCCTCTGCCGCGGTCTCAGCCGTCCCCTGTCACATACGGAGGCGACTCCCCATAGGTGGACGCGGCGCCTGCATCGAAGCCGTTGTATGCAGTGCGTCGTCTGTGGCCAGATGGGACGCGTCCGGAGGCCCCATGCCGGTCTGTTCAAGACCCTCCTGCACCGCTGCAAGCAATCGGCTGGCACAGCGGACGGCGCTCCCCAGGGCCGGGTCCAGCCCCACGATATAAACGAAGCAGCCGTCGAACTTCGCCGACGCGGTCTCCAAGCCCTCTGAATACGTCATCTCGCGTTTGAGCGCCTTGAACCAGCGTTTGGGCGGCTCGGCGTCCAGCTCGATCACGACGGCGGCTTCGCCGAAGTCCAGCGGCATTGCTTCGATCCTCACCACCTTGGGACTTGAAGGGGTCTTTTGTCTGGCGGCCATTGCCCTTCTCCTCTGGAACAATGACAGAAAATTATCCTCAGCAGGCGCCAAGAGCGCGTCAAAATTCGTGCGCGTCCTGCAGCGGCGCTGCTGGCCATCACGACCCCTGAAGCACGGCCTCAAGCCGCAGGTGCATCCGGCAGCCGCGCCAATATGTCGTTCCGACAGGCGTCCAGAATCTCGTCGGCCAGTGCCGCATCGTCCGGGCAGGACCGCGACAACACCACCGCGCCCACCGCCTGCGCAATCAGCGCGATCCGCCGCGCACGGCTGCGCTCGGCGGCGGCAGCATCAATCTGGCCATCGCGACCTGAGCCTTCCTCCAGCTGCGCTTCGATACCGGTTGCAAACGCAGCCTTGACCGACGCCGGCTGACGCGCGGCATCCGTGCACAGCGCCGCCATCGTGCAGCCTTGCCCCGGCGTATCCCGGTGTTCGCGGGACAGGTAGTAGGTCAGGAAGGCGCGCAGATCGGTCCCGGCCAATGCCTCGGCGGATGTCGCAAAGCCACAGGCGGCCGCTTCCGCCATCAGGTCGGCCTTCGACCCGAAGTGCTTGTAGAAGCCGCCGTGCGTAAAGCCCGCGGCCCCCATCAGGTCTGCCACGCCCACGCCGTCGTATCCCCGCTCCCGGAACAGGGTGGAGGCTGTTTCGACGATGTGCGCCCGGTTGGCCTGCGCCTGTGCCTTGGTGACCTTCATGAACGATGCCCTGCAACGCGGTGCTGCGGAAGTACGGCACTTTACCACACTTAGATTACGTGCATCATCAAACCATTGACATCTAAGATTACGGTCATCATCATTGCGTCACCCCTACCCCGGAGCGGGCTTCCGCCCCTCCGCAACGACCTCCGCAACGACCTCCTCAACGATCACGACTCCACACCCCATGACCATCCCGACGCTCTTCCAGCCCTACCCCCTTGGCCCGATAACGCTGGCCAACCGCATCGTGATGGCCCCGCTGACGCGCAACCGCGCCGGCGCCGGCCTGGTGCCCAGCCCGCTGGCCGCCACCTACTACGCCCAGCGCGCCTCGGCCGGCCTGATCATCACCGAGGCCACCCAGATCTCGGCCCAGGCCCAGGGCTACCAGGACACGCCGGGGCTCTACACCCAGGACCAGATCGACGGCTGGCGCGCGGTCACCGATGCCGTGCATGCCCGCGGCGGGCGCATCTTCGTGCAGCTGTGGCACGTGGGCCGCATCTCGCACGTGGATCTGCAGCCCGGCAATGCCGCACCCGTCTCCGCCTCGGCCATCCGCGCGCAGACCAAGACCTTCGTCCACAACGGCTTTGTCGATGTGTCCGAACCGCGCGCATTGGCGATCGACGAGCTGCCGGCCATCGTCAACGACTTCCGCCAGGCCGCCGCCAATGCCATCGCCGCCGGTTTTGACGGCGTGGAAATCCACGGTGCCAACGGCTACCTGCTCGAACAGTTCATCAAGGACGGCGCCAACCAGCGCACCGACGCCTACGGCGGCTCCATCGAGAACCGCGCGCGCCTGCTGCTGGAGGTCACCGCCGCCGTGGCGCAGGAGATCGGCGCGGATCGCACCGGCGTGCGCATCTCGCCCGTGTCACCGGCCAACGCCATTGCCACGGTCAGCGACCCGCAGCCGCAGTACGACTACATCGTCGACCAGCTCAGCGCGCTGGGCATCGTTTACCTGCACGTGGTTGAAGGCGCAACCGGCGGCCCGCGCGACGTTGCGCCCTTCGACTTCGATGGGCTGCGCGCCCGCTTCAAGGGGACCTACCTGGCCAACAACGGCTACGACCTGGACCTGGCCAGTGCACACCTCGCCGACGGCAAGGCAGACCTCATCGCGTTTGGCCGTGCCTTCATCAGCAATCCCGATCTGGTGGAACGCCTGAAGACCGGCGCGCCCTTGAACGCATTGAACCCCGCCACGTTGTACGGCGGCGGCGCGGAGGGCTACACCGACTACCCCGCATTGACCGATCCGACACCGCAGTAATCCGTTCGACAGCGTCGCGCTGCACCCCTTTCTCGCCCACCCAATTCCAAGAGACACACCATGAGCCTGCTTCCCACCGTCCTCATCACCGGCGCCTCCAGCGGCATCGGCACCGTTTACGCCGAACGCTTCGCGCGCCGCGGCCACGACCTGGTGCTGGTCGCGCGCGACAAGACGCGCCTGGACACGCTGGCCGCCCGCCTGCGCCAGGACACCGGGGTCGCCGTAGACGTCCTGCCGGCCGACCTCACCCAACCCACCGATCTGGCCAGCGTGGAAACCCGCCTGCGCGACGATGCGCGTATCGGCATCCTGATCAACAACGCCGGCATCGCCCAGTCCGGCGGCTTCACCGCGCAATCGGCCGACAGCATCGACCAGCTGGTGACGCTGAACACCCTCGCCCTGACGCGCCTGGCCGCGGCCGTTGCACCCCGCCTGGCCAACGCCGGCGAAGGCGCCATCGTCAACATCGGCTCGGTGGTGGGCCTGGCGCCCGAGCTCGGCATGTCCGTCTACGGCGCGACCAAAGCCTTTGTGCTGTTCCTGTCGCAGGGGCTCAGCCTGGAGCTGTCGCCCAAGGGCGTCTACGTGCAGGCCGTGCTGCCTGCCGCCACGCGCACCGAGATCTGGGAGCGTGCCGGCATCGACATCAACACGTTGCCGGAGGTGATGGATGTCGGCGAGCTGGTGGATGCCGCCCTGGTCGGCTTTGATCGTCGCGAAACCGTGACCATTCCGCCGCTGCATGTGGCCGCACGCTGGGACACGCTGGAGGCATCGCGCCAGGGCCTGCTCTCGGACGTCCGGCAGGCGCAGGCTGCAGAGCGCTATCGCCCATGAAAGCCTTCCTCATCGACCGGTACGGCAAGAAGGAGACGGGCCATATCGATGACGTGCCGACGCCGGCGCTGCGCGATGACGATGTGCTCATCCGCGTGCATGCGGCCAGCGTCAACGCGCTGGACACGAAGATCCGGCGGGGCGAGTTCAAGGTGATCCTGCCGTATCGCCTGCCGCTGATTCTGGGCAACGACCTGGCCGGCACGGTGGAACGTGTTGGCGCCGGGGTTTTCCAGTTCAAACCGGGCGACGAGGTATATGCGCGCCCCGACGATGATCGCATCGGGACGTTCGCCGAGTTCATCGCCGTCAGCGCCGCATCCGTGGCACTCAAGCCCCACAACCTCACCATGCGCCTCGCTGCCCCTGGTCGCGCTGACGGCGTGGCAGGCACTGGTCGAAACCGCCCAGCTGAAACCGGGACAGAAGGTCTTCATCCAGGCGGGCTCCGGCGGCGTCGGCACCGTGGCGATCCAGCTGGCCAAACACCTTGGCGCGTTCGTTGCCACCACCACCAGCACGCCCAACGTGGGGTGGGTGAAGGACCTGGGCGCAGATGTGGTCATCGATTACAGGCAGCAGGATTTCGCCGCGGCACTGCGCGACTACGATGTGGTGCTCAACAGCCTGGGCAAGGATGAACTGGAGCGCTCGCTGCAGACCCTCAAGCCGGGTGGCCATCTCATCTCCATCTCGGGCCCGCCCACGCCCACCTTTGCGACCGCGCGCGGGTTGGCCTGGCCGCTCAAGCAGATCATGCGCCTGCTCAGTCGTGGCATCCGCAGCAAGGCCAAGAGGAAGGGGGTGACGTATTCCTTCGTCTTCATGCGGGCCGATGGGGCGCAGTTGGGCACCATCACATCGCTTGTTGAGTCCGGCGCAATCGTCCCGGTCATTGATCGGGTGTTTCCGTTCGAGGACACGCAGGGCGCGCTGGCCCACGTGGAGAATGGCCGGGCGAAGGGCAAAGTGGTGGTGGAACTGCCGTAGTTCGATTGCCCCCCGCTGCACGTGCCATCCAGCCCGGAGATGCCGGTCAGGGGGTCCGGCGATCGCGGCTCTCTTCTCACGCCCCTCCCTGCCCCTCCGGCCCCGGCAAAGCCAGGCGGGCACACGGGCGCTCTGGCTCCGGCCGTCGCGGCGGCCTATGATGAAATCCAGACCCAGGCCCGCGTCATCACCCCACGGGCCCTCAATGCGAACGCGCGAGCATGCCAAATACCGGGCGGTTCTATTTGTTTGAAGTGAACGTGCAGCCAAGTCGGCCAGACTCGGGCGAGGAGCCCAAAGTGCTCAGTGTCCAGGCCGAATGTCTTTCCTGCCATCACGTCACCTCTGCCGCCGCCCCGCCGAGCCTTGTGAACATCCCGGGCGGAGGCGCGGTGCTGGAGTGCCCAGCGTGCGGCAGCCGTCAGGCGATCTCGGCGGCGCGTTTCGTGGAGTTTTCGCAACGGTCGGCTGCCGGCCCTGCGTCCCCGGATGCACCGCCGCAGTGATCCAGACCGCAGCGGCTGACACGTGTTCGGGACGTTGAATCGAGACGCATCTCTCGCGCTCCCTTGACTGTCGCTTGGCCATTGGCCTGCCACTGTCCATAGGCGGCCTGCGTTGCGGACGATCCCCATTTTGAAGCCACGCGCTGTTCTCCTGCGCGATCGGCGCCGGGCGTTTCACAGGATCCAAGCGGGTCAATGGCGATCATGCAGCTAGCGCGTGCCCCTGCGTCGGCCCTACGGAATCCAGCCCATCGTGCTTCAGAACCTGCTTCATTTCGCCCCGCTGATAACCGCCGCCATGACCTGCGTGACGGCGTTGATCTGGGTCGTTTACCTGAGTTTCTTCCTGCGCAGCTACCGACGTCAGCAGCGACCGTCCATTCTGATCACATCAGGCGCCGGCAAGGATCTGGACGCGCATTGCTTCGTGACCAATCTGGGATTGGAACCGGTGTATCTGCTTGACGTGGTTATCGACCTGATTGAGCCTGATGGCAAGGTCGTTCGCGCGGTCATTCCCGAGCGCACTGAGCGCTGGAGCCAGGATGTTCCGGGCGACGATGACGATGTCCGCCGTGCGACCAACGTCGGCTCGCTCACCAGCGGCGGCGAACGAGACCTGGGCCGGTTCCGTACGCTTATCGAGCGCGCCAGCAAAGAAAATCCAGAGATCGCGTCCGAAGCAGCCTTCACCAGTCTGGAAGTGACCGTGGTGACGGTCACCGCGAGCCAGGCAGAGCTGTGCGGGGCGTCGCGCTGCTACCGGATCGACCACCGTACCGATGGCCGCCCTCAACTGAGGGCAACGACCATCAAGGCCAGGCAACTGCAGGGATATTTCGCGCGACGCAGCCTTACGCGACTACTGACCGCCCAGCTCAGATCAACGGCTATGGGTTGATCGGTTGCGCCCTGCCGGACAGCTTGCCGAACGCATCAATGAGCTCGGCAAGCTGCTCCGTTTCCCGGCAAACACAGAGCGGTGCCGCGCTCACCCCGTGCCAAACGGACAGCAGTGCCACCCCTGTTGCCGGTGCGCCATCTCGTCCAGATCCCGGTCCGCGCCTGCAACATCCAGCGCCTCCCCTGCCCCCGCATGACGCGCCACATACTCCCGCATCAACGCCTGCAGCACCTGTGTCGCCGGGCAACGCTCGCGTGCGGCCGCTTGCTGGAAGCTGGCGCGTAAGCCGGCGTCCACCGTTACCTGCATGAAGACACTCTCGTTCATGAGTTCCTCCTACTGCTGGATAGTGAAAAAGGATGCAATCCGCACGGCAGTGCCGTGATGTGCCCGCCTGCTAGCGGCACGTGCCGATCAGCCGGCGGTGCGCTGCAGCTTCCTGGGGATCTTCTTGGGCACCACCACCGGGCGCTCCACCACCGTGAGGGTGATGCAGCCGGGGCTTGTTTCAATCTTCAGGCGTGCGCCTACGTCGAAGCCGAGCTTGTCCAGCCAGCGGCCGCGCAGGCGCACGTAGGGAATGACCTCATCGCTGCCGTATTCCTCGCGGGTGGGATACCACTTTGCAGGTGGGGGCCGGGCGAGCGTACGGCTTGCGCTTGGGCGGGACGAATTCGGGCCGGGTCACCCAGGACCTGTGCATGTTGGACCTCCTATAAGGATCGCCCTCGCCGGGATGGCGAGGGTGTCGGGAGGCTAGAAAACCGTACAAAGCCAAAAACGGCCGGGCGTATTTCCACGAGGGTGTTGTATTAGCCACCCTCCCGACGGAGGTCGTCCAACTGCGCTGGCTTTGTGCGGAGGTTCTAGGCTCCGGTGAACACCATGCGCGTTGGTGCAAGAGATTTGAAATTGCTTTTTCCTGTTGCATGGCAAAATTTGGTTGATGAACCCTTCAAGTGCCACGCGTCGTCACGACAGTCTGCAGGAAGGTCAAGGAATCGGAAGCGACTATCGATCATGACAGTCGCTCGCGTTGCGGGTGTTGAGCGCAAACGCATGGGTTTGTCGTCTTGACCCACGCGATCAGGTCCCCTGAACAAGACGCGGTCGGATCTGCTGTCCCTTTCCCTCCCATCGACACCTATGAGCACCTTGACTACCAAGTCATTGAATGCGCGCCTTCTAGAGGTCTCAGCAGATGAGACCAAGATGTTAGGCTCGCGCACATCACGGATGACGGAGAGGCTCAGACAACGATCCACGCCACTGCAGTTAGCCTCCGCAACGCATTGATAACGTTATATTTATAGTAAGAAATGGAATTCATTCATACACAAATAACAATCTTTTAACATTTCTATGTGCGAAAAACTTGCGCACAACGAATTTCCATGCAATCCTTGCATCACGTTGCACCACTCTCGGCTGAGCAAGGACCACGATGAACGAGAAAACCATCAAGCCGCCGTACTCTACGTACAAGGCGTTTGCCGGGCTCATCGAGGAGCTTCGAAGCCATGAGGTGCTGCCGGGAGCAATCGACCGCGGGTATTTGAGCAAGCGCTCCGGCTCGGAGCAGTCTGCCCTTATCGCGACGCTGAAGTGGTTCAACCTTGCTGACACCGTGGGAAGGCCAACGGAGCTCCTGCGCGACTACGTCGCCGCAGATGCGGATAGTGCCGAAGCAATGTTTCGCAAGATGGTCGTAGACTCCTATGGCTCGATCACAGATGGGAGTTTTGCGCTCGACAGCGCCACCACGAATATGCTTGCGGAGAAGTTTCGGGAGTACGGCATTGGCGGCTCGACCTTAACCAAGTCGATCAGCTTTTTCCTTTCCGCAACTAAGGATGCGGGGATCAAAGTGAGCCCCCACGCAAAGGCGCCGCCTGCACCCCCCAACGGCGGCAGCAAACGGAAAGCCAAGGCTCCGAGCCCGCTCCCGCACACTCCGCCGCCACCCACTGTCGATCAAGCAACGCAAGGAAGCAGGCCGAAGCCGCCTCGCGACAGCATGGTTGCAATTCCGATTCCGATCTTTGGGGGACAGGACGGTGTCATCTACCTCCCGGACCACATGACTGCGAAGCAGTGGGAAAGCGTCATCAAGATGACGGAGTTCATTTTGCAGAACTACCGCGAGACGATGGCTGAAGAGCCGATGCCGAACCCAAAACTGGAGGGTGACCAATGAGGAGATTAGCAGGCTGCTCGCGTAGAACCGCCGTCGCGAGTGGCCTAAAAAAAGCAACGCCCCAATCCAAGTCCCCGTCTACCAAACAGGCTTGAATTGAGGCGCAAGGCGGGCTAACGGCATGGCAGTGAGGACGTCCCTCTGCCGGTACCGAGGCCCTTTACACGGCAAGGAGTATACCTCTTTGTAGCCCGGTATTCCATATCGCCTCCTCATACCGATTGAGGAGGACTTATGTCCGGTGCCAAGACGGTGCATGTTTGCTCGTACACCCGGTTCCGCAAGGGCCGCTTGGAGTACGTTTGCCAGCATTGGCGCAGCCCTCCGGGCTAAGCGCAGCACTCAGAAGCGCCCTTAGGGGCGCTTCTGTTAAGTCAGGCCACCCTCTACCCAAGCCAAATGTGGAGTGACGATGGGAATCAACGACCGCAATGATGACGATGGATTCAACGACTTCCTGGACGAAGTACTGCTCTCGGATGGCCTTGATGGACCTGCGAAGGGAATCACAAAGCAAGTAATTGAACGCGGCATGGGCTCACTCTCAGATAGGCAAAAGTTTGTCTTCAAGCGTGACGTTCTGGATGAATACACCGTAGATGGATGCGATCGATGTACCGCCCCGGTTCCATGGTCCGAAATGTTCGCTACGAACGACAATGGCGGTCTATGCAACTACTGCTGGCATCAATCTGAAAAGCTCGAAGACGAGTAGCAATTTGATTGGAATGCCGCTTTCGGGCGGCCTTCTATCAGTCGCAAACCTCAATTGGATGCTGGACAATTTTTAGCGAGGATTGCAGGCATCTTGAGGATAAGCCGCCAACCTCTAATGCCGTTTCGTGATAGAGGGAAGCGTGCTCGAGCAAAGCGCCCAGTACTGCGTAGCTGTTTCTGCATATCTACGCCGGTATGCACAGCTGGCGGAGAGAATTGAATCGGACCACCACCGATCCAACCAACTCCCCCCGTTGCAGAAAGCCTGTTTGGCAGGTTTCCTTTGGATGTTCCCAGAGCAAAGCAAGTCCTGAGTGCGGTCGGTACGTTCCCCCAAGATGCCCCGCCATAACGGTGCCCCACTGACAAGGCAGGTTAGATCAAGCACATGGTGCCCTGGAGGCGGCAGGGCGGTTGATCCGAAGCAAGTCGGATCCCAGACCCAGCCGCCAACAACCAACCGCCCTACATGTTAATCTTTCTCATTCGCACCTAGCCACTCCCCGCCTCCGATGACCCGCCCGTCGCTTCGCCCCTCTGCCTTGGGCCTGTCCCTGACCCTGGCCTGCCTTTCGGCCCACGCCGCTCCCCCCTCCTCCCCCGATGTGCAGCAACTGGACGCAGTACAGGTGCTCGGTCGCGCCCAGACCCTCTACCGGGTGGACGACGCCACGGTGGGCACGCGGACCGACACGCCGCTGGCGCTGGTGCCGCAGTCCATCCAGGTGGTACCACGTGAGCTGATTGAAGACCAGGCGGCCCGCCAGATCACCGACCTGTACCGGAGTATCAGCGGCATCAGTTTCTTCAGCTATGCGGGCGTGACCCTGCGCGGCTTCCGCCAGGAGAACGTGCTGTATGACGGCCTGCGCGGCGACCCCTATGCCGGCTTTTCGGTGCCACAGCTGTTCAACATCGAGCGCGTGGAAGTCCTGAAGGGACCGGCCGGCGCCCTGTATGGCGGCGGCGATGCCGGGGGCGTCATCAACTACGTCACGCGCAAGCCCAAAGCCACAGCCGAACGCCGCATCGAACTGCAGGCCGGCAACAACGATTTCCGGGCTGCGTCGATCGAGGCCACCGGGCCGATGAACACCGCGGGCAGCGTGCGTTACCGCGCCGGGCTGTATGGCGACACCGAACAGGGCGTGCGCTGGAACGCGGACAGCGAAAGCGTGATCGGCGATGCATCGCTGGCCTTCGACGTGGGCGACACCGGCGAGTTGACCCTGCAGTTCACCGACATCACCCAGAACCTGGGCGGCAACCGCCTGCGTGGCGTGCCGGTGGACGACAACGGCAGTTTTCTGACCGACCGTCGCTGGAACCATAACGAAGCCACCGACTTTCTCGACATGCGCGCCAAGGTTGCGCTGGCGCAGTACCGCTTCTCGCCCAGCACCAACCTGGACGTGGACGTCGGTGCACGCTGGTTCGAGAACAACGAGCATCAGATCTACCACGAGCCGATGGGGCTGATCGACCGCAACCGCGACGGCGTGCCCGAGTGGATGGCCCGCCAGCTGCGCAACCAGATCCGCGACAACGATGCATTCACCGCCAACGGCAACGCCGTGTGGCGCGTCAGCACCGGCAGCATCGAGCACAAGGTGCTGTTCGGCGCCGATGTGTACCAGCAGGATGCCGACTTCACCGCGCAGACCGCCAACAGCGCGGACCTGGCGCGGGGTGCCGGCCCGGTGCCGGGCATCGACCTGTTCAACCCGGTGTATGGCGCAAGTTCGTGGCGCGACTACAACCTGGGCGCCCTGCCCTGGCGCAGCACGAGCACGCGCAGCAAGCGCTATGGCGGCTACCTGCAGGACGAGCTGACCCTGACCCCGCGCTGGCATGTGCTGGCAGGACTGCGTTGGGACGGGTTCAAGGACGATGACCGCATTGCCGGCACCCGCGTGGACGGCAACGACATCAGCTGGCGGCTGGGCAGCACGTATACCGTGCGGGAAGGCGTCAATGTCTACGCCAACATCGCCAGCGGCTTCATGCCCCAGAGCGCGGCCAACCAGAGCGCCGAGGCGGGCGGCCCGTTCGATGCCGAGCGCAGCAAACAATGGGAAGTCGGGTTGAAATCCCTGCTGGCCGAGCGCGTCACCCTGAATCTGGCCGCGTATCGGATCGACCGCAGCAATATCGTGCAGGCCACCGGCGAGATCGTGGACGGCGTCAACCAACTGGCCGCCCTGGGCCTGGTGCGCAGTACGGGCATGGAGCTGGATCTGCTGGCCGATGTCACCGACCGCTGGGTGCTCAACCTGACCTACGCCTACAACGATGCACGGGTGAAGGATGCCGGCAGCAACGGCATCACCAATGCTTCCGGCGACCGCTTCGCCAATGCGCCGCAGAACAAGCTCGGCCTGTGGACTCGCTACGACCTGCCAGCAATCAATTCGGCCATCGGCTTCGGCGCCGATTACGTGGATGACCGCGTAAGCCTGGATGGGCAACGGGTCAAGCCATACACCGTGTTCGACATGAGCTGGAAAACGCAGTGGCAGCAGTGGCAGTTCCAGGCCAACGTCAAAAACCTGTTCGACAAGGTCTATGCCGCCAGTGGGTTCACCGAGCGCACCGGCCACTTCCCGGGTGAGCCGCGCCGCGTGTACGTACAAGCGGCGTACGCCTTCTGAGCCCGCCCATGCGCCAGCCTACGCCAGCGCCCCCCAACCGCCCTGCACGCAGCGGGAGTGGGCGCCGGCTGTGGTTCGACCTGCACAGTTGGCTCGGCCTGAAGCTCTGTCTGTTCATGGGCTTTGTTTGCCTCACCGGCACGCTGGCGGTGTTCTCGCAGGAGATCGACTGGCTGCTGCACGCCCCCATGCGCGTGGCCGATGGGGGTGAGCACGCCGGTTGGGGGCCGGTCATCCATGCCGCACAGGCGGCACATCCGGACTGGGAGCTGGAAGGCATCTCCGCCGGCCACACGCGCCTGTTCGCGGCGCGCGCGCAGATGCGCCTGCCCGATGGCAAGCGACGCTTTGTCTGGATCAACCCCTACACCGCACAGGTGACCGGCGACACGGGCTGGTTCAATACGCAGCGGCTGCTGCGCAACACCCACCGCCACCTGATGCTGCCGGTGGCTTGGGGCGTGCCACTGGTGGCGGCGCTGTCCATCCCGTTGCTGCTGTCGCTGTTGAGCAGTCTGTACATCTACAAGAAGTGGTGGCGCGGTTTCTTCAAACGGCCCGATCCCTCACGACCGCGCCGCCTGTGGGGCGATGTCCATCGCCTGGCCGGGGTGTGGTCACTCTGGTTTCTGCTGCTGATCGGGTTGACCGGGGCGTGGTATCTGATCGAATCCCTTGGCGGCGATGCACCGGCCGCGCCGACCATGCGACTGGCCAAGGGCGATGACCGCACTGCCGCCGTCGACCCGGCCGCCGTCGACGCCGCTGTGCAGACCGTCCGCCAGCAATGGCCCCGCCTCGACATCCTCGGCGCCATCCCCGCACGCGATGGCGGCAGCATCCTGTTCCTGGGGGAGGCCGACGCCTGGCTGGTGCGGGAGCGGGCGAACAATATCGCCGTGGACCTGCACACCGGGCACGTGATCGGCATGCATGACGGCCGTGCGCTGGGGGTCCATCAGCGCATCGCCGAAATGGCCGATCCCCTGCACTTCGGCAGCTTCGGCGGTTGGCCCATCCGACTGCTCTGGTTGCTGGCCGGCACGCTGCTGACCGGCCTGTGCGTCACCGGCGTGTATCTCTACGGACTTCGCACAGTGGATTCGCTGCGATCAGCAGCCAAAAGGCGGCAGACATGAGTCATGAAAAACTGCCCGGCCCCTGGCGCACGGCGTGGCACGGCATGGGTCGCTGGCGCTGGCTGTGGGTTGCACTGCTGCTGGTGTGGGCGTCGCTGGTGCCGCTTGAGGCCATGAAGTAGCAGTGCTCACCCGTTGAACAATGGCATCCTGCATGTTCGTGCGGGAGAACAACGATGCGGGCGACGGGAAATCTTCTTGCAGCAAGTGCTGTCACGCTGAAGGTCGGCGTGGTGTTCTGGGTACTGGTCGCCTGGCGGACACCGGGGGGCGAGCCTTGGGACGCGCCCGCATTCTGGACCGTCGTCTATCCCATCGCACTGGGCATCGCCGCCATTCTAGGCGCCTGTTTTCCCCGGCGGGCGTGGCTGTGGGGACTGTTGCTCATGGTGCTGCAGGTGCCGGTGGTGGCCGTGGTGTCGGGCTTTGGCCCGTTGTTGCTGGCCGGGCTGGTATACGCCCTGGTGCTGGCATTGCCTGCGATGGCTGTCGCGGGAGCGGCGGGCGCGCTGCGTCGCCGCCTGAATGGGCGGGTCTGAGACGCTCAGCGCTTCGCCGGCTGCCACCCTGCTCGCATTGCGTCCCCCGGGCTGCAGAACATGCGCTCGCCGCGGCTCAGGTCGATGCTCGTGCGCGCGTAGTCCCGCTGGCCGGGCACGTGGTAGATCTTCTTGCCCTGGCCGGAGATGTTGCCCTTGATGCGGCATCCGCCCAGCGCCGGCTGCGCGGCCACCGGGGCGTGTCGTACCGTCTGCTCACGCTTGCTGCGACGAAAGTCAGCTGGCATCTGAAACGGCCCCTGCCAGAGGTTTTGCCGGTGCTGGCGCGCGTCGGCTTCGTCTGCGATGAATGCCGTGGCGTACTGGCGGTACGCGACCGCCCAACCGGAGCGCACCATCCACCGATTGACCGACGTTCCTTGAACAAAGCACTCCGCCACCACCCTGCCGTAGCGGTCCGTGTCCTTGCGTTGGCAGCGAACGGTCTGGTCCAGTAGATAGCCGTCCAGCGCGGCCGCGGACCGCCGGCCACAGGGCCAAGCGCGCCCATTGTTGGTGGTGCATTGCTGCGCGCTTTCCGGCGCATCAATGCCCCAGAGGCGGATGCGCTGCTTGGCCACGGTGAGGGTATCCCCATCCGTGACCGTCGCGCGGCCGACCAGCTCTGCTGCCACACCCGGAACCGAAGCAGAAATCAAAAGCAAAACCACCAGACCTTTCAACACCATCAACAACGACGTCCTCTATGCGCATGCTCGGGAGCGAGCGCCAGTTCAAAACATGGTCGAGCACTTTAGCGGAAGTCGAAACAAGACGCCGACCACATCGAAAGTCCTTCCAAGGCGTGCCTGGCGATCACCCGGCCACTCAAGGGCGGCGGTGGGCTAAATATGAAACGCCGGGCCTGCCGACAACGTCGCCGTGCTCACCCTGACCCGAAGCGCAATGAGCAGGCTGGCGAGCAGCATCACTGCCGCAGCCACGGTGAGGACGGCAACGATGCCCCCCAGCCCGAACACCAGGCCGCCCAAGGCGGCCCCCGCCGCGATGGAGGACTGCACAGCAGCGACCACCATCCCACCGGCACTCTCGGCCTGATCGGGCACCGCACGTGCAACCCAGCTCGACCAGGCAACGGGCACGCCACCGAAGGCCAGGCCCCAAAGCGCGACCAGGATCGCCAGCCCGCCAACGCCCACCGGCAACAGGAGCATGCCCAGCGCGGCTGCGCCCACCAAGGCAGGCATGATCACCAACGTGACTTTCAAACTGCGCTCCATCAGCCAGCCGGCCAGTAGCGTGCCAACGAAGTTCGCCACGCCGAATCCGAGCAGAATCAGCGCCAGGCCATCGGCGCTCATCTGCCCCAGGCTTTCCAGCGTCGGGCGGATATAGGTGAAGAGCGCGTACTGTCCGGTGTGCGCCAGAACGCAGCCCAGCATGCCTACCGCAACGCCTGGCCGACGCAAGAGCCCCACCACCGACTCCGGGAGCGCCGCCTTGCGCGGGGCCATTCGGGGCAGCGTGAACCACTGGAACGCAAACGTGAGTCCACCTACCGCCGTCGCCGCCCAGAAGGCGCTGCGCCAGCCCAGCAGCCCGCCGAGGTAGCTCCCCAGAGGAACGGACACCACCGTGCCCACCGCAATCCCGCTGAAGATGATGGACAGCGCGCGAGGCACGCGCTGCGGCGGCACCAACCGCATGGCCACGGCCGCTGCCATGCTCCAGAAACCGCCCAGCGCGACGCCCAGAAGGACGCGCATCACCAGCAGGACGCCCATGCTGGACGACAACGCCACCAAGGCGTTGGAGAGAATCATCAGGCCGGTGAAACTCAACAGCACCAGCCGCCTGTCGATCGACCGGGTCAGCCGGGGCACAAGGAGGCCAGCGAACAGGGCCACGACCGCAGTGACGGTCACCGCTTGCCCGGCCAGCGCCTCCGACACCCCCAGGTCCGCTGCCATCGGCGTCAACAGGCTGGCAGGCAGATATTCGGCCGTGAGTAGCCCGAAGACACCCATGGCCAGCGAAAACACGGCCACCCACGCCGACGAAGACGGCTCCCCGCTCTCCCGGGTCACAGAATCAGGCGCGCCTACGGCATTCACTACGTTATTGCTCATCAAAGATCCCAGTGCATTCGTGCAGCCGAGAGTCTAGGGAGCCATGTCAGGATGATCTATGATTGTCCAACCTGTCTTTTTGATCGAAACCCCGGACCGTCTCCATGAGCCACGCTCCACCCCAGTCCTCCGACCTGATCAGCGAGCTGCTGACCGGCATGCGGCTGCATGGCGTTCAATACCGGCGCATTCAGACTGGGCCGACCTTTGGGCTTGGATTTCCCCCCAAGCCAGGGCATGCCTACTTCCATTACCTGGCCGTGGGCACCGCGATTCTTCGCGGCGCGGACGGCAGCCAACACCTTCTCTTTGCCGGGGATGTCGTGCTTCTTCCGCGCGGAGAAGGCCACGCGTTGCTGTCGGGCGAGGACCATCCCGTCCAGTGCCTGGAAACGATAGACGCCGCCCCATTGGGTGACACGGTGAGTGGCATAGACACATGCCCGAGCACCCATGCCGTGCCAAGCGCCGTGCTCTTCCACGGATGCATGGTGGTCGATCTGGGGGGCATGCAAGGGTTGAGCAAGGTGATGCCGGCGGTGATGTTGGCCGATGGCAACGGCACTCAGTTTCCCGGGCTCTTGCCGATGGTCGACGCGATGAAGCGCGAGGTGTGCTCTGGACGTATTGGCTATGCAGGCATCCTCGCCCGGCTGGCAGATGCCGTTGCCGCCATGATCGTCCGTGACTGGGTGGAGCGCGGTTGCGACGGCGCATCCGGCCTGGTCCTGGCCATGCGCGACCCGCGTCTATCGCTGTCGTTGCTTGCGCTGCACAGAGACCCTGGGCGCGACTGGACCGTCGAAGCGCTGGCTGCAGAATCCAACATCTCACGCTCTGTCTTTGCAGACCGGTTCCAGACCGTCATTGGAACCGCACCCCTGCGATACGTGACTGAGCTGCGCATGCAGTTGGCCAGCCAATGGCTGACCCACCAAACCCTCCCCATCGAGATCGTGGCAGAGCGCCTCGGCTACGCGTCGCAGGCAGCGTTCAGTCGCGCCTACAAGCGCGTCATGGGGCACTCGCCCGGGGCGACTCGGCGCGGGCGTGCCTTGGCCTCGCCATAGGGGGTCAGCTTGGCGGCCGCTCAAGCCGCCTGGGCGTCGTCAACGGGCTGCAGCCGGTTGGCGATCCCATCGAAGCGCGCCGCCTCTGTTCGAAGGCGATCGGCGGCAGTGCGTCGACTCGCCCTCGCCCGCCAGTCGCCACCGCGCTGCAGATCCAGCGCGTCGGCCTGCAGCCACAGCGAAGCCGCCCGTGCGCGCGCCCAGCGCGCCTTTCCGATGTCTGCTTTCGTCATGGGTCCATGGTGAATACGGGGCGTCGCATGGCGCGATACGGAGGCAACGCTGGCTGACTGTCGTCCTGTCGCCTTGCCAGGAACGGTTTGCCGATGCCCCGCAGCTTGCGGTCCAGTCGGTGAGGCCGCCTGACGTGATCGTCCAGCCATTTGGTATCGTGGGCGCCAGCTCTGCACAGATCCCGACCCCCATGCCCCGCAATACCTCGAACAATCCCTCCGCGTCGCTGCTGGACCTCCCTACCGGCGCGATCCCGTCGGGAACAGCAACGGACAAGGCACTTCTCAGTGCAGCGACCAAGGAAGCCTACAAGCGCGTCAATCTGCTCCTGAGCGCTTACTTCGAGGATTTCAGCCCTGCGCAGCAGCGCAGGATCCGCGAGGCGATCGGAACGTCGAAGCCACCTAAACAGGCCAAGGTTCCCAAGGTTCCGAAGGCACCCAAGGCTCCAAAGGAAGACCTGCCGCCCCGGTTCTGGCTGCCCTTCAGTGGTGAGACGTGGTCGGGACGAGGACGCCCGCCAGCAGCATTCCTCGCCTGGGAAGGCACCGTCGCCCATACCGAGTGGAAGAAGCGGCACCCCGGCGAGCGATTCCCGACCTACCCGGGCTGATTGCGGCTGCAAGGGCGCAGGCGTTCTGCAGCGCCAGCGTCCTCCTTCTCCGTCCAACCCTTTAAGCAGGAGCTGGAAATGACGCCTCTCGACAAAGCGATCCGCAGAGAACTGCAGGTCGGCGACGACACGTACACACTGACGATCGACCCGAGCGGGCTCAAACTCGTGCTGAAGGGGCGGAGAAAGGGGTTGGAGCTGCAGTGGACGGAGTTGGTCAACGGCGACGCCGCGTTGGCTGCAGCGCTTCAGGCATCAGTCGGCGCCAAGTGAATCCTGGCTGGCGATCAGATGGCGCGATTCTCGATCTATAGCGGAATGATGTTGGTTGGCTACTCGTCGCTGGAGAGTGGCGATCCTCCCATGGGCGTTGCTTTCGGCCAGTTCGAGCCAACCGCTGGGTATCTCGCCATTCAAAACGAGTGCCGCACAAATCACGTCGACCAGTCCGGCTTGACCCTTTCAGTGAAAACCGAAGCAGGCTTGGTTGTTCCATCCATGGCAATCGCCATTCTGGACTTCACTGAAGATCTTTTGCCTGATTGCATCGAGATCAGCGTCCTGGGCATTCCCACCGCTTTTTATGAGGCGTTGTTTCCTGACCATGTGATCAAGTACGCGCACCAATTCATTAGGTGAGGCGCTATGGCGAGCAGGATGGGCGGCGTTAACAGGGGGGTGTGATCCGTGAGTTATCGGAGACCGCAAAAGCTACTGACTGGAGCAATTGGCAGAGCCTCGATAGCAGGATCAGGAACTCAGCACAGGCTGCCTCAGACCAGGCTGGGCCGTATCTGAGCGTGAGGTGCAGGGTGGTCACTGGGTCTCCACATTGCGCAGACTCCAGCGCGTAGCGCTCACCATCCGAAAATGCACCTTGCGCGCATCCAGGGAACACCAGCTCCAGAAATGTGATTACCGCCTCAGGGGATCCAATATCCAGCACGTCTTCAACGTTGGACAGATCGTTTTCACTTGGCTCTGTAGGCTTCAAAATAATAATGTCAAAGCTCATTGCTGCGGGCTCCCATCCTGCAGTCCATTTGGCATCGGGGTTCCCTTTTATGTCCGGCCATCACGCCTCGCGCAACTGAGAGTGTTGGCTGTCTTGATCAGCCGGCAGTCGAGCACGGCATGAAGGCCAGCAGGGACGCGCTGGACGAACGACCAGCGACCGGTCTCGGACCGACTCAAATGGGAGTCGCCTAAGATCAGCGGCAAGGGTAAAGACCTCAGCAGATCAGGGCGCCACCAAAAGATCTCCCTTTGACGCCAATCGACCCGCCCCCACCAGGGCCTCACAGCGATCAAGAATGACCCGGCGGAGTTGTGGGCTCGTGCTCTTGTATCCGAGCTGCCGCGAGACCATCGTCACCAACTCCTCAGCCTTAGCGCCCAGGTTGTCCTGCACGACCTTGATCAGAGCCGAATCAATTTCGGAAGGAGGCAAGAATTCTGGACGGCGCAGTGTCAATGACTCGACCATCGAGCGGTCCCGCACTCGGACCTCTTTCCCCGGACTGGCCAAGAATTCCTTTTCGACGATCTCCACCCCACCCAGCGACACTGCCGACGCAATCGCCTCTTCAACCGCCTGTTGGATGCGCGAGCCAGCACGCTGCAAGCCCCAAAGCGTCCGAGCGCGCGTAACGACCTCGCTGCGATGAATGGGGCTTTCTACCTCAACGATCTGGCGCACGATGGCCGCGAGTTGCCCCGTTGGAACCAGATGCAATTCGAACTGATTGCTTGGCACGGCAAAGGACGCCTCGATGTAAGACTCCGTGTCGGGCGGACTTTGCGTCTCGATGAGCCCCATCTCAGCTACTTCGCCGCGATCAACAGTCAGAATCTCAACAGGCACCGCGCGCTGCGAAGACTTGGGACTGGAGTCTAAGGTGCCTGGCTCAGCCTTCGCGCGTTCAATGGCCGCGACAAGCTTCTCAAGCTCCGCCTCAGGACGGTGGAACCAATCTGAACTCCATACACGGTAGACCTGCCAACCCTTGTCACGCAACACACTCTCGCGCAGGCGATCCCGATCACGCGCACTTCTTGCGTCTCGATAAGACTGCCCGTCGCACTCGATCCCCAAGATGTAGCGCCCAGGCTGGTCTGGGCTGGCCACGGCAATGTCAACGAAAAAGCCGGCCAAGCCCACATCGGTGTGAAGATCATAGCCGCGCGAGCGAAGAGCTTGGGCGACCTCTTGCTCGAACACGCTTTGCTTGACGTCGCGCTTCTCCGCGGTGAGCGTCAGACGACCAGTCCTGGCGTAATTCAAAAAGAGCTTTAAGGCAAAGGTTCCCTTGCCCTTGGCTCGATCAGTGTCGATGTCCTCATCGGTGATCGAGGTGAATATTTCGCAGCGCGACTTGGCGCGGCTGATGAGCACATTCAAGCGGCGCTCGCCGCCGTCGCTGCTCACGGGACCGAAATTCATAGTCATGTGGCGCTGCGCATCACGGCCATAGCCCACCGAGATGAAGATGACATCGCGCTCGTCGCCTTGGATGTTTTCGAGGCTCTTGACGAAGAAAGGTTCCGCTGGATGATCGGCGAAGAACCCTTCTGTTTCTGGATGCTGCCGGCGCAGCAGTTCCAGCTCATCGAGAATGGCACGGCGCTGTGCTGTGGAGAAGGTCGCAACACCCAGCGTGAGTTGAGGGGTGTTCTGCGCATGCGTCAGCACAGCCAGCGCCACAGCCTTGGCCTCTTTGGGATTAGTGCGTGTGTTGCCCCGGTCGTAGATCGCTTCGGGCAAATGATGCAACCGCAAGCCCACACCAGCTTCGCTGGTATAGGGACTGGGGACGATGAATAGCTTGCCTTCATAGAACTGCTGATTGGAGACGGCGATCAGGGACTGATGGCGGCTCCGGTAGTGCCAACGAAGCATGCGCTCGGGCAAGCCTCGCGCACGGCAAAGTCCCAAGATGCTTTCAACATCTGATGCCTGTGCCCCACTCTCATCGTCTTCTCTATCGCCCCCATCGCCAAGCGCCTTGGAGAAGAAGCGTGTTGGCGGCAACTGTCGTTCGTCACCCACGATCACCAACTGCTTGGAACGTGCAATCGCACCCAGCGCATCGATGGGCTGGACCTGGCTCGCTTCGTCAATGACCAGCATGTCGAAGTCCAGCGCCCCTGCCGGCAGGAACTGCGCCACGGACAAAGGGCTCATCATGAAGACGGGCTTAAGCGCCTGGATCGCGGGGGCACAGCGTTGCATGAGTTGCCGGATTGGCAGATGACCCTTTTTCCTAGCCATCTCGCCAATAAGAATAGCTGTCGGACCGGTCGCTCCGCCTTGACGCGGGATCTTGCTGTGGTGTGCCTTCACCACTTCATAGCGGGCCAGCCGCATGCGTTCCTCGTCAAGGCTTGCGAAGCTCGCAACCACTTGCGATTGACGCAGCCCGTCGAAGCCCGCCAGGGCTCGATCACGCTGCACCAGCGCTTGGAGCACGGCCTCATAGTAGGAAAGATCAAACACGCCCAAGGCATCGGAAACCGCAAGCTCACCTTTGGCCAGAGTGTTCACCAAGGCGCCAAGCCCCTTACGGTTGGCCTCCTTGGCAATGGCCAAATATGCCACCCAACTCCGAAGCCCTTCCGGGTCGGCTTGCCAGCTCGCAAGTTGTGCTTTGAGAGTCGCCAAAACCGCTTGGCTGGGATCACGCGTGATCTCAGAATTGCCTTCAAACTGCAAGCCAACCAGAAGATCCATGACCTCCCCTGCCAAGATCCCAGCAGCTGACGATGCGCGCTCGGCCTGGTCCAACAGCGGTTGAGGCTCACTGATGCGTGCTGCCAATGGGCGAAGCTCGGAATTTTCCTCAATCCAAGACACGATTGGACGAAGCTCGCTTGGCTTACTTTCAAGCGACAGCCAAAACGGGCCGAACGCATCGCCCCCATCCGCCACGGCCTCATAAGCAGCATGCGCTGCTTGCGCGTGCTCGATCTCCTCAATCACGGCAAGCGCCTGATCAACCGGCAGCTCATCTGCCCCGAGCAAGAATGCTGCCTGCTCAGATGCCGCCAGCCACAGCGCGGATTTTCCCGTGAGATCAGAGAACGCAACACGCTTTAAGACGGTCTCCTCATCCCAAGGATTGCGCTCAGCTGCAAGCAGCGCTTCGTGCACGGGCGAAAGATTGCGACTGAGTTCCTCCAAAGATGGCTTAACACGCTTGGCGATCTCAGTCGCCAGCACCCGATCACCGATGTCAGCCAGGCGCTCGCGCACGCCGCTTCCCAAGGGACGAAGCGTGCGCATCCAAGCCACAACGCCTCTCAGGAACGAGGGGTTTGAGCGCTCGCGTTGCCAGTTCGAGCCAAACGCCTCTTGCCCTTGGGCATCGTGCTCCGCAACCTTGCGCTGTGCTGCCTTGGCATCTAGGAGCACATCGAGCGAGCCAAGCATGTCCATAGCCGGGAGCTTAGGGTTAGAAAGCAGCGTCCGGACTGTCTGATTGGCACGACGCCAATCTCCACTCAGGAAGCGGAACAAGCTCGTGCCGCGCATGGCCAACAGCCCCCGCGCCGTCTCAAGCTCAGCGCTGTCTTTGCTCCAAGCCGCGTCCCGGAAGACCGGAGCCAGATTTGATTTCGCCTGCTGGACTGTTTCAACGGCGACCACGATCTCTTCGACTGCATCAACGCCCCGGTCCCAAATGTGAGCTACTAGCGCATCGCGGTCGAGTTCCGGGATGCTCGTCGCACGCTCAGCAATGGCAACCAGTCGAAGGGCGAGATCCAGCGTAAGTGGCCCCCTCTCAGCCAGAAGCTGCGTCAACCGAGTGAGGTCAGGCAGAAGCCGCGCCAAGGCACTGTGCGCAGCACCCAGCATTGCAAGTTCTTTTCCCAAAACGAAGCTGCTTGGCAAAGTGCTCAAAGCGGCCCTGGTAGCGTCCCAGTCTTGCGCCAGCGCCTCCACGCGGATCTTGGCCTCGACCGCCGTTCTAGCCTTCTGAGCGTTTTCCAGCACATCGATGACTGTCGAAGCGCGACCAGGCTCATCCCAGACCTTGCTTTGAAGCGCATCGGAGCCAAGCTTTGGCGCTTCGAGCAGCGCCTTGACGCGCTGAACTGCAAGGTTGACTTCATCAAATCGAGCCGGAGGGGCAAGATCCAGCGCGCGGTGAAGCTCGGTGGTCGACGCCTCCCAATCATTCAATCGCTCGCTCAATCCAGCGACCGAAATGAGCAATCGGTCGCGTTCAGTCGGCAAGAGGCCGTCGTTCTGAACACCACTCCAAGCATGCTCATCTGGAACGCCAATCTCTTCAATTCGCTCGATCAGTTCGCGCAAGAGCGATTCCCGCTCATCTTTTTGATGGGACGCCCAAGAGGTCGGTGCTTCGAGAGGCAGGCTTTGGGTGGTGTACCCCAAGCGACGCAGGCGCACCATGTGTCCGAAGACTTGGTAGGGCGTCAGTCCAGACGGCTGGTGACCTTCGTGGAGCCGCGCGACATGAGCGTTGAGCGTATCGCGTCGTTCGGTGAGCTGCTCGATGATGGGCGCCATGCTGGTTCGTTTCGGATCACCGAGGCTCAGCGTCTGCCGAAGCTCTTCCAAAAGAGAACGCTTGTTGGCCTTGTTGCTGTGAAGCTCCAAACACGCCACGCCCACACCGACATGGTCCAAACGGCGCTTAACAACCTCTAGCGCGGCCATCTTTTCGGCCACGAAAAGCACACGCTTTCCCTCAGCCACAGCGCCTGAGATGATGTTCGCAATGGTCTGAGACTTACCCGTTCCAGGCGGTCCCTGCACCAAGATGTTGTTGCCTTGGAGCACATCGTGCACCACCAAAGCTTGCGACGAATCGCAGTCAACGACATGACGCATCTTTTCGGGCGGGATGATGAAATCCAGATTGCTTGCTTCATCCGTTAGGCTCGCACCTGGGAAGCCGTCCTGAACGACGCCGCGAAGTGTCGGAATGGCCTCCATCCCGCCAAGCCCCACCCATCCCTGTGGGTCTAGGTCTCGATACATCATGAACTTGGCGAAAGAAAAAAGCCCGAGGATGGCATCATCACGAAGCACTCCCCAGGTCTCTTTCCCTTCTAGCATGGCTTCGACTGCTACCAGATAGGCATCGATGTCGAGCGTTTCGAACTCCTCAATGCCCGGCAAGCGAAGCCCAAACTCGCGCTGCAAAAAAAGCTGCAACGATAAGTTCGCTTGGATGTCGTCGCCGGTCCATTTCAGGTGGAACTTCTCGCCCGCCGTGCTGCGTTCCAATTGAACGGGGATCAGCACCAATGGTGCGAAGCGGTCCGTTTGCGGAGTGGAAGTAGCGCGCCAGCGCAAGTAGCCGACCGCCAAGTAAAGAACATTGACGCCCTGCTCTTCTTGGAGCGTGCGGGAATCGGAGTAGAGATCCAAAAGGCGCTTTTGGAGCCCTGTGGGGGTTAGACGGGTGGTCAGATGCGCGTCCCAGTGCGCCTTAACACGCCCGTTCTCATCAAGCTCGAAATCAGGCTGTGCGATCAGCTCAGGGTCTTCGGGAGCCTCATCCAGCAGAACGGCTTCATCATCGTCATCAAACTCAGACGGTGAGCCACCTTGCTTCGCTTCACCTTTGCCCGCCACGAAGGTGAAGCGCTTACCGTCGACGACTAAGGTCTGATACATCGCCTTGGCCAGCTCATGGACAACCTCGATGGTCTTCGCGCGTCCGCCCCTGGGCGTGTGAAGGAGTCGATTGCGCGTCGACAGATCCAAAAGCTCCAAACGGGCCTTTTCGATCTTGTCTATGAGGCCACCAGCCCCCCGGAGCGAAGAGGAAACCTCTTCTGCCTGTGCCAGCGTCGTCTGATCCATTGACTTTCCCCTGTTACGGGGCTCGACAGGGCGTCGAACGGCCCCTTCACTGCCCCAAAGCGTCTACCTATAATGCTCTCAAAGTGACGCGTGTTCCAGCCGATTGAGGGGTGGTCTGTGGGCGAGTTGCGAAGCAGTGAGATCCACTGGGTGGTCCACCAATACGTGGGTGTGGAGGGTGGCTACTTGGGCGACTTCTCCTACCGCACCCATCGCGAATTCTATTCAGCTATCTGCGATTTAGACTTAGATCTCGATGCCTTCGGCGGTAAGACCACGCGCGAACGATTTCTGGCCATCCTGAGTGGCGTTGAAGGACACCAACAAGCGGCCATTCTTCGAGGCATTGCCAAGAAGTATCCGCAGGGTGGGGAGCACTTCCGGACGCCAGAGGCATATCAGAAGCTCTTAGAGCTGGCCAAGCGATGCGCCAATGGGCTTTCAGTGCAAGCGAGCAGCCCAGCCATCACGAGCGATGTAATGAGGCGCGCACTTGCGGACGCCAATACGCTGATCCAAAGCGCGGGCCCAACCCACGCGGTTGATCGCGTCCATACAGCGCTTCATGCCTACCTGAAAGCTGTTTGTCATGCGCAAGGCCTTGAAACATCACCAGGCGCGACAATCACCAACTTATTCAAGCTTCTTCGAACAGAGCACCCGAGCCTGCGCGACTTAGGAAGCCATTCGGACACAATGAACAATGTTCTAAGGTCGTTGAGCAATGTCATGGACTGCCTCAATCCGGCTCGCAACCACGGCAGCTTGGCTCACGCCAATGACGCTTTGTTGGACAAAGATGAGGCCATGCTCGTGATCAACGCTGCCCGGACGCTGTTTCAGTATCTAGACAGCAAGTTTTCCTGACGGTACAGAGCTATCGGGCTTCTCTGCATGCCATCTACGCAAGGCATGTGCCGCCTCGGTAGCCTAGCATCACCCAGAGAATTGACCGCAAGGACCGCTCGCATGCTCCTGCGCCAACACCGGCGCCTTCAGCGGCGTTGGCCCACGTCTGGTCCTTACGAAACAGACGCAGATCTTCATCGCTATCGGTCTGCCAGCGTTCGCTGATCGTTCCGTCGGAGGTCTGCGTTCGATGGAAGGGCAGATCCCTAAGCGATACACCCTGGCTCAGGCGTTTAACCAGTACATCCATGTCCTTCTTGCTAATCCTATCCACACGTCGATCCCTCAACACGTCGAAGCACTGAGCATAGCCTGAGGCGAGTATCAGCACCCCCAGTCGCACGCCAATCAGTTCTTTCATATGAAGGGCGTGCTTGATGACCTTCCATCCCAAGACCGATCGCAGTTCGACGGTAACGCGTTGGCGGAAGGAGCAGTGTCCGGAGGAGGATCGGACGAAATGATGAGGGACGCGCGTCGGGAAATGCATCCCGATTTGCGCGCCGCCTTAGACCAGAGAGATCTCGAAGTAAAACCTTTTAAATCAACAGCTTGTTCTGGAATGGCGGAGAGAGTGTCGTCCATGTATCGGTCCATAGCAGTCCGGGAAAGACTTCGATCCCGTCATTTATCCCGCTTCGTCAACACCTTACGCCCGCATG
>LNAP01000574.1_pt1 | contig 42247 bp, 42 predicted proteins | sample 602601 | NCBI WGS metagenome assembly LNAP01 (sample SAMN02440304, study PRJNA202911) | soil metagenome | biome: Subtropical and temperate rainforests or woodlands; isolation source: soil samples (1 kg each in a 20% v/v slurry with milli Q water) were... ...
AATGAAAATATCACAGGATGTACGTGATTACGCCGCAGAAAAAGGCGTTTCAGAACAAGAAGCGCTGACCAAAGGCATGCAGGAAAAAGCCATTGAGTTTGTGAAAAAAGGTAGTGAGGTTTATCAGAAGGTTTAAGTAATTTTTAATTAAGAAAAAGCCAGCTTGAAAGCTGGCTTTTTCTTAACTTCTGTCAAACAAATCATCAATCTGATCTATTGACATCATTTGAGGTGAGTAAGCATCTTTATCGTATTCAGGCTCATAACTATTTTCAATATATTTGTCATGCTCATATTCATAGTCATAGTCGCTTAAAATATCAATGATGTCATATGATGAAAAATCTAAATCAAATTCATCAAGATACAGTTCTAGAAGGTAATGTAGTTTTGAGTAAACAGCCTCATAGTCCTGATAATCTGCTTTAGAGAAAGCGTCATTCACGTCAATACAATCATTTAAACTTTCTGAAACTATATCCAATACATGTGTTTTTAATGCTTCAATAGCCTCATCAACACCGCTAAACTCCTCAGGAAAACAACTTAACAACAAGGTTGCTGCTTTAATTTCACTATTAGAAACAATATATTCCATATGTTTATTTACATAGGTTAGTGCTTCTCCGAAAGAAATAAAACCCTGTTTAACTCCCCACGTTACAATCGATATTGTGCTATCTGAAATATCGTAGTTTTCATCTAAAAGTATAAATCTAGCTGATATTGAATATATCGTTGACTTTGTTTTATCGATTTCACCACAACTAATCAGAATGGTAAAAAGTGAAGCTATATATATTGAACTTGCATGTTCAAAGTTTAGCTTATGTAAATGCTCTAATAAAAAGCTAGAAATAGATTTTACTTGAGCATTACCAATACGATTGTTTGCCTGAAGACTTCGTAAGGTTTGAAGTGATGGTGAATCGACCAGTCCTTACTAGACACTTTCTTGCCTACTGAAGTATTGCCTTTCAAATTCTACTGGAGAAAGCCGATTGGCGTAACTATGCCGGCGTCTCGGGTTGTAGAACATCTCGATATAGTCAAACACATCCTGCCTTGCATCCTCTCGCGTTAAATACGTTTTACGACGTATGCGTTCACGCTTCAGTAACTGGAAAAAGCTCTCAGCGACAGCGTTATCATAACAATTGCCTCGTCGACTCTGGCTGGCGCATAGGTTGTGAGCTTTTAAAAAATCCTGCCACTCATAACTGTTGAATTGACTGCCTTGATCCGAGTGAATAATGACTTGTTGCTCTGGCTGCCTGCGCCAAACTGCCATCAGTAACGCATTGATCGCCAGTTCACTTTCCATACGTGGCTGCATTGACCAGCCAATCACTTGGCGCGAGAATAAATCCAATACCACAGCAAGATAGAGCCAACCTTCATGGGTGCGGATATAGGTAATATCCGTCACCCATACCTTGTTAGGCTCGGTAACATTAAACTGCTGCGCAACATGATTGGGCACGACGGTTGATGGCCGACTGTAGCGAGTACCAGGGCGACGACGATAACCGGTTTGAGAGCGTAATCCCTCAGTGCGCATTAGTCGATACACACGGTGTCTGCTACAACGTTCCCCCGTATCACGCATATCATCGGTTACCTTGCGGTAGCCATAAACACCACCACTTTCCAGCCAGAACTGCTTAATGAGGCCTAATAGCCGGATGTCTTCACGCTGACGCACCGATATAGGCGATGTGCGCCATGCATAGTAGCCGCTGGGATGCACATTCATCACGCGGCACATGCGTCGCACGGAATGCTCCGACTCGTGATTGCGGATGAATGCGTACCTTACTGGGATTCTCTGGCAAAGTACGCGGCGGCCTTTTTTAGGATGTCACGTTCTTCGGTGACTCGTTTAAGCTCGGATTCCTGCTGATCATCAGCAGCCATTCTCACTGGTTCGGGTTGGCTATATTTCTTTACCCATGCATAAAGACTGTGGGTTGAGACACCAAGCCTTGCTGACACTTCTGCAACAGGAAAATGCCGCTCAGTAATTTGTTTGATAGCTTCTAGTTTGAATTCTTCTGTAAATCTTTTACTAACCATTTGATGCTCCTTTTAAGCGTAATTATGAGGCTTAAAAGTGTCTACTGCATCTTGGTCGATTCAAACTTCCCATTTAGCGTTCCTACTCTCTCATTAAGTGCCGCAATAATATTCTGATTTTTAATTTGATCTTTGGTGTGCGATGATTGATCATCTTTAGTTATTTTTCTTAATGAGATGATTTCTTTTTCTAAGCGTTTAATTAGTTGTCTTGCCTGGTCAACCTCTAGTAATGACTTATTCTCTAAACTTCTAAATCTATCTTCGGCTTTTTGCAAAGAAGCATTTATTAAATTTAAATCTCTACTAAATGTGGCTTTTTCATCACTTAATGCCGTTGATAAGTTATCGCATTCAATTCTAAGTGATTTAAGAGCTTTTTCTTGCATGGCTAATGTGTTGGTATTAACAAGCAATAAATTATCAGTCTCAGAGAGACGTTTTTGAGTACTTTTTAGATCAAGATTACATTCATCAAGTTGAACCTTTAATTTTGTAGCATCTTGCCTGGCAAGTTCCGCATCTAGTTTAGATTTTAGAATTTCAGCTGTTGCATTCTCAACTAGATCCGTGAATCCTAATTGTGCTGCTTTTTGAGCTTCGTTCCATAATGTTGCAACAAAGTCTCCGGTTGCTAGACCAATACTTTCAGGTATATCCGAGCGATCAATGCGCACGCGGCTTTTTTCACGCAACTCAGACCAAAACTTATTTAACGCATCCGCTGGTGCAGACATGCTCCCTCTGCGTACATATTGATATAACTTATTGGCCGTTGGCGTAATGCCATATCGAAAAAATAACAGCACACATACTTCACGGTACAAATCCTGCGTCTCAGTAAATTCACTTCTCAGCTTTTCAATTTCAATTAGAAGCTGCTGTTCGTTAACAATGATGGCATTCATGATTTTTACCTCAATATTATTAATAAATAATATTACGTATTATGTTGTAAATACAATTATTTGTGACTATTATTTGACATTATTACTCTAATGTCAAATAATATCTAAATTCACGATTTTAAAAGTACTGAGACCTGAAATTGACTTTACAGACTAAATTAACTGTTATTCCAGCAGTAGCCACGATTGATTCCATTAAGCTCTCTGCCGAGTTTGATGGCAGCAATGGTGTTAACCGTGCTACCGGTAACCGCCCTCAGATTACTGCCAATACTGATGCTGATGCCATTAAAGTATGGCTTGCTCGCTATCTCGATACCAAAACCACTTTCGACAGTTATCGTAAAGAAGCTGAACGGCTGTTGTTGTGGTCAGTAATTGAACTTAGGAAGCCGTTATCATCATTAAGCCATGAGGATTTTCTGGTATATCAACGCTTTCTAGCTGATCCGCAGCCAACGAAGCGATGGATCATGATCAAACGTAAGGTGGGAAGAGACGACCCTAAGTGGCGGCCATTTGCAGGCCCCCTCTCCCCCACCAGTCAACGGCAAGCTATCGTTATCTTAAATGGTATGTTTTCTTGGTTAGTTAATGCAGGCTATTTAGCTGGCAACCCTTTATCTTTATCCAGAAATCGTCAGCGTAAAGCTAAGCCTAGAGTTACCCGCTTTTTAGATGAAGATCTGTGGAAAGAAGTAAAACTGACGATTGAAAGCATGTCACGAGAGACCAATCGGGAACGCGAGCATTACCATCGCGTACGCTGGTTGTTTTCATTACTGTATATAACAGGACTACGGGTATCGGAAGTCACGCAAAATACCATGGGTGGATTTTACAGTCGTAAAGACAAAAGCAGCGAATCAAGGTGGTGGTTGGAGATTACGGGCAAGGGTGACAAAACTCGCATAGTGCCAGCCACCAATGAGCTCATGCTTGAACTGGGTCGTTATCGTCGTGAAATGGGTTTGAGTTTAAACCCGATCGAAGGTGAAACTGTTCCATTGTTATTGCCTATTGGTGGTAAGCAACGCCCAATGACTAGGAGTGCAGTTCATTTAATACTTAAACAAATTTTTAATATTACAGCTAAACGTTTACAAGAACGGGGACCTGATTTTATAGCTCAAGCCGCTAAACTAGAAGCCGCTTCTGCGCATTGGATGAGACATACAGCTGGCTCAGACATGACATCGGCGGATATGGATATAAGACACGTCCGAGACAATTTGGGGCATGAGTCTATAGCTACAACGAACAATTATCTACATTCAGAAGATGATAAACGTCACCAGGACACTGAAGAACATCATAGATTAAATTGGTAGATGTTATTTTTTTCCTGCTTGAGGTTGTATTGTTAAATTTTTGATAGCTGCATTGGTGTTGAATTGTTGTTGTCTTATTTGTTCAATTTGATTAGATTGATGCTGAATCAATATGTGAAGTTCTTTCTCTTTCTGGTCATGTATTAATTGATTACTAGTGCCGGTTTTAAGCTCATTTGTATCTTGATTGAATGCCATGATGGAAACCACTAAGGATGCTAACGCTAGCAGCGCAGTAATAATTAGGGAGCCTACACCTAGCCATAATTGAAAGTTAACTTGTTTGTCGGATTTCTCTTCTTTTGCATCGAGTCTTAATAAAAAATTCTCTGCTGATTCAGCTAAGTCTTTTAGCATTTCAGCTGATTGAGCCGTCATTTTGCCTGTAATTTTGGCCAACTCACGATCTTCATTTCTTTCGCGATTTAGGCGATTTTGATGTTCAAAAAGCTCATTGTGGATTTCTGGCTTGTATGTTCTAAAAGCGGGGGCTTCACGTTTTTGATCACCAATTAAACGTTCATAGCTTCCTAGTGTGCTGCCAAGACGTGCGGTACTTGCATTTAATTGTTCAAAAATTTTCTTGGCCGGGCTCTCTATACTTTCTAATATCATTTTTCGCTGATTGATCAGGAAATTTTTCTGATTTGTAATTTCAGCTTCTAAAACGCGATCAAAAAATATTAATGCCGTTTCATTTGGCTTTCTTGACACTAAGGCTGCACTCTCCTTGTCGTTGTGCTTTCCTCTAGATGCCCCTAGTTTCGTATGAAATAGGTCAACAATTGCATTAAGGTCAGGCTCAGACAAGCTAGAGTAAATATCTAAAGGAAGGGGCGTAACGTCCACAGAAAAACTGGTTCTAGCAATCATGCTAATCAGAATCGGCAACACCTTTTGAGCACGATTTTCAGGGGTATCTTCACTTAAATCCGAGTAAAACTTATAGTTATCGGCCGAAGGTGAATATGCGTAGACAGTGCCTTGAGAGGTTTCCACACTTCCCATCGGCTTTGCAAACATATCTAAATTTAGTTTTTTACCCCCCTCTGCCACTTGATAGTCCTTTATGTTCTAATTGGAATTGATACTTGCGGCTGCAGAGGTACCAAAATATTTTGATAGGCACGTAAGATATCATTATATAAATTCTCGTGTTTTGGTGCTTCAACCGAGATAATAAGTGCATATCGAATCTTCTCGGCACGCGTATTGGCCGCACCTCCGGCCCTAGCGTTGTAATGAATATCGAATACTGGGCCATTTAAGGTAGTTCCACGCATATTCTTTTCACCATGAAGCACTGTTTCCCATTTACCCATATCCGATCTGCGCTCAGCTTCTGTAGAGTATTTTTTCATATCGAAGAAACCTTTAGTTTCAGCGTTTGCCTTGCCAGTTTTGACGTTATTTTCATCCGGTCGAAAGGTTACCTCTAGCCCGGCACGTGTATAAGCTGCAGAGTCTTGTGGATCCGTTGGTGAGGCATAACAAAAAGTTGCCTTTAACGTAATATTGCCGGTTAAACCCCCTTCTGGAAGTGGCAAAGTTGCGCGTAGATATTTACCAGGCTTAAGCTCACCTTGATATACGACCCTAGCAACCCCAGATGGACAAGTAATAATGTCGACTAAATCTTCTTGTATTTTCCCCCAACCCACTTCATTTTTATTGTGATTCAACGGATCTGCGCTATGTACAAGCAATGCTTTAATTGCTAATGGGGAGAGTTCTCTCCCCAGAATAGCTCTAACACCTACAGCATTCCTAAGTAAATATGGTGCGGCAAAGCTGGTACCTAAAGTTGGTGTAATTTCTGCTTTACTACTTGGCGTAAGTACATGAAAGTATTTATTTGGATCGCCACCAAAAGCCAGTAAATCGGGTTTCACAACGCCAGGGCTACGACCTGGACCTATTGCGCTATAAGATGCTCGTGCCCATGTGCTATCAGTATTATCAGCAGCGCCAACAGCAATTGCATTAACGCAGTCAGAGGGTACTTGAACTCTAGCATTCCCAGATGCGTGATCCATTTCACCATTGTTCCCTACCGAAACAGTCATAAAAGTATCACCGTCACTGAGTATGTCATCGATTACAGACGTCCAAGCATGGATTTCCGTGTCTTCGATGGGTAAATCCGGCCCAAGGCTAAGGTTGATAAACTCATACTGACGAGACAGCAATGCTTCTTCTACAAAGCCCAATGTTCTGTATAGCTCTAAAGGATCTTCATCTTCAGTTTTGCGATCCAAAACTCTCAGGTGGTCTACAAAAGAATATGGTTGTGCAGCTTGCTGATTATGTAGAATTGGGCCAAATAAAAATGCTGATGTCACAGCCAAGCCATGATCTGGGCCTTCAGGATCATCACCGGCAACGGGATCCATCTGTCTATATGAACGTAGCCAAGTTGAGATGACATGTTTATCAGGTAAACCTCCGTCAAGTATTGCGACTTTAGGTTCTGCAGATAATGGTTGTGCAGTAGGCAGTTGGCATCCCAAAGCAGGACCGCCTGACCGTTGAACAGGTCGCATACCTCTTAGTTTAGGCATGGCACGTATAACACGTACAAACACGAATTCAGACAGCCGTTTAAGATGCTTCGCGTTTCCCTCTACCGGTACAAACCACAAGCTTCCTACCCTGAAACCCAAATCAACATGCACTTTCAGTCCATTACGTTTCGCATACGCTAGAAACGCTTGTTGCTGGGGCACTCGCCCTTCCTCAGGTAAAAAATGAAGGCCTACCTCAAAGAACTTCTCGTCGCTGTCGATATGTGATGCAAATCGCTCTTCAGGCACAAAACTTGAGAATTTCTCAATATGGATCAGATCTTCTGCTTCATGAGAAATTGGATTGATGTTCTGCACCCAGTCGCTTAAGTGCCTAAAAACATCACGTTTAGCGGCTATAAAAATCTCAGTCGTTGTACACTCTGTGGGGACAGTTTTTTTTGTCCAACTTTCAGGCGTTACTGAAACGGTACGACTTCCTATTGATTCAACGCCAGCTGAACGTAATAACGCTGTGGGAAAGTAGGATTTTGCTATAAAACTTGGATTTAGCGTAAGGAGAGCCACGCCAAAATCATCAGGACAGGCATCCGATGGTAATTTATCAAGCTCTTTAGCGGTAGACTTTAATTGAGGAGCCAGTCTCTCCACAGCGCGATTGAACGTGTAGGCCTGACGACCCTCTCCACCTCCTCGCTTTGGCGCTTTAATATCATGGGTTAATAGTTCGCCACGCCCAATCAAAAAGTTTGTTTGACTCATACGCTTAGTCCCCTTGTGCAGGTTTTTCATCTTTCAAGTGTTTGCGGATCGTGTCTCTACTTACGCCGGTGATATCTGAGATAGCGTGCTGTGAGAATCGTGTTTGTTTTGCCAACAATACAGAAAACTCAATTTTTTTCTGCCTATCTAAATTAATAGCTCGTGTTTTTATGAAATCTTCTACCATATCGGCATCTGAGTCTGTTCCTAGTGCTAATGCACGCCTAAACCTTTGTATCGCGCGTTCAATGTCACTAAATGATTCGCCTTCGAATGCAAACGCAAGTACATCTGCCCAGCGGCTAAGCAAGGCATAATCCTGTCCAGAAAAATGCTGTATAGCTTCCTTGATTGACTTTCTATCAGGCAGCTCAAACTCAACCTTGAGATCAAATCGTCGCCACAATGCAGGGTCAATCAGTTCTGGATGATTGGTTGCGGCTAACAGTAGACCTTCGGCTGGCCATTCATCTAGCTCTTGCAGTATCACTGTAACTAACCTTTTAAGCTCTCCAATGTCAGAGTCATCACTTCTACGCTTGGCGATCGAATCAATTTCATCTAATAGCAAAATACAAGGACTACTTTTAGCAAAGTCTAATGCAGCTCTTATATTGCTTCCGCTGCGGCCCAGTAGGCTGCTCATGACTGCAGTAAGGTCAAGCACATATAGTGGCAAATTCAATTGTGCAGCAAGCCATCTTGACGTCAGCGTCTTACCTACGCCTGGTTGGCCTACAAAAATAGCAGATCGTGTAGGATCAAGCCCCAATGATGCTAATTTCGCAACTTGTTTTCGCTCTTGAATCAACTGCCCTAAAGTGTCTTCTAATTCTGTAGAGAGTAAGGGATGTAAATCGTCAGGCTTGTCTTTAAATACCTTAAGTAGCGACAAGCGAGATTCATCATCTCTAGGCAATACTGCTTCTTTAGACGCAATCGTGGTCTTCCGTAACGCCGTGCTTTTCCTGGTCGGTTTAGACTTCAGGTAGAGATTAATCTGCTCTACAAGCTCAGGATCGCCATCGCGATATTTTCGTACAAGTCTAGCCACAAACAATCTTACGTCGTCTGTTTGCTCTGCTAATGCCAGCCTAATTAACTGGACTAAGTCGTCTTTAATTTCTTTCATTTCGCCCATATAATATTTAAGTTGTTGATAATAATCATATTTATATTTGTATAAATTGGACTAGATTTATTTTCTCATGTTTGATATGCTTTGTGAAGCCCTATTGATAATTTTTTATAAATTAAATTTTGAGAAAGTAAAACGATGACTAAAGACAACCTCTTAAAACTGATTGCGGAGAGTGGATATAACATTGGATATGGGGCTAAAAAACACTTATCCACTTGTGATATGGTCGAGAAGATTCCTGGCTGGATTGGCTTTACTTCACTCGCGGTCGGTATATATGCTTTGCTAATACCTGATTTGGCACAAAACACGATTTCAGCAGCATTTATTGTGATTGGTATTGCATCGCTATTTATCAATTTTTATACGGATGCTAAAGATAAATACCAAGTTGCAGGCAGTGCCCTTACTGACAAGTTTCATGAATTGAGAATTCTGTACCAAACCGTTAAATCAACGAATGCAGGTGATGATCTCACGCAACATACAGAAGTCTTAAAGCGTATCCAAAAGGAAGTTTTTAGCCTACGTATTAATAAGCAGATATTTTTAAGTGATTGGTACGCCCATTACAAATTTTTCTGGCAGTCCCAAACCGAGTGGATGAACGAACAACTTAGGTTCAGCCTTTTGAGAGATAAGTGGCCACTGAGCTTCACAATCATTGTTTTTTTAATAGTCGCAGGGCTCATTTACAAAGCTACGTTGCTATTGATTAATTTAATTCACTTCTGCTAAAGGTTAGGTATGAGCGCACCACTATTTAAACAGTTTCGAGATAATATTGCCGTACAAAATGCGGCTGACATCTCAACCTCATATGCTGGAATAACTAAACGGCTTAATCTGGATTTTTGGGATATTGAGTCAGATTTCACTCATCGTCGGCAAGTAGGTTCGTACGGTAGAAATACAGCTGTACATGGCATTAGTGACCTTGATATGGTATTTGAATTACCTTGGGCAACTTACGAAAAATACAAAGCGTATACAAATAATGGGCCTTCACAGCTATTACAAGCTGTACGTAACTCTCTTCTAACCCGATACCCGAACACCACCATTAAAGGAGATGGCCAGGTGGTATGTATCGAGTTCAGTAAGTTCAGGGTTGAAGTATTGCCAGCTTTTTGGGATGCAGATGCGGGCGGGTACCGTTTTGGCGACACTAATAATGGCGGGACGTGGAAAATATGTAAACCCATACAAGAGATTGATGCAGTCAACCAAAGAAACAAAGAAACAAATCGCAATCTCAAGCATGTGTGCAAAATGATTAGAGCATGGAAAAATTTTAATGGTGTAAATATTAGCGGCATGCTCATCGATACTTTAATCTATAACTTTTTTGGCCAAACAGATAAATATGATGCAGTGTCATATGGCAGCTATGATCAGCTCTTTGTGTCATTATTTAGCTATGTTGGCAACCTAGAGCATCAAGATTTTTGGTTAGCTCCTGGCAGTGGTCAACGTATCAATAACAAGGGCAAGTTTCAATCTAAAGCAAAAAAGGCTGCAGTTAAGTGTCAAGAAGCGTTAGATGCTGATACTGAAAAGAAAAAAACAAAGATTTGGCGGGACGTTTTCGGACGCTCATTTCCAAGCGGAGTTGTTAAATTTGAAAAAGCTGCCGCTGTTTACGAATCAGTTAATGATAATAGATACACCACTGAACAATTTATTGAAGATCAATTTCCAGTTGATATTCAGTTTGATATTGAGATTAACAGTGAAGTTACCACGAATGGTCAACATACTGGCCACCTCCGAGCACTATCAAAGGTTTTTGTATGGTTACCAGTGGGGCGAGGCTTAAGATTTTTTGTTGAATCTTGTGATGTCCCGGCCCCCTACACTCTTTTATGGAAGGTTAGAAATGTTGGTACAGAAGCAGAACGGCGTAAGATGATTAGAGGTGATATTGTATTGGATGAAGGAAAAAATCAGCGTATCGAAAAAACCACCTTTCACGGTGAACATTTTGTGGAAGCTTATGTAATTAAAGATGGTGTTTGTGTAGCACGCGACTTGATTGACGTACCCATTAGTGAGAACGTTTAAGCTAGAAGTATAAAAATAGCTCAGTAGATCATTAATACCTAATCACGTGGGGTTCGAATCCCCACGGGTAAGCCAATGATTCTGAAACTCTGTCTTTATTGATAGTTTAAAAGTTAAGCCTTCTCAAACGTAACGCATTGGTAATTACTGACACCGAACTCAAGCTCATCGCTAACGCTGCAATCATTGGTGATAGTAGCCAGCCTGTGAATGGATAAAGTAAGCCCGCTGCTAATGGTACCCCTAGCGCGTTATAAACAAACGCAAAGCCTAAGTTTTGTTTCATATTAGCAATGGTTTGTTCTGAAATGGCACGCGCATGAGCAATACCTGCAGACTGGTTGCGGGACGTGAAGTTTATGCCCGAAAAGAAATTGTAAAAAAGTGAAATTACTTAGGAAGAACAATATTGTGCCAAATAAGCTGCAAATCAGTCCTATTTTACAGGGCCATTTACTGATGCATATCTACCATTGGGTAACCGTGCGTAAATCCGACCTTTTTTATCAACGTAATAATTTTTTAAACCAAGCGCCTTCTGCCTAGCAACAGCCTCATCAATTGCTCTTCGTACTAAAGGTTCAAGAGATAGCATTTCTTTCGAGCCTTCTGGTAAGTATTTAATTATGGTACGAAGAGTCATTTGTTTTGAATGAGTTTGCTAATCGGGAGTAAATCCAAGTTGCATTCTCTCATACAAACTGACCATTGACTTTCAAAATCACTGACCATTAATTAAAAACCATGAATATTTATGAATGGCAGCTTTGTGTCAAACTAACTCAGAGGTCAAAGGGCAAAAAACGGCCCTAAGCGGACTGTGAATTCAAGTTAAAATCATAAAACTACATTTTATGTGTGAGAATTTCTCAAACGTAATGCATTCGTAATCACAGAAACTGAACTCAAACTCATCGCTAAAGCTGCAATCATGGGTGAGAGTAACCATCCAGTGAATGGATAAAGCACTCCCGCAGCTAGCGGCACACCTAATGCGTTATAAACAAAAGCAAAACCTAAGTTTTGTTTCATATTAGCGATAGTTTGCTCAGAAATAGCCCTAGCTTGGGCTATACCACGCAAGTCTCCTTTAACCAAGGTTACCTGAGCGCTATTCATCGCTACATCAGTGCCAGTACCCATAGCGACACCAACGTCAGCTTTGGCAAGCGCAGGTGCATCGTTGATACCGTCTCCAGCCATTGCCACAATGCGACCTTCGCGCTGCAACTTATCTACGAGCGCTAATTTGTCTGCAGGTTTAACTTCTCCATATACTTCATCAATACCTAACTTGGAGGCCACGGACTTTGCTGTCATCAATCCATCGCCTGTCGCCATGATGACGCGCATGCCAGATGATTTTAAAGTAGCCAATGCTTCGGCTGTGCTTTCCTTAATTGGATCTGACACGGAAAGCAACCCTGCTGGCTGACCATCAACTGCTAGATACATCACACTTGCGCCTGTAGCACGTAACTCATCTGCTTGTGCTTTTAATGATTCAATTTTGATATTAAGCTGCTCCATCAGCGCAGTATTACCTAGGGCCAGTTGTTTGCCGTTTACACGGCCACGCACACCAATACCCGTACTGGATTCAAAGCCTTCTACTTTATCAATAACCAAATCCTTTTCACGCGCGGCTTTCACAATAGCATCAGCTAATGGGTGTTCACTGCCTTGGTCAAGGCTGGCTGCTAGACCTAATACTTCATCTTCGGTATAACCTGATAATGCCAAAGCTTGATTAAAGCGCGGCTTTCCTTCTGTCAATGTACCAGTCTTGTCTACGATTAAGGTATCTACTTTACGGAAGTTTTCGATAGCGGCTGCGTCGCGGAACAGAACACCCTGCGTTGCGGCCTTACCAGTAGCGACCATGATTGACATCGGAGTCGCTAGTCCTAAAGCGCAAGGGCATGCAATGATAAGCACCGCCACTGCGTTGATCAATCCATAAACCCAGCTAGGTTCTGGACCAAATAACCCCCAAACAACAAATGTCAGCAATGCGATTGCAACGACAGTGACCACAAAGTAGCCAGCCACTTGGTCTGCCATACGTTGCATCGGTGCTTTGGAGCGTTGGGCTTGGATGACCATCTGCACGATACTGGCCAATACAGTTTGCGAACCTACTTTTTCAGAGCGCATGATTAGTGCGCCGTTAGTGTTTAGCGTTGCGCCAATGAGCTTATCGCCGACACCTTTAGTCACGGGCATTGGTTCACCGGTGAGCATGGACTCATCTACAGCGCTGCCACCCTCAGTCACCACACCGTCGACAGGGATTTTTTCACCTGGACGTATCCGTAACATGTCACCAACATGTACATGCGTGAGAGGAACATCTTCTTCCACTCCATCAGCATTTATTCTGCGAGCTGTTTTAGGTGATAAACCAAGCAATGATTTTATTGCAGCAGACGTTTGTGAACGTGCTTTGAGCTCTAGAATTTGGCCGAGTAATGTTAACGATATAATCACTGCTGCCGCTTCAAAGTATACGGATACACGACCCATTGCCATAAATGATGCAGGGAATACGTTTGGTGCAACCGTGGCCACAACGCTATAAATGAAAGCCGCTGCAGTACCCAATCCAATCAACGTCCACATATTTGGACTACGATTGATTACTGATTGGATACCCCGCTCGAAGAAAGGCCAGCCTGCCCATAGCACTATAGGTAGCGTTAACACCAGTTCAATCCAACTTTGTGTGGTCATCTCAAACCACTGCAACCGATGACCAAGCATGGCTAAGAAAGTGACGATAATAGTGAGCGGAAGCGTCCAGATAAATCGTCTTTTAAAGTCGTGCAATTCTGGACTCTCAGCATCATCTAAACTAGGCATTTCTGGCTCTAATGCCATGCCACACTTTGGACAATCTCCAGCCTGATCTTGCCGAACCTCTGGGTGCATCGGACAAGTGTATATAGTCCCAGTGGGGATAGGTTCGGACAAAGTAGATTTTGTTTCTAAAACTTTGCTATCCGAGCTTGAGTTTTTATCTGAATACTTCGCTGGATCAGCCACAAACTTAGCTCTGCAGCTAGCACTACAGAAATAAACTGGCTTGCCTTTGTAATTGAATACGTTAGGAGATTGATCTGTCACCGCCATGCCGCAGACGGGGTCTTTCAATGCTTGCAATACAGGACTATTTATAATCATGATGTCTCACTCCTGCTGTTATAAAGCAATTATCCGCAACAGCCTTTACCTTGAGATTGCTGTGCAGTATTGGATGTATCTACCCCATAACCAGCTCCTATTACCGCTGATTTTAATTGTTCAGGAGAGGTTAATTTCTCGTCATATTGCACTGTTGCCTTCCCATCGGATAAAGAAACGGTGACATCATTAACTCCATTAACGGTTTTAAGCGCTTGTGTAACATTAGATGTACAACCGCCACAGGTCATTCCTGTTACTTGTATAATTTCAGCTTGCATGGTGAAACTCCTTTTTCATTGTATTCAAGCAAATATCTGCCAACTTATCATCTATCAATTGGTGTTCAAAGTCTGTTCGATAACACTCTTAGATGTAAAGACGCATTGAATTAACAACACCAGCTATACTAATTTTTATAGCTGGTGCTAAGTTAAATCAATGTTCCATATGCCCCATCGGTTTTCGTACAGACATTTCCGTACCGCCTTCTGGAACAGTCATTTCTGATCGTTCAACAGGTGGTAAATCGTTAATCACTTCATGTGCTACTGTACCTTTAGGGTTTTTGTAAGGCCCTGGATCTTTATAATCGTTACGCGCTAAACCTTCACGCACTTTGAGCGTGGTGAACATACCACCCATATCAATGGCACCGAATTGACCAGTGCCAGACATCATGGGCAGTGTATTCTCTGGCAGCGGCATATCCATCATGCCAGCCATTTCACTCATCTCTGCCATACCAGTTGCACCCATGGGCATGTAGTCAGGCACTAGATTGCCAATTTTTTTCACCAAATCTCCCTGCTTTACACCGAGTAATGTAGGTACGTCATGCCCCATCGGGTTCATAGTGTGATGACTCTTATGGCAATGAAATGCCCAATCTCCAAGATTATTCGCCACAAACTCAATGGCGCGCATCTGGCCTACTGCGATGTCTGTAGTAACCTCTGGCCAGCGTGCCGTTTTCGGCACCCAACCGCCATCGGTGCCAGTCACTTCAAATTCATGACCATGCAAGTGGATGGGGTGATTAGTCATGGTGAGGTTGCCAGCACGAATGCGCACACGGTCGTTTTTGCGCACTACCAGTGGGTCTATGCCTGGAAAAACGCGGCTATTAAATGCCCACAAATTGAAGTTCAGCATTTCCGCTATCCGAGGTGTATAGCTACCAGGCTCTATATCGTAGGAACTGAGTAAAAATACAAAATCTCGGTCAACGGCCATGAATTTAGGATTTTTTGGATGCGTCACCCAGCTACCCATCATGCCCATCGCCATTTGCACCATTTCATCGGCGTGTGGGTGGTACATGAAGGTACCTGGACGCTTAGCCTCAAACTCATAGACAAAAGTTTTCCCAGGCTGTATTGGTGGCTGTGTTAAACCACTCACGCCGTCCATTCCGTTTGGCAATGGCTGTCCGTGCCAGTGAATACTAGTAATTTCAGGTAATCGGTTCGTCACAAAAATTCTTACTTTATCCCCTTCAACCACTTCAATCGTAGGGCCTGGGCTTTGGCCGTTGTAGCCCCATAGATGCGCTTTCATGCCTGGTGCAATTTCACGCAGTACGGGTTCCGCTACTAGGTGAAATTCTTTTACGCCTTTATTCATACGCCATGGCAAAGTCCAACCATTAAGTGTTACTACTGGATTGTAAGGTCGGCCAGTATTGGGTTGCAACGGCGCTTGGGTATTAGCGTGCTCTGTTGAAACAATTTCTGGCAATGCGGCCATTGCTACTTTACTGACTGCGGATGCAGCTATACCTGCACCTGCTAATCTAAAAAAGTCACGTCTGTTAAATTTAGAAAAATCCATGTTAATTTCCTTCAATCATATTTTCGTTACCAATAAGTGTCATTTGTAATGTGCTATTGGCCACCCAAAATTCACGTAAAGATTCGATATAGTTTTGCACACTTGTCACTTGCGCACGCGCATCTCCAAACAGTTCAAATGGACTGGTCAGCATGCCGTTATAGCGAAGTTGGTTTTCTTGCAGAATTTTTTTGCGAAGCGGCACAATTTCATCACGTATATGCTTTGTCACATCGTAATTGGTGCGATAAGCGTTATAGGCCTCACGGATTTCAGACTGTGCATTGATTGCTACTTGTGCGACCCGATTGACCGATTGCATGTAAATGGATTCAGCCCGTGCAACACGCGCTGTACCCCAATCAAATATTGGCAATTCAAATGAAAGTTCTACACCCTTTTTATAAGGATCGCCACGACGACCTTCTAACACTCTTGCTGGGCCAATTTCTAGTACATTAATGAAGCGTGTCGTCTTGGTTAGCCCGAGTTGTTTAGCTAATGCATCCGTTTCCAGCCGCATAGTCTGTAAATCTAGGCGCTGTTCAAAAGCTGCTTTCTCAAATGGTTGCAACTCAGTGATTGACTTAGGCAAATCTGGTAAACGTTCTTCCAAATTAAACTGATCAACTGATACACCTAGCAAACGTGATAGTGCTTCATAGGCAGACACTTTCTTATTGGTCGCACTTGCGTAATCTAGTGCTGCATCAGCATAAAAGCTCTGCTCACGTGCTTGCTGTAGCTTGTTAAAGTTACCTGCCTTGACCATCCGTCTTGCTAATTCAGCGCTGGCTTCTGCAGATTCTTTTACTTGCTCGCTATAGCGCACTTGCTCAGTTGCAGCGACTGCGTTGAAATAGGCAATACGTGTGTGATTTGCGATTTTAATCACTTCAAAAGCAGTTTTCTTCTGAGTTTGCACAAATCTCTGGCGTTCTATCTCTTTCATTTTAGGCATGGTTATAAGCGAGAAAATATTAAACGTGAGCGCTTGTTCAATCTTGTATTCACCATTATTCCGTGCATAAAGCATTGAGAACCCTGGATTAGGTAAGCGACCAGCTTGTACCAAATCGGCTTCAGATATACCAAGATTATAAAAATCTGCCTGCAACCCTTTGTTATTGAATAGCGCAATTTGTACGGCTTGCTCTACATCTAAACGTTTAGATAATAATTCGTTTACACGTTCAGTAACTTTATTCTTTTCACCTTCTGTTTTTGGCCAAACCACCTCTTGTTTGATGTGTTTTTGGGCAGTATCTTGCACAGCGCCAAAACCACCATCTTTAGAAAAAGTAGCACAACCGCCGAGTGCAAAACTGGCACTGATAATGGCGATTAAAGTACGAGATTTGATTGCTGCATGTTGTGAGTTAGTGTTCATGCGATTCTCCTTTTTCATCATCATTTTGTTTTGTAGGTTTATCAGAACTTTTGTTAGCGGCGGTAGCATTAGCACCATCGTGGTGATCATGCCCTACAGCTTCACTGGCGGGAATAGATAACACACCTATGCCATGTCGATAAACTACTTCTCCTCCCAACCATGCTGTCACAGCAATCGCTTGAGAAAGCATGAAGAGCACAAACAGCATGGGTACGGATATCATTTCATTGACACGATATTTCCATGCATCCCAGCTAGCCAGCAGGATTAAGCCTAAAGCCGTTGGAATGGCCCAAGAACGGTGTAACAACATGGCTGCATGCCCTGCATCATCATGGTTCACTGAATTAAAAGCTAGCCAGCCAAATAACACTGCTGTTGCAGCACCGATTGCAGCAAGCCATAAGGTAAAGTGACCAGCGGCGGCCAGCTGTGCCGAGATCGGATGGCTACGTCGTACGTAAGCTGCGATACTCAATAGAAATGCGATGATGGTTAAAGCAATTGGGAAATGCACAACAATCGGATGAAAGTTAGGAATTATCTGCCATTGTGTGGGTTGCACTTTAGATGCAGCCATTGAAGGCATTACCATACCGTCATGCTCAGCCCCTTGTTCAGATGCATGCTCGTGTGGTTGAGACTCATCTTGCGCGGCACCGTTTTGACTTGGTTGCATTTCATCTGGCTTTGACTCACCCATCATCGAGTGATCCATCGCTTTCATATCAGAGCTAGCATGATCATGCCCGGCCATTTTGTCGTGGCTCATCTCTGGCATGTCGTCTTTTTTCATAGCCTGCATTGGTGGTTTATTATCAGACATGGACTTCATACTGCCATGATCCATCTCCATACCAACCATTTTAGAATGGTCCATCTCTGCCATTGGCGCCGCAGCATGGTCATGTTTCATTTGGCTATGATCCATACCTTTCATACTGCCTGAGTCCGTATTTCCCATGCCTTCCATCTTGCTATGGTCCATACCCTCCATTCCAGGCATATCCTTACTTTCAGAAGACATATTAGCCATCTGCTCTGGCGTTATTTTATGTTGCATGCCAGCCATGGAGTGTCCGGCATGACCGCCAACGTTTGAAGGTACGTTTATAGATTTCCAATCTGACAAATTGTCATCAGATAAGGGTTTGTAGTCATCAAAGGATGATTGATAGGTATTGTTCTCTTGAGGGGCATCCGCGGCAAAAGTTGGCGTAAATGCACCTATAGCAAGAGAAAGAATAAACAACGAAAAGTTGAATAGTTTCATCGAAATCTCATTTCAAAAATAAATATGGCGAATCAGCAACAGGCCGAAATGGCCTGAAGCTGAGTTAAATCCATCGACTTATTTAAGAAATGGGAGGTCTTTGAGGCTGTGCACTGATGTGCGAGTGGTAACTTGGCTCAAACAAGCTCACTTCGATTGCTTGAACCTGAGATTGCATATTGTCTAATTGACTAGGTGGCAGAACGGTAAAACAAGCCATGCAATGACCGCATTTAGAGCAATGGTCATTGGTTGACTGTTTCTGGCCTGCATCGTGCTGATGGTTTTCATGTTGATCCATGTCATGACCATCATGATGATGGCTTTCAGCACTTACTGTGTGATTGACAGACAGTTGGTCAGCCACCATCATGCCGCTAGCGTAAACAGTATCTGTTAAGAATACTGTTAGTAACAGAAAGATAAATGTACGAAATGATCGTAGCTGTTTGAATTGCATAACTCTAGTTTATATTAATTAAAGTAAATTTCAATCAACATTACTTTTTATTTATAAAGGTTTTATCTGGTCGATTTTGAGGTGTTGACCAATAAAAATGCTTGCTCAGAACGCATTAATTTTGGGCTTTCAAAAAGTTGCTTTCAATTAGTTATATTAAAAGCATCAATCAAGATTAATAATTTTTTTACACCTGACAAATGGAAATTAGATAATTGCCCCATATTTGAATCAAATTTTAAACATAAATACGCATTTGACGAGTCGCAAATGAACGCCATACGCGTGCTTAATGCACTGATAGCGATGTAAAATAAAATATAGATTACCGCCATTAATAAAGGACTACAGCGCTACCCCGCACAACATGATAGCTGCTTCACATCCTTAAAGAAGGTCAAAGCACACAACTTAAGCCCTTCCACCATCGTCAGGTATGGAAATAACTCTTGGGTTAAGCCTTGTACGGTCATGCGATGACGGATTGCAAGCACCGCTGTTTGAATCATTTCGCTCGCCTCTGCTGCTAATATTTGCACACCAACAATTCGGCCAGTTTCTTGTTCTGCTACGATTTTAATAAATCCAGTGGTATCAAAGTTAGCCAGTGCACGTGGCACATTTTCTAGGCCTAATTTGCGGCTTTCAACCTGTAAACCTTGTGCTTGCGCCTGTTGTTCTGTCAGGCCTACAGTCGCCACCTGTGGGTCGGTAAAAATCACCGCAGGCATAGCCGCAAGATCTAATGTGGCTTCATTCCCTGTCATATTGCGCGCCGCTGTTTTCCCAGAGGCCGCGGCTACATACACATATTGCGGTAATGTGGTGCAATCCCCTACGGCAAAGATGTTCGTTGACGAAGAACGCATCTGTGCATCGACAATGATTTCTCCCTGCGAGGTCATATTCACTTCAATATTTTCTAAGCCTAAATCTGTTGTATTGGGCGTGCGCCCTGCTGCAACAAATAGCTGGTTTCCACTTAGTATCTGGTTATTCACCGTCAATTGAAACAAATTGTCTTCATACTTAACATGATTAACAATCGCGTGTGTCATGACGACCATCCCTTCAGCAACTAGTGCTTGTTGTACGCCGTCTGCAATGTCTGGGTCTTCTTTAGAGAGCAGGGTTGAACGGGCAAGCATGGTTACTTTAGCGCCTAGTCGTAAAAATGCCTGTGCAATCTCAACCGCCACTACGGATGCCCCTAACACAATCAGATGTTGAGGTATTTCTGTGGCGATAAGTGCCGTGGTAGATGTCCAGTATGGCGTATCCGCTAAGCCAGCAATCTGAGGTAAATCTGGGCTACGCCCTGTAGCAATCAAAAAGCGGTCTGCTGTCATTATTTGGTTAGAGCCGTCTTCTTTTGTAACGATGATGGTGTTGGGGTCTTTGAAACGCGCACGACCCTTTACCAAGTTAATCTCAGGATTAGTCTCAAGAATAGATTCGTATTTTTCATGACGAAGGGCATCGACCCTTGCCTGCTGCTGTGTGACCAGTTGTGCACGATCAATCTTGGGAACATGTGTTTCAATGCCAGAGAACGGATGATGCGCTTGTTGATGCGCCATTTGTGCAGCACGAATCATGATTTTGGAGGGTACACAGCCTACATTGACGCAAGTACCCCCTATCGTGCCAACTTCAATCATGGTGACTTGGGAGCCCATATCTTTTGCTTCCAGTGCTGCTGCAAACGCAGCGGATCCACTACCGATGATGACGATATTGAGTGGCTTATGATGCGATTTTACTGTTGCTGGTAAAGCTGGTGATTGCGCATCATTCAATTCAGCACTATAGCCAGTAGCTTGGACAGTTTTGATCAATGTTTCAATATTAAGATCCATCTCAGGCTTTACTGTTACTTGTGCTAATTTTTCAGCATAAGATACTGAGACTTTATCCACCCCTGCTACTTTTGTTAAAGCGGCTTCAAGAGTACTTGCACAGTGATCACAGGTCATTCCACCAATGTTGAGATTGATTGTGTTCATATTAAGGCGTCTTTTTTAATGATGTGTTTTTTATTTTAGAGGGGTAACCAGCATTCGCTGTGGCATCGGTAAGCTTTTGCAAGGTGGTTTGGGTATCATCGAAGCTAACAACTGCTTGCTTATGTTTAAAGTCGGTTGTGATCTGTTGCACACCCTTCACTTTACTAAGCGCTTTCTTGACAGTAATAGGGCAAGAAGAACATGTCATGCCAGCAACCTCAAGCGTCACCTGCTGAATTGCCGCATATGCAAAGATTGAAGTGCTCAACGCAGTCACAAATGAGGTAGTTAAAATAATGGATTTCAACATGGACAATTTCCTATTCAAGTAAAGTAACAAAGTAAGGGTAAAGTAAAGCAATCAACACCAGCGCGGACACTATCCAAAACATGATTCGATAGTTTCTATTGGTCTCTGGTTTAGCACACAATGTATTCGGTACACATGCAGTTGCAGGTTTAGCTGAGTAGATCTTGCGATAGGCGAAAGCCATGCAGATTAAAGCAATGCCGATGAGGATGGGTCTATAGGGTTCAAGCATTGTCAGATTCGATATCCAAGCGCCGCCTATGCCTAAGCTAACTAAGATCAGCGGTCCTAAACAACAAGCAGAAGCTGCAATCGCAGCGATGGCTCCGCCAATGAGCGTGGTATTTACTAGTTTATCTTGTGCCATAAAGTCTACATTTATATTGTTAAAAGCGTACTATAAAGGCTGTACTGCAGTACGGTGTCAATGTATTTTTAGGGTTTATTTAAGGCAAAATAATGCAATCAAAACTAACCATCGGCAAAGTGGCGAAAGCGGCGGCCATCAATATTGAAACGATCAGGTTTTATCAGCGTAAAGGTTTAATCGCAGAGCCACCTAAAGCCTTAGGTGGCTTTCGTTATTACTCAGAAAAGTGCATTGAGAAGTTACACTTTATTAAACGTGCACAGGCAATAGGGTTCACGCTTGAGGAGATTAAAGATTTATTAGCCATGGAAGCTTGTGACGCTTGCCAGCAAACGCATGATGCTTCACTGATTAAGTTGAATATGGTAAATGCCAGAATCACTGAACTTGAACGTATCCGCGAAACGCTAAAAGAGCTCATCGGGAAATGCGAAAAAGAGAATTATGAAGCCACCTGTCCCATCATTGATTCGTTGCATCAAAACTAAAAAATTAACTGAATTGTTTGGCTGATTCGTTTATCAATAAAACCTTAGGCTACCCGCGAGTTACGCACATAAAATATTAGAAACTTCTAGAGAAACCCCAATATTGATATTGGGTTATGTTAGAGCAAACGAACAACTCTTATGCGGGCTTCATTGTCAATAAACCAAAGGTTGCGGATTAAACGTTCTTTGTGTAAATTTAGCACCATTATTTTTAGCTTCGTCTCAACAGACGCAAACCATTAAATACTACAATCAGACTTGCACCCATATCGGCGAATACCGCCATCCATAGTGTCGCAACGCCCATAAAAGCGAGTACCAAAAACACAGCCTTGATACTTAAGGCAATAATGATGTTTTGCTTCAAAATACCAGCTGCTTTAATACTTAATCGAATGAAATGTGGAATTTTTCGTAAATCATCATCCATTAAAGCGACATCTGCTGTTTCTAACGCAGTATCAGTACCAGCAGCTCCCATTGCAAAACCAATACTGGATCTAGCTAGCGCAGGTGCATCGTTGATACCGTCACCTACCATTCCTACCGTGCCATATTTGCTTAACTCTTCATTAATGACAGCTAGCTTATCTTCAGGCAATAAATTACCTCTGGCATCATCAATACCGACGCTTCTAGAGATTGCTTTTGCAGTAAGGTCATTATCTCCGGTAAGCATTAAGGTACGAATTCCTAAGGCATGTAATTCAACAATCGCTTGACGACTAGACTCTCGAACAGTGTCTGCTACAGCAATCACAGCAAGCGGTGTTGTTTCGTTACTTATAATGACGGCTGTTTTACCTTCGGCCTCCAGCTTATTCAATGCATCTTCTGTAGCCCCATTACATATGCCTAATTCTTCAAACAAACGATGATTACCTAAGTAATACCACTGATTGCCGATGCGACCTTTAACGCCACGTCCAGTGATAGCTTCAAAGTCAGTAACATCTTCTAAAACCAATGTAGATTGCGACTTAAAATGATTACTGAGTGCAGCTGACACGGGGTGATCTGAGCGACCAGCTAACGTAGCTGCCAATCTCATTGCCTGATTTTCTTCGCCACTTAAAGACACTATGTCGGTTACAACCGGCTTACCTTGTGTAATCGTTCCTGTTTTATCCAATGCTAATGATTTAAGTTTACGACCCTCTTCTAGATAGACACCACCCTTGATCAAAATCCCAGCTTTTGCAGCAGCTGCGAGACCACTCACCACTGTGACTGGTGTTGAAACCACCAATGCACATGGACAAGCAATGACTAATAGCACCAGCGCCTTATAAATCCATGGCATCCATGCCAATCCAAACAAAAGTGGTGGAAAAACTGCAATCCCCAAGGCCACAATGAATACGATAGGCGTATATATTTTGGCAAAGCTATCAACAAAACGTTGTGTTGGCGCACGGCTGCCTTGCGCATCCTCTACCGCGCGAATGATGCGAGACAATGTTGAATCGGTTTGTACTGCAGTGATACTATATTCAAAAGAGCCAGTTTCATTGATGGTGCCAGCAAACACTTTGTCACCTATAGTTTTGGCGACCGGTATGCTTTCACCGGTAATTGGCGCCTGATTCACCGCAGATTGCCCTTTAGTCAATTCACCATCTAATGGAATGCGTTCGCCTGGTGCGACACGGGCAATCATGCCAATACTGATGGTTGCCGCATCCATTTCTTGCCACGTACCATCTGCCTGTAAAATGTTTGCCTTATCAGGCGTCATTTCCATCAAGCCACGAATAGCATTACGTGCACGGTCCAGCGATAATGCTTCAATCATTTCAGCCAAGGTAAACAGCACCATTACCATCGCTGCCTCTGGCCATTGCCCAATTAATACTGCGCCCGTCACAGCAATTGACATCAATGCATTGATATTGAGGTTAAGGTTTTTTAAAGCAACCCAGCCTTTTTTATAAGTGCCAGTGCCACTCACGGCAATAGCAAAAAGCGCTAATACTATTACTGGCCAAGACTTCTCCGATCCGCCAGTCCATACAATTACTTCGGCTAAAATGGCTGAAATGCCACCCAAGCCTAATAACCACCATTTTTTCTGGGGATTTGGAGGAAGCGCGTTATCTGATTGCGCTCGTACGGCTGTTGCTACTAATGGTACTGCATGCATGTCTATCGCAATTAATGCTTGCTTGATGGCATCAGACTTTCCTAAAGTATGTGTAACCGTCAGCTTACGTTGCATAAGATTGAAATCTAACTCGGTAATACCTTCCATCGTAGATAACTTATTGCGAATTAATGCCTCTTCTGTTGGGCAGTCCATGTTGTCGATAATAAAAACAGCTTGGGAACTTCCTGATGGCAGCTTAGGAGCGTTCTCGACAACAGGTTCCATATCCAATGTCGCGACCGCTGCAATAATTGGTTCAGGATTGGGTAAATGATGTCTCACAGTCAGTTTGCGTTGGATTAGATTAAAATTAAGACTTTCAACACCTTGCATACCTTCAAGTTTTTGGCGTATTAAAGACTCTTCTGTCGGACAATCCATTTTTTCAATACGCAGGGTAAGTAAATTGGGAATAGTCTCGGGAGAAGAGTCAGCCTTGTCAGGTGTAGCAGCAGTATGTTTGTGACCCTCATTCATGATGTCGTACCTTTTATTAATAGCATTAAATAAACATTTCAATCGTTAACAGAAAAATGACTCCAGCTGCAAAATGTTGCGCTGCGCTGATCAATCTCGGTGGCATCGTGCGCCAAAGTGCAATGGCTCCTCCTGCCATTACAGCAGCGGCAGGATAGAGCGCAAAAACGATTACACTTTGAGCAGTTTGCATACCCGCTCCTTATGTGTGAACTTTGCCAACAGGTACGGCCGACAATACATCGGTGACGATGATCCAGCCTTCCTCATGATCACCAGTATGGCCAACGCGTTGTATGACTTCTACCAGGCTTGCAATGGCTTCTTCATGACACAAAATTTCGACTTTAAATTCATTAATCACTGTTTCTCCGAAATTTACCGAGTATCTGGCTTCTTTCAATTCTGTGTCATGGAGTAGCGCTTGTACGGGGAAAACAGCAAAGTTGCTAATTTGCATTCCACTGCTATCTACTTCCTGTATTGCTTGCAACACATCCGAAACGCGATGAGCATGGATAAATGCTTTAATTTCTTTCATTTTTCATCCCCTATATTAAGTATTTAATTCAGGTGTAGTTTGATCGGCTTTGCGAGATGCTCTCGTCTCAACCCACTCATAAACTACAGGCAATAACAGCAAAGTAAGTAACGTCGATGTAATCAAGCCGCCAACTACCACGGTAGCAAGTGGTCGTTGTGTTTCTGCACCTACACCACTGGAAAGCAACATTGGTACTAAACCTAGTATCGCGACGCTGGCAGTCATCAATACGGGTCTTAGCCGTAGCATGGCTCCTTGTTTTACAGCTTCTGCCACTGATAAACCTTTATCTTGTAACTCATTAAAAAAGCTCACTAACACGATACCATTCAGCATCGCGACACCAAACACTGCAATAAACCCAATGGCTGATGGCACGGATAGATACTGTCCTGTGATGAAGAGTGCCAATATTCCACCCACTGCTGCAAAGGGAACGTTAGCTAAAATCATTGCTGCATACTTGAATGAGTTAAACGCTGTATAAAGCAAAATAAAGATAAAGAAAATCGTTAGCGGTACGATGATTGACAGCCGAGTTAATGCACGTTGCTGATTTTCAAATGCGCCACCCCATTCAATCCAATAGCCAGTTGGCAATTTGACCTGCTGACTGATATTAGCTTCAGCTTCTTTTACAAAACCGTCTACATCTCGACCTTTAACATCCAGCTGAATCACGGCATATCTCTGTAACTGCTCTCGACGGATAAAGGAATAACCTTCAGCCACATCCACTTTTGCAACTTCAGATAGCGGGATCATGCCGCCAGTGGGCGTACGTAATGGTATGGCTCCGATGGCTGCGGGGCTAGCCTTAGTGCTATCTTCTAATTTGAACGCAATATCGTAACGGCGAACACCATCAATCAGGGTAGAGATGGGTTCTTGACCGATTCCAGAACGCACGACTTGTAAAACGTCATCTGCATTCATGCCATAGCGAGCGAGCTTCTCTCGATCCACTGTGATACGGATTTGCGGTTTCCCTAAATTGGCCTCCAACGAAACATCTGTTGCGCCAGGCACTTTATCAATGACAGTTTTGAGTTGCCCAGATAGTCTATCCAAAGTAGCAAGGTCGCCGCCATAGACTTTCAAGGCCAGCGTAGCACGCACGCCAGAAATGAGCTCTTCTACCCGCATCTGAATGGGCTGGGTAAACGCTATCACCGAGTTAGGGGCAACTTTTTCTAACTTCTCACGCATGCCGTCAGCTAATTGTTCAATTGACCTACCATGTGTCCACGTCTCTTTTGGTTTGAGCTCGGTATAGATTTCCATGTAATTCACATCTGCTGTATCGCCTTTTTCAGCACGACCTATCATGGCGATGGCGGTATTCACTTCAGGGAACTCTTTCAGCGATTTTTCGATGCGTTTGGAAATGGCAATAGATTCATCCAATGAAGTAGATGGAATCGATGTCACGCGCCACATAATTGAGCCTTCTTGCAGTTGTGGCATGAACTCTTTACCAAGAAACGGAAATAAAGCCAGACTAGCAACCAAAGAAATTCCTGAGATAATCCCGACCGTTTTTTTATGTGAAAGTACCCAATCCAAAAGTGGTAGATAGCGACGTTTGATGACGCGCATCAATAACGTATCTCGTTCTGCTTTAGGCTTCAGGAATAATGCTGCGAGAACAGGAATTAAGGTTAATGCAAGAATCAACGAACCCGCCATTGCAAAACTGATACTAAACGCCATCGGCTTAAACATCTTGCCTTCCAGACCTTGTAAGCTGAAGAGTGGTAAAAATACAACGATGATAATCAGAATCGCGAATGCCATTGGGTTAGCAACTTCTTTTGCTGCTGTTAGGACAGCTTCAGTTCGGTTTACTTTGCCTCCATGCTCAAGCCGTTCTGCCATGATACGGAAAGAGTTTTCTACCATGACGACTGCGCCGTCTACCATCATGCCGATACCGATCGCTAAGCCTGCCAGCGACATCAAGTTGGCAGAAAGCCCAGCCTGATCCATGCAAATGAATGCGGCGAGCATGGCCAGTGGCAAAGCCGCGACCACTACTAATGCCGAACGTACTTCGCCTAAGAACAAGAACAAAATAATGGCAACTAAAATAGATCCTTCAATCAGTGCCCGTATAGCGGTATCAATGGCTTTATTGACCAAATCAGTACGTTCATAGACTGTTCTGATAGTTGCACCCTCTGGTAAGGCTTGTTTGGCGGTAGTCAATTTAGCTTTAACCGCATCCACCACACTTTTAGCATTCTCACCAACACGTGCCAGTGCCATGCCGAGTACGACTTCTTTACCATCACGCGTTACCGCACCTGTACGTAATGCACCACCTTGCTGAATCTTGGCAATATCACGTAAATACACGGGTGTGCCATTGACAGTTTTAACCACAATTTGACCAAGTTCTGTTTCGTTTTTGACTAAGCCTAAACCACGAACCAGAAACTGTTCTTGCCCGATATCCACATATTGCCCGCCAACTTGACGATTATTCACGCCAACCGTTTCAAGCACTTCTTTAAAAGTGAGGCCGTATTTTGCAAAGGCTTGAGGGTCGAGCACGATTTGATATTGACGTTCTTGACCACCCCACGACATCACATCATCCACACCTGGCGCTGTGCGTAAAATCAGACGTATTGACCAATCTTGTAATGTCCGCAAATCCATGTCTGACGGTAAGTCTTTTGATTTGTCAGATTTAAGGGTATCTGCTGATTTGAGTTTTACGGCCTCTAGCTTCTCTTCAGCACGTTCCACCGTGTACCAGAACACTTGACCTAAGCCAGAAGTATTGGGGCCCATTTCAGGAACACCATAACCAGCAGGCAGGCGACCTGCGACTTCCTGCAACCTCTCTGCAACTAACCGTCGTGCAAAGTAGATGTCCATGTCATCTTCAAAATAGACCGCGACATAGGACAATCCAAATAAGCTGACCGAACGGATTTCCTGTACTTTGGGTAAACCAGCTAATGCTGATTCAATTGGGAACGAAAGTAACTGCTCTACATCTTCAGAAGCCAAGCCAGGCGATTCTGTATAGATATTGACTTGTACTGGAGTGACATCTGGGAAGGCATCTACTGGTACTTTATGCCAAGCACGGATGCCCAAGCCCGCGACGACGACAAATAAAATAATGACGAGTAACTTGTAGCGCAATGAAGCGTCTATGATTGAATTTAGCATGATGTTATCCCCTTAGTCCGCATCGCCGATTTGCGATTTTAATTGACGAGACTTGAGGGCATATGCGCCTGAAATAACTACCTGTTCACCTGATTTCAATCCTGAAGTTATCACCACACCTTTGTTCAATTGCTCTCCAACTTCTACCGGGCGGGCTTCAAAACCATTCTCGGTTTGTATATAAACGGTCGATTGGCCTTGCACTAGGAGTACAGCCTCCTGCGGCAATATCAATGCTTCTCGTGAGCTGGTCAAATCAACCATAGCACGTGCAAACATATCAATGCGGAGTTTTCTGTCAGGGTTAGGTAACTCGATACGAGCCTTAACCGTGCGCGTTTCTTTATCAAAAATGCTGGATATATAGCTGACCTTGCCTTTGAATGATTCGCCAGGAAAAGAAGAGACTGTTACCGTTGCAGGTGAACCTACAGTAAGCTTACCTAAGTCCTTCTCCGACACATCGGCTTCGATCCAAACCGTATTCAAGTCGGCAATGGTAAACAGCTTATTTTCAGGTTTTACCAACTCGCCTATTACTGCATCTTTTTCAACGACTACACCAGAGAATGGCGCAGTAATCACAAAAGTAGAAATCCCTGTATCAGATGAACCGACTAATATGTGGAGATGGTCGGCACTCTCACGCGCGGTAGTTTGCGCACGTTCATAAGCATTTTTGACTTCTAGCCACTGACGTTGCGGCACGACTTCATCTTTGTATAATTTATCCGTACGTTGGAAATTAGCTTCAGCCAATTTCAATTCACTTTGGGCATGACGATATTCAGCACGCGCTTCACCCATCTGGATACTATCAATGACTGCAAGTGCTTGACCGGCTTTTACTTGATCACCGAGGTTAGCTGTTACTTTAATTAATTTACCCTCAACACGCGGTGCGACAAAGGCAATACGGTCTTGATTAGCAGTTATGTTTGCACTGAGTATCAGTTGATCAGCCACCTTCTCTAACTGAATATTTTTAACCGTGATGTTGGATTGCTGTAACTCTTCTGCAGATAAATGCATTTCTTCACTTTTACTCTTAGGCGCTGCTGCATTTTCTGCAGAAGTCGCTTTAGCAGGTTGCTCCTTGTTGTCTGTGGTTTCTTTGGCTGATTCAGGTACCTTGGATGCACCGCAACTGCTAAGCAAAAGACTTAATGTCACGGCAACTGCAATTTTCTTGATGGGTATTTCTTTCATACTTATTGATGATATTGGCATAGTGTTATCCTTATTGTTGATTGGCTGACTCATTGGCGAGCGGCCAACCTGCTGCATATTCGAGTTCTATTTGTGTGAGACGTAAATCAAGCTGCGCTTCGATTAAATCGCGCTGTGCATCGACGACCTGTCTCTGAACGAGGAGCAATTGCGGCAAAGCAATCTCGCCGTTTTTAAAAGCAATTTGTGAGAGTTTTAGATTTTCTTCTAACTTAGGATAAACAGTGGTCGTTAGTCTTTGCACCCGATCTTGCAAACTGAGGCGACGCTGCCAAGAAGCTATCACTGAAGCTCTCGCATCACGGGTAAGCGTATTCTTCTCGATCTCAACTTGATTTAATTCAGTCGTTGCACGGCCAATACCAGCTGCATTCCTACGAAATAACGGTATCGGTAAAGAAAAGCCCAAGGTAGTCACAGTATCTTGCCCACCAACAACCGCATCGCGGCCGTAGTTTAAGCTGACCGTTAGGTCAGGTGTTCTAACTGCACGTTCTAGATCCAGATTGCTACGTGCTGATTGTTCCCGCCAAGAGAGTGCTTTGAGTGCTGGCCGATTTGCAACTGAAGCCAGCAGATTATCTAAAGTATATGTTGTGGTAGGAGGTTGTAGCTCTCCTATAACTGTTGGTAACTGTTGTTCTGGTAGTTGCAGTGTTGCTGAAAGCGCAGTAAGTGCTCGTGTCAATTGCTCTTGCAGTAAGTTGATTTGATTACGGGCTCGCTCAGTTTCAACGACAGCAAGATTACCATCAAGCTTGCTATCTTCCCCTGCTTCTACACGTTTTCCAATCAAGCCAGTATTGCGCTCAGTCAAATCCAGTGTGTGCTGTTCAGTTTCAATACGTTTTTGTAATGCGAGCACCTGCACAAAACGTTCCTCGACCTCAGCGTTGACGCGATGCCGCACTTCATCAATTTCTTGTTGCAGTGCTGTTAATTTTGAATTGGCAGTTTGGCGTCTATATCCTTGCTGACCAGCCAGTTCAAAAGTCTGGGCCAAGCCTGTGTTCCACTCACTGCGTCTTGAATCTGAATTGGTTGGATCGTAGAGTTTGCGTGAGCCACCTTCTAAATTGACTGTTGGATTGTTAAATAATGGTGAATTAGCATCTGCAATCTCTCCTTTAGCCGCTTCTAAGCTAGCTATAGCTTTGCGCAATTCAGGACTGTTACGTTGTGCTAATGCTAATGCTAATGCTGACTCCATGGTCAGTGATTCAGCATAACTATAAGTTGATGTTGTGATGAATCCAAAAAATACAAAGCTAAAAAATAGCCACGAACTGCGACTATGCTTAACTAAAAATGATGTGTTTGACACGGTAAACCCTCTCTCATTTGTTAGTACATTTCCCTAATTAGCGAGATGCCAAGTAGGAAAATCCTAAGGTCTAAACTAGAGAGAGTGTGAGTGGGGGGCGATAAGGCCCTTGTAGAAGTGGGTTTTCTAAAAGATGATTAGCGTATGAGAATACGGCTGGTGATTCATTAAATGCAAAAATACTGGCTGAGCCTTCTTCAGCAAAACCTAGCAAATGGAATGCCATGTGGCAGCCATGGTTACAGTGCTGATTTTGTGAGAGATGCTCATGCTTGTTCTGGTTTTGATGTACTTTCTGCACTTCTTGTTGGAAATAAGCAGTAGTATCTTCTTTGATTGCATCGGCAATAGCGTCTGGACTCATCGCCCATAGCGAGGCAAACGCTACAGAAAAGGCGACAAATAAAGCTACTAATCTGTTATTAATCAGACGCATTGACAAATAATACCTCATTTTGATTGATTACAATAATTAAGATACTAAATTGGCGAAATTTAATAATTAGAAGTTCGCATTTTTACAGACTGCGGACCTTTAATAAAGCTGTATACAAGGAAAGCCAAAGGAACTAGTACAAGACTGTAGGAAATCCATGCGCCTATTCTGCCTTGAGGTCCATAAGCTTCAGTGGCTGCATGCCAGTAAGCATTATCTAAAATACCTAAATTCGCAATTTCAATAGATTCGGTATACTCATGAAATGCATATATGACTAGTTGAATGGAAAATATCACCATGAACGCTGCAGTTACTTGAAAAAACAACCCAAGATTGATGCGATGTCCATACTTGCTCCAAGCCAAAGCAACTAACCCAGCAATTAATATACCTATAATTGCGCCCGCCATAAGATTTAGACTATCGTTGCTTTGTGCTAATGATGCAATCATGGTTGCTGCTTCCAATCCTTCTCGACCTATCATTAGTAATACAAACATGAAAATTGCAAGTTTCGCACCACCGCTAGGGTTTTGAACTGCACGGTCAATAGCACCAGTGATCTCACTTTTCATATGCTTCCCCATCTTTAGCATATGTACTGTACAGCTAATGACAAGAATTGCTGCAGTTAAAGCTAACGTGCCTTCCCAAAATGGCGTTAAAGCACCTATTTTTGCAAAGACAAATCCCAAGCCTGCACACCCTAAGATGGCTACAAAACATGCGCGATGGACTGATGGAATCAGTTTCTCTCCACCCGTTCTGGCTAAATATGCGAGTACGATTGCAATGATTAGAAAAGCCTCTAGACCTTCTCTAAAAGAAATCATAAGAGTTTCAAACATAAACTTAACCTTTACATAAACTATTTATTGAATCGAAAGCGCTTCATACATAAATGATATTGATTCTTATTATTACATCTACTAAAAATATTTGCTATACTAACAAGTTCAATAATTAAGACTAAAAAATAGGCGAGCCTAAGCTCGCCATCCTTGAATACTATCTAACTACTTCCTAACAGCGTCACATGGCATGGATGCCATCTTTACTTTGTGCTCTTCCATCATTTGACTCATCATGTCATCCATGATTTTTTGGTGCTCTGCAAACCACTCGTCACGTTCTTTTTCTGTCATACCGGCTTTAGGTTTCATTTCACGACAAGCTGCCATATTTTTATGCAGCATCTGCATGTGCTCCGTGAGGAGTTGTTGCTGCTCAGCACCCTTAGCAGCCTCTGCTTGTTTTAATTTCTGTTAGTCACTTGTAAATTCTGAATCAGTTGTTCTTGAAAGAAGTCACGGCCTGCCATGGCGCCAGTTGATGCAAGGCTAAGGCTGGCTAAGAATGCCGTAGCGATAAGTGCGTTAATTAATGTCTTTTTCATGATAGATACTCCTTAAATAATATTTAAAATTGGTTGATTATTTGATATTGGTGATAACGTAGTCTTTGCCCTGTTGCAACAAGGTGAACTGTACCTTGTCGCCTTTTTTGACCTTATCAAGCAACATCTTGTCTTTAACTTTGAATTCCATAGTCATTGCACCCCAGCCGATAGCGGGTATGGACTTATGTTGTAAAGTCACACTCCCTGCGGACTTATTTTCTGAGACCACTGTTCCTGTACCAACAATGGCTTCATGAGAATGAGCTTGGGTCGTTGACATTGGCATCTCATCTGCATAGCTGGGCAAAGATGACATACCTGTTGCTGCAATTACTGCTAAAACGAATAATGAAGTTTTCATTTAATTTGATCCTTAATAGTTAATATTTAAATTGGTAGTTGATAAATTGGGACGGTGAAAATACCGTCCCGAATCAATCAAGAGCCGTTGGTATGTTTGGTTTGGTCTATCATTGTTTTACATTCCTCCAACTTGATAGCATCAGCCTGTTTTTTCGCAGACTCAGTCGCTTTGGCTTGCTGTTGTTGTTTGATTGTCTGCTCTATCATCAAGCGTTGACTACTGTCCTGTCCCGCTGTGGATGATAGGGATGTAAAGCCTAAGCTGGCCACTAATACGGCTACAGATAGTTTTTTTAAATATAGGGTGTTCATGGTAATTCTCCTCAAATTGACGTCATCATTCAGATGATCGTATTCAAACAGTCATGCTTGGCAGTCAAGTACGAACAGATACCAGTAGGTCAGTAATTTCACTGCCAAGCCATGGTTTTTGCACTTTGGGACTGCTGAGTGATTCAGCTATAGTCGCGCTGTGCTATGAGAAGAGATGTTTGGGGGGATGAAACAAGCCAGTGGGAAAAATTTGATAGTTGTCGTTAATCAAATCAAGGTAAGCAGTTGCTAGTATTTCAGGTACTGTGAGCAAGCCTGTGTCAGGTAGTTGTAAGATGCTTAGATGGCAGGTCGCGCATTTTTGATCTGAGCATATTTTGTTTCCACTCATATCACAACAGTTTTTATCAATCATGTCACTGCTAGCGGCTTTTGCATCTGACTGACTCATAGTCACATTATTATGGCCCGCATTCATAGTCATGCTGGCTGCCATGGTATCTTTGGACATATTGCAAGACGGCATAGTCAGCCCTGCAACCGCTTGTAAAGGGATTGTGATAGCAAGTGCTATGGTCACAAATAATTTAAGCCAGTATTTCATTTTGTATTGTTTACTTGGTTTTGATCAATTCATGTTTCTATATATATCTGACTAAATTTATCAGGACATAGTTCGTATCTTGAAGCTTTCCACAGTGGTAAGGTCAAGCGTTTTTATCAAAATAATTCATTAATATTTTTTCCAATTAACAGCGATTATTTATTTTGAGCAAGTTTATCTAAAATTGGACAATCAGGTCGTGTGTCACCATGACAACAACTCACTAAACGTGTCAGTTCCGACTTCATCGCACTCAATTCTTGTATCTTCCGGTCAAGCATTCCAATATGCTCGGTTGCCATTGATTTGACTTTGCTGCTTGGGCGGTTTTGATCACGCCATAAACTCAACAAGTCTCCGATCTGTTTAATCGAAAACCCTAAGTCCCGCGAATGCTTGATAAACCTCAGCATATGTACATCACGATGATTGTAGGTTCTATACCCGGAGAATGTTCTTGATGCAGGTGGTACAAGACCAACGTCTTCATAATGACGAATCATTTTGGCGGAGATGCCTGATGCTTCTGCGGCCTGTCCAATATTCAATATATCAGCATTCATTTAGCGCTCCTTTCCATGGTGATGTAATGGTTTCCAGCGTTTCAACATTAAGGCATTGGTTACTACACTCACTGAACTGAACGCCATCGCGGCGCCAGCTATGACTGGACTCAATAATCCTAATGCCGCTAGCGGTATGCCAATAAGGTTATAGATTGAGGCCCAGAATAAATTTTGCTTGATTTTGCTATAAGTTCTGCGGGATATATCAATGGTATCCACCACCAAGCTAGGGTCTGAGCGCATCAGGGTGATATCTGCAGTATGCATCGCAACATCGGTTCCTGTAGACATGGCGAAGCTTACGTCAGCGGCAGCTAGCGCAGGCGCATCATTAACACCATCGCCTACCATCGCAACCACTTGGTCTTTTTGGCGCATAGATGCAATCGTGCTGGCTTTTGATTCTGGCGTTTGCTCAGCTAACGCCATATCGACGCCAAGCTCTTGAGCGACATGCTCTGCGCTGATACGATTGTCTCCGGTAAGTAGCAATGTTTTGATGTTTTTGAGGCGTAAGCCAGAAATAGCTTGTTTTGATGAATGCTTGATTTCATCACCAAATACAAGCATCCCAAGTAATGATGGTTCTGCAGCACCTTCACGCACCGCAACACATGAGATGGTTTTGCCAGTATTCTGAAATTCCATAGAAATATCAGTCAGTGTACCCATATCAATCCCAAGCTCTGTCATCCAACGTTCATTGCCTACATAGACCATTTTACTATCCACCTGCCCCTGCAACCCCCGCCCAGGCAGTTCTTTTACTGAGGTTGATGAGGATGGTGTTTTGCCCCTCATTGCAAGCTGATCCACAACCGCCTTGGCGAGTGGGTGCGAACTATTTTGCTCGATTGCAGCTGCAAGTTCCAGCATCCTGTCATCTTGGCCATTGATGGCTTTTGCAGACAATAGAACAGGTTTACCTGCTGTGAGCGTACCGGTTTTGTCGAATACTACCTGGGTGATGCTGTGTGCAAGTTCTAAAGCATTGGCGTCCTTGATGAGAATGCCATGTTGTGCGGCAACGCCGGTCCCTGCCATGATGGCTGTAGGAGTTGCTAAGCCAAGCGCACAAGGACAGGCGATCACCAACACAGCGACGGCATTCAATATGGCCTGTTCCCAATTGCCTGTGTAAAGCCCCCAAGCCAGAAATGTGCCGAGAGCAATCATGATGACGATGGGTACGAACACAGCACTTACTTTATCGACTAGACGTTGAATCTCCGGTTTAGCTGCTTGAGCGTCTTCTACCAATCGTATAATGCGTGACAGTGCCGTTTCAGCGCCGATTGCGATTGTTTGAATGACGAGCAATCCATCGCTATTGACTGAGCCCCCTATCACTTTGTCACCGACTTTTTTATGGACAGGAGCACTTTCACCCGTCATCAGCGATTCATCCACGTGACTATGACCTTCCAGGATAATGGCATCGACCGGTATACGCTCCCAAGGTCGAACGACGACGACATCATTCAAAGACACTTGAGCAAGCGGTATTTCCAGTTCTTCACCTTCCCGTTTTATTCGGGCTGTTTCGGGACGTAACTGTTGTAATGCCCTAATGGCTTCGGTGGTTTGATGCTTGGCACGTCTCTCTAACCATTTACCTAACAGCACGAGTGTAATGACTACGCTGGACGCTTCGAAATAGAGGTGTTGATGTCCTTGTAGCAGCATATAGACTGATAAAGCATAGGCAGCTGTTGTGCCTATTGCCACCAGCAAATCCATATTGCCGGATTTATTTAATACAGCTCGCCAGGCAGATTTGTAGAATCCTGCGCCAAAATAAAATTGAACAGGTGTTGCAAGTAACCATTGAAACCATACAGGCAGATTCCAATCAATACCTGCAAGCCTAAGTAACATAGGTGTAATTAGCGGAAAACTAAGGATTGCAGCGATGAGAATTTTTATGCCAGTCGCGGAGTCTTCTTCATGAGGATGCGCATGACCTTGTTCAGATAAAATTATAGATGCCCCATACCCTGCATCCACAACCGCTTTTACAATGTTTTGATGTGGGATGTCATTTGCCAATTCAATATGTGCACGCTCGGTGGCAAGATTAACGCTAGCAGACTCGACATCCGTCAATTTCCGTAATGCATTTTCCACCGTAGAGACGCACGAAGCGCAACTCATCCCTGTTACGGCGATATCGACAGAATGATTATGGGATGACATGAATCACCTCTTTTATTGAATGATGAGATCCCATGGTAAAGATTCCAATGATGGTAAGGTAAAGCCCATAATGAATTAATTTTTTATTTGACCTTCCAACAGTTGGAAGTTTTATTGTTAAGGCTTCTATCATTTTTAAAAGGACGCTTGCTATGTATCAATTTCATATTCCCAAAATGAGTTGCGGTGGTTGTGTAAAAAACATTACGAACGCTATCAAGAAGGTTGATGATGCAGCCAAGGTAGATGCTGACATTCCTACCAAAATGGTTCGAGTCGAAACAGCAATACCTGAAGCTACTATTATTAAAGCCATGACTGATGCTGGTTATCAACCCGCGTTATAAATTACGGTAGTGGTTGGAACTGAGTCTTGTTGTATGCGTTTCTGGATCGCCCTCTTCTCAACAGACCACTCACTCTTAATGTAAGTCAGTACCGATATAATTTCTGTGTCAGTGAGTGTCTTACCGAAAGCTGGCATGTTGGTCGGTTTGCCGTTTTCAAACAGCCCATTCTTAACTGCATCAATCAGGTATTGGTCAGGGTGACGCCATGAATGGCCGGCATCAGTTTGCGGTGGCGCAGGGTATAAGCCATCCGCTCCCCTTTCCTTCCAGTTAGCTTGGCCTTCTAATTTCGCTCCATGACAACTGGCACAGTGCGCGACATAGATTTTTTTACCGTTAGCTACCAATTGCTTATCACTGATATCCAAACGGTTAAAAGTATTGTCCGACTTGATAGGCCAGAATATTGCCAGTGCTATAAGTAAAATCGCACCCCCTGCCATTTGCCAGAAAAAGGATTTACGTTTTCGCATAATTCCTCCTCAACAAAATATAAGCGGCAGGCAATACAAATAAAGACAACAATGGCGCAGTCAACATGCCACCCACCATCGGCGCGGCAATTCGACTCATGGCTTCTGAACCGGTGCCTGTGCCAATTAGAATCGGGATAAGACCAGCCAGAATCACCGCCACCGTCATCGCTTTTGGTCTGACTCTGAGCGCTGCCCCCTCAATCAATGCAGCATATAAATCTTCTTTATTATTGAGCTGAGGGTATTATTCGCAAAGATTGGCAGAAAACCTGGCACCCGAGCCATATAATCGCTATATTTTGGCATCCGCTGCAACAAATCAACTTCTTCCAATTTAGCCATCACTGTAAAAAACATGATGGACAGGATAGATGCCATTAACCATGGTGCGGTGAAATGCACTAATGCAAGTCCAATAAAAACAATCAGACCGCCGGCATATATAGGATGCCGAACATAAGCGTAAAGTCCTTTATCCATCAGTGAATCATTTATAGAAGGCATATGTGTACGCCATCCAAGCTGCAAATGACCTACAATGATTGGTACGGCACCTGCGATTACCAAAAGCCAGCCTAATCCTTGCCCTATAGCACCCAAATTGAATATCAAGGTTGAAGTTTCACACCAGGCAAGCACAAGGCCATAACCGTAGAGCGGTATACCTAACATATTACGCAACAGGCTGGTAACCAGCCGACCACCATTTACACCCCACGAACGAGAAAAGGCAGCTGTAAATGCGCTAGACCCTGCAAATACAAAGCCGATTAAGAGTGGAATCAAAAAATAGTACATTTCAGTCTCCTTTCATGACATAAGCCGTATCAACAACACCCATCATTTACTCTTAATTAATTCTAAATTCAAAGCTTGGTTCGTTTAAGCAACGCTGAATTCACAATCACTGACAATGAACTCAACGCCATCGCTGCTGCCGCGATAATGGGGTTAAGAAAGCCGAATGCCGCAATTGGCACACCAATAGCGTTGTAGATAAAAGCCCAGAACAGGTTCTGCTTAATCTTGCGCATGGTGGCTCGTGACAGACGTATGCTCGCTACTACGTCGCGCACATCATTCTTGATGAGAACGATTCCGCCGGTTTCCTTAGCTACATCAGACCCGGAACCAAGTGCGATACCGATTTTGGCAACCGCCAGCGCAGGTGCGTCGTTGACGCCATCGCCAACCATGGCGACTGATTTACCTTGTTTCTGTAAATCCTGAATGACTTTAGCCTTATCTGAGGGTAACACTTCAGCAATGACGTGCTTAATACCTAGTTCTTTTGCAATGGCTTCGGCGGTGCGACGATTGTCGCCAGTCAGCATGATGACTTCCACATTTTCTTTCATGAGTTCAGCGATAGCGTCTCTGGCCTCGGGCTTGAGCGTGTCGGCCACAGCTATGACCCCAGCGAGGCTGCCATCAAGGCCTACCAGCATCGCGGTCTTCCCTTGGGCTTCCAGCTTTGCCATGATTTCTTCCGCCGTCTTGGTATCAATACCCTCTCGTTCGAACAGCCTACGGTTGCCGAGAAGCGTGACCATGCCATCAACGTTGCCGCGGATGCCATGACCGGGAATGGCTTCGAAGTTTTCCACCTTAGGTAAAATGAGTTCGCGGTGTTGCGCGGCACGCACGATTGCTTCGCCAAGCGGATGCTCCGAACCGACCTCCACTGCGGCGGCGGCACGCAGAATGTCTGCCTCCGGCTGATTGCCAATAGCAATGATATCTGTGACATTAGGCTCACCACGGGTGAGCGTCCCGGTCTTATCGAACACCACTGTGGTAAGCTTTTCTGCGCGCTCCAGCACCTCGGCCCCACGAATCAGTATACCGGCCTCTGCTCCCTTGCCTACGCCCACCATCAGCGCTGCCGGGGTGGCGATGCCGAGTGCACATGGGCAGGCGATAATCAACACCGCGATGAATGCCATCAGCGCCTGTGGAAAATTACCCATCAACCACCAACCCACAAAAGCGGCAAACGCAACCAGCACCACTGTGGGAACAAAATAACTGGCCACTTGGTCGGCGAGACGTTGGATAGGGGCGCTGGAAGCCTGCGCTTCTTCCACCAGTTTGATGATTTGTGCGAGCGCGGTTTCCGCACCGACTCGCGTCGTCTTGAAGCGGAACAAACCGGTACGATTGATAGTTCCACCGATTACTGCGCTGCCTGGTGATTTTTCCACCGGCATGGATTCGCCAGTGAGCATAGCCTCATCGACTGAGGAGCTGCCTTCAAATACTACGCCATCGGCTGGAACTTTCTCGCCAGGGCGCACCACGATAATCTCATCCATCATCACACTTTCTGCGGGCACTTCCATCTCCTGACCATCGCGGATGACATGTGCGGTCGCAGGTTTGAGATCCAGCAGCTTGCGCACTGCTGCTGAAGAACGTTTTTTGATAATTTCCTCCATGTACTTTCCAAGCAATACGAAGGCGATGATAACAGCTGATACTTCAAAGTAGGATTGCCGCTGATCTACCTCTACTGGCAATACATTAGGGAAGAACACTACTGCGACGCTATAGAAGTAGGCGACCGAGGTGCCGAGTGCTATCAGGAAATCCATGTTGATATTGCGGGCGCGAATCGCGTTCCATGCCCCTTTGTAGAAGCCCCAGCCACCGATGAATTGCACCGGTGTGACCAGTATCATCATCCATACTCCCCAGGTAAACCATGGTAGCGCGTCAACAGGCACCCAGCTCAACGTCATCGCACCGCCGGCGAGCCCAAGGAATACCGCAGCACGCATGACAGCCAGCACCAGCACGCCCGACATCGCGATCATGACACGGGTACGCATGGATTTTAGTTCCTGCTCCGGCGACTCAAAGGTGCGCTGACAACCTACGCTGCAAAAATAGTAGGCTCTTCCGGCACGCTCGGTTTTTAGCGCTGAGGATTTGTCTACCATCATGCCGCAGATAGGGTCTTTAGCCTTTTCTCCAGCTGCTTTTGATGTTTTTGCCTCGGTCATGCCATGCTCATGGTGTTGAGCGTGATCATGTGTGTGAGCTGTCTTGCCGATCCCTGCATACTTGGCTGGATCAGCTTCAAACTCATGCTGGCATTTGGGTGAACAGAAATAATATGTCGTCCCCGAATGTACAGCATTACCTGCTGCTGATTTTTCATCCACTTTCATTCCACATACTGGATCAATTGCCATGATAGTTCCCTTCAAAAATTGCTAACGGCATTTTGGGCAGAATCCCACTAAGTTATAAAATAAGGCGAACAACACGCCGATCAGAAATCCTGTCAGTGTTACATTGAATATGCCATCAGCAATTCCATCAAAGGTTAATTGAGTCTTACTGAGGAGTATATTTAAATCGAAGCCATGTGCCCACGAGCTAACAAAATTGATCGTTGCAACTGGAAACAAATAAACTGCGGCCGCACATATCAAATTGATCATAGCCGCTGATAATCCAGTCGCGCTACCAACTCGCCAAGGATTTAATTTGTCCATGTTTACACTCCTTTAATTAGTTCGACATCTAATAGCTTCAGTCGTGCATAACTTAAAAGCTTAGCCAACGCTGGCATGCGTCCCATCGCAAAAACAGGATGGATGCTTATAGTGATGCGCTGTATATGCCTCTGCCAACTTTGTAATAAGCAACCTAGGATCAGACTCATAGATCAAATGAGCTCCCGTGTCTTTGCCAAAACTGGTGACCAATTGGGGCAATTGTGTCGTGATGCCGCCACTGCCTTCAAGTACACCTATTATCTTTCCCTCGTCATAGGCGATTGCAAACTCACCTAACGTTCCCGAGCTTCCACCCACGATTACAACCATGTCACTTGAGCGAATATTGATTACTTCTCGTCCCATTAGCCCACTGCCTGTGTAGATAATCACATCAAAGACATCTGCTGGTGAGAAATATTTATGTACATGCTCATCGAGGCTAAGTGCCGGTGATATTCCCATCGATAATCCACCCTTACTTCTTGTGCCACGAGCGCATTCGTAAGGGAGCCCGGGACAAGCGCCAGTGATCAATACGAATCCTCGATCTGCAATATCCTGCCCCAGTGCATAGACCAGCTCTTTGATCTCTGCTGCAAACTCCCCGCTCGCGGAACCCATTACTCCCACCGTTAATCGCATACCAGGTGCATTATCAACAAAAATTCCAGGTTGGGATAAAAACTTCTGGCGGCAGCCTTCCGAACAGAAATAATAAGCTTGCCCCTTGTATTCGGTCATTGCTTCTGCATGGCGGGGATTAATTGTCATCAGGCAAACGGGGTCGCGAGTTACATCGTATTTTTGTTTATTCATAGCAATCTCATTAATGGTTAACTCTGTCAAAAATCACTTACAGCTAATAAAACATATAGCGCACAGAAACTCATCATGAACGAATTTCAGATGCTCGCATACGAATCACTTTTTTCAATTCCAGAATGATCAAGGGTATGAATCCAACTGCAAACCAGGAAACACATTGATGCAAAGTAACAGGTTCAATCTGGAACAAGGTTTGAAAGGTAGGCACATGGTG